>JACCEA010220372.1_pt1 | contig 15436 bp, 14 predicted proteins | sample 7449851 | NCBI WGS metagenome assembly JACCEA01 (sample SAMN15323453, study PRJNA562643) | freshwater metagenome | isolation source: river surface water | place: USA:Blue River Watershed | collected 2017-08-18 | reverse complement strand
GTTTGGTCATGTTGATACTTTAAATCCTATTCAAACGCAGCTATACTCTCAATTAAACGATACAAATGATGGCTTGCTTGTAATGGCGCCTCCTCGTGCAGGAAAGACCTTGTGTGGTGAGTTGGCATTGGTAAAGTTTTTAAAATCGTGTGCAGTTGAAGAGCGTTGTCTTGTTTTATCTCCCCATAAGGTATGATTTTGTTAGAGCATTCTTCGCAAGTCTTATATGTAAATTTTAGGAAAAGTGTCTCTTTTTGTTCAACAAATGGCACCAACTATTGAAGCATATTTTTGGTGTGGATGTTTGTTTATTGACAGGAGACAGTGCTGTAGATTTGTCATTGTGTAAACAATCCAAGGTAGTAATCGGACAGCCTTCTCATTGGGACGCGTTGAGCAGAAAATGGAGAAGTAGGAAAGTGATACAACAAATCGGTCTATATCTCTTGTGTGACTTGCATTCTATTGGATCAAAGACAGGTAGTTGTTACGAGATCGTTATCTCAAGATCTCGTTTCATTGAATCACAACTTGGCAAGTCCGTTCGATTTGTGGCGATGGGATACACGGTCGCGAATGCCTTCGATTTAGCCGACTGGCTTGGAATTTCGAAATCTTCCACCTTCAACTTTTCCAGGCAAGCAACTGATGGTATGGCAGCAATTAAATTTATTCCATGTGAGAATCACGATCCTATAAATCGTGTGCATGGTATTTCCAAACATATTTTCAGATCGATTGTTGACTCACGTAGCTCCATCGTTTATTTGCCAAGTAGGAAGTTAGCACAGATGATGGCAATAGACTTCCTATGTTTTGCCAAAAAGAGTAGATTTCAGCCAACTTCTCGACATGATTGCAGTTGGAGTGGATGCAATTTCTCAGACGCCACCTATGAGCTACTATCGAAAGGAATCGGTGTCCTACATGGTGGAATGACTGACGTTGAAATACAAGCTCTCCAGAATAATTTACTCGCTGGGGGTCTATGGGTAGTTTTAATACCATTTGAATTCGCCAAAATTGGAAAGTTTAGGGCAGAGTTTGTGGTTGTTGCAGATACCGTTGTGTTTGATGGTGTGAAAGATTCATTTGTCGATGTCGCTCCTGATCAGTTGATCGATATGGGTAACTCTGCTCGTAAGACATGCACTGTGTATTGTCACGTTTCTAAAAGAGAAGGGGTAGAACGAGTATTTTTCGAGCCAATAGCGTTGGAAAGCAGGCTTAACTCTGCCTTCCACGGCCATTTGATTGGTGAAATAGTTAATCGCACGGTGGAGTCAAAATCGGAGGCGGTTGATTATTTGACTTGGACATTCTACTATCGCCGTTTGTCAAAAAATCCAAATTATTACAACCTAACCGGCTCATCTATTCGTCATATTTCTGACCATTTATCAGAATTCGTCGAAATGGTAGTTGCTGATTTGGAGCAGAGTAAATTCATTTCAGTTGAAAATGATATGGATTTGTCCCCTTTGAATCTTGCCATGATTTCATCGCATTATAATATAGACTATCGTACAGTGGAACTATTCGCTTCAACATTAACACATAAGTCAAAAGTTAAGGGCATTGTTGATGTTTTGACGCATGCACAGGAGTTTAGTGACATACCTATCCGTTTGGCAGAGGACCAGTTGGTGATGCAGCTGCTGGCCAGCTTTGATTTGAGCCCTGAGAGCAGTATTCAGTATCGGAAAGTGTTGGCTCTTTTTTATGCCCACTTTGCCAGAACCCCATTGAATGCAGAGTTGCTCTGTGATTTGAGGTCTATATTAAATATCGTGGTAAACTTCGTACATTCCATGGTGGATGTGCTTTCTTCCCAAGGATGGCTTAAACCGACTCTCGCCGCGATGGAAGTTTCCCAAATGATTGTTCAGGGTATGTGGGACAAAGATGATCTACTTTTGCAGCTTCCTCATTCTTCCACAGAGACCATCGAAAAATTCCACCGTTTAGATCCACCAATTGAGACGGTTTTTGACTTGCTGGAAATGGATGATGAGAACCGCATTAGGGTACTAAACCTCCCCATGGATAAATTGTCGGACATTGCACGCTTCTGCAATGCGTATCCCGCCATCGAAGTTGCATATAAGGCAAGCTTCGACAGCCAAGTTCATAAGGGTTCCAATCATTCCATTATTGTGGATATTGATAGAGATATCACTGGAGTGGAAGATATGTCATCAATTGGTCGAGTTGTGTCTCACAGATTTCCATTCGAAAAGTTCGAAAATTGGTGGGTGATACTAGGCGATCCCACTACGAATATGTTATATTCAATAAAACGTTGTACCGTTTTGGACCATGCAAAGGTGAGGCCTAAAAAGTATATTACCCTCCGTATTTTTAATGCTGCTTTGTGTAGGTCAAATTGGATTTCGAAGCTCCTTCAAAACCTGGTAATCACGTCTTACACTTATACATCATGTGCGACAGTTATCTTGGTGTTGATCAAGAGTATCAAATAGAAGTTGTTGTAGCAAATCAAGATATTGATGTTAAATAAAGTTATTAGTCATTCTTGACCAAAATAATCTGGGTTTACTTGGAACTACCGTTTTTGCTGATTCGTTCAATACCCATTACGAAACTGGGTAACATTTACCCACTCCGATTGCAAGATTTAAATTGGGTTTTAACGAAGCCTAATATGACCTAAGCCGATGATGGAGCAATTTTCCCAAAAAAAGATGTGCTTGTAAAATAATACATGGAAAAACATCGTGATTATCAGATCATCAAGGCAAAGACATAAATCTTGTTTACTGTGAACATATATATATATGTGAGTAAATGGATACGTTATTTATTTTGAGTGCTCTGTTTTTTAAAGTGTAGGGTTTGTAGGCTTGTTTTCAGAAATAAATTGTAGTAAAATTGGTAAGTACCGGTTATGAATTCGATCATTTATCATGATCCGCTGAAATTCTAGTATTTCAAAAGGTATGGACACTAACACTTCTGAGGGGGTTAATTGCCCATCTCCAATGTTAAGTTTGATGCATATTTCCTCTTGAGGATTCAATCTTTCAGAGTATGACCTTACATGACCTTACCTTCTGAATCGTTGTACTCACGAAATATTTCTTCGTATATTTAATATAAGCTTCCGCTTTTCAAAATCGATTTCAATGCCTTTGGATCAACTTGATATACATTATTATTTTGGCACTGTTGTAGATCATTATAAGATAGATATATCACAACAGATCACAAGCAATAAGTAATAAGTAATAAGCACAGAACTCCATGACTGATATGACCAAATATTAGCTTACTTTTGCGCTGTACGATTGAAATAATAATATAAAATTACAATATGCTGCGGCAGCGCTTTAAATTCAATCTTCAAAGATAAGGAATAGTTTTGTACATTCAAACGTATTTACTATCCGGTTTATAGTGATATCGCATCGTATAAAATGAAATGAGTTGCTGAGGTGCGATTAGTTCTTATCGTCTTAGGGTGCATATGTAGGGTACATGAAAGTTTAGAAGACCTACTGGGCGACGAAACTATGGAAATTTGAAAGACTTGCGTAAACTATTTCAGGAACCCTTCATGATGATGATGAAAGTAAGTAGCTTTTTGCTATAGGGTAGTTTCCAGGGTGAATAATATCACATCAAAACTACTTGAAATTGGAAATTCCTTTGCAATTTTGGAATTTAACTTGAAGAAGTTTTAAGACACTTTCTGCATTTATCCCAAATCTTTGTTTCCGATACGACTAGGGGTCTAGGGTTTTTCACCGCTCGCCTTCGCCCTGGGGCGATCTCCCGGAGTCTTTCTTTTTGGCTGCTGAGAATTTTACTCAAATTTATTATTGTTCATTCAAATTCCACCACTCTGGACAGCCCAATCATGGAATATTCTACTCTATACTCCACACTGGTATAATTTCGACTCTTCCCCCTTCAAATGCTCAAATGAGTGATACTATGAAGAATGATCAACTGAAGAATGTTGTGAAATATGTTGTGGAGTATGCTTATCATCAATTCAAGAGGGAATTTGGAGATGATGATCATTCGAAGGAATTAACGCGCAGATACAAGGTTCGAGTATTGTTGATATAAGCTTATTTGGCGTAGTAACGTAAAGTTTCTTAGGCTGCCTTATTGTCATCGACGGAAGTCCTGATAGAAAAAGTGCACTCGCTCTATGGTCCCCAACAAAGAGACAATCTTGGGAAGACAACAAATTTGGCAATTATTTACCTAGCACAGATCATACAGTGTACTGACCACCAGGTGAAAGGAAAACTAATAGATGGTGAATTTTTTTCCTATCAATTTAGCATATCAGCTTTTCCAAGTGGCAAATCCATTACGTTAGAGCGTAGATATTCGGACCTTAAGTTATTGCAGTCATGCATAGAGAAGGATTATCCCACCCTGCTAGTTCCATATCTACCCACTGGAATTAATTCGGTGACTGCCTCCAAAATTGATTACCGCAAGCGCAATTTAGCCATGTGGATTGAGTATGTCCTAAATCTTCCCCAGTTGAAATCCTATCCTCCAATTGTCAGCTACTTTTCTAGTTGTGAGTGTGTTACCAACCCAGAGAAATTAATGGAAAACCCACCTTATGTTGTTGAAATATATCTAAGGAATCTTCAAGCCTCTTCGATCAACTGCGGGAAAGAAAATTCAATGACATCGGGTGTCGTTGTTCAACGTAGTTGTCAAATAATTTCCAGGTTTGTAATGTAATAATCGAAAACGAAATCGATTTTCTCACATAATGAATTCCATGTAGTCAATTGCGATGGATGACACCAATCGGTGTAGAAGTCATTCAGAAGGGTGAACGTTTGGCGTTGTGTTGTGAGCATAGGGATTACGAAAGTGGAAGATTCGAAATGCTTCCGATTTCAACTGCATGGATTGGATCGTTAACTTTGGTCAATGAAGCACATGTGAAATTTGGAGCAGATGTGAATAGTATTATTTTGGAGCCACTATCGCTGTTTTACGGATCATGCCTCAAGAGAGCGAACGATATATTCAGTACAAATCGATTTTGTGGACCCCACTCTGTCATCAACGGAGAAGATATGAAACCAGCAGATATCTTTTTGAGGTCATGGTATTCAGGTCGCCGGATTCGAGCAGCTACGATTCTCGCAAAAATGATCGGTTTTGTTCGAGGAATGATAGATTGGGTATGGTGTTTTATTATTTTTGTAATTTCGTCCAAGCAATTTCATATCAATCATTTTAGAGCAAACAGTTTCGGATAAAATTATCTGAAGTTTTAGAAGAAGATTGCCCTGTCGTCTCGATGCCTGTTGATTACAAAAAGGCGGGGTGAGTATAATATTTAGCAGTCATCATTACTCAACTTCATGTGACATTTCTGCTATACCAGACATGAAAATGGGGGTTGGATGAACAGAATGCTAGGTCGAGTTACCATGCCATTGGGGTCACGGCGGAATCCGACCACCCAATCCAATTCGATTCGTAGTCTTGTCCAAGAAAATAGAGCGGATTCGGAACATACTATTTCACATGATACACCTTCATTTCATCACGAGCCAAGCTCAAAAAGACGAATAAATCCGCATCGTTTAAAAAAGAGTGCTAATCAACCAGGTTTTCCGGCACATTTCTTCGATGCTCCACATGTAGTAACTTCAAATACAATCGACGATGATTACAAGGATGCACCACTAGAGCATAAAGCACAATCACTTCATGATGAGAATTTCGAAAGGACGCAATCTCTTGCTACTCTTCCTGACGGTTGGGCCACTGCTCTTGATGCGAATGGGAACGTTTATTATTACCACCAAGCAGCAAAAATATCAAGGTAATGGGACTATTGTTTTCATTTTCATGTTCGTATATGTTGGTTCGTCTTCATTGTTTTCTAGATGGGAGCCTCCAACACCAGATTTTGCTGCTCTAGTTGATCAAAAATTAGCCAGTTTCAATGATGTTGTCTCGCTTAAATCGCAAGTAATTGACAAATCCAATAAATATTTCTTCCCGAGTTGTGATATATATATTTATGATGTACAGAAGAGAATCGAAGAACTTGAGCAAGAACGCCAACGCCAAATTGTTAGAGATGCGATTGCTGATAATTTGAAAGTATACAAAATTATTTATTCTTCCTGATTGGTGCATTAATAGCTTTGTTAGGGAGAATTACGATCTGCATTACGTAAATGGAGACATCCTCCCCATCTGTCCCATCCGCGAGATTTTGGGGAGTTGCTCGCTTCGCTTCATACTATCCTCCCTTCGATAGGAGAAAATGACATCACTGGAACTGATTGCAGAGATTTAAGTTTGAAAAGTTCGTCAGAGGCAATAAAGAGGGCTTATCTTCGAGCAATTCGATATTTGCATCCCGATAAGATAAATGGTAAAATTTTTCGTTTGCATGTCAGGAAAGTCACACTAAATTCTATCGTGCAGCAACATTAACCGAAGAAGAGAAAATACTGGCAGGAGAAGTGTTCGTGTGTATTAATGAGGAGTATCAGCTATTTAAATCTCAAAGACAGTTATAGTCGACAATCCAGATTGGCATCATGCTAATGGGTGATAAGATGTTCTTGCAAGTCTAACTCAGTCACCTATCCACATTTGTTAGAATCAAATATCGGGAGCACAATCGAAAAGACTTACATTGATGTACTTCTCTAGTTCCGTTTGAGAACTAATGCATCTGTAGACATTCCAAAAGCTGGAAAAGTGTTTCATTCGTAGCCGTGTGAAAATTACTTATATGACGCTTACTTCGACCGGACATAATGCATGGAAGTCCAGGCATAGAATCGCAATAGTGGAGAGGGGTTAAATAATAGCAGCTTTTCAATATTTTCTTTGTATCTATCATTAGAACGTAATAAGCCGCCTGTGAGACACTAACCAATAAATATACCTCGCAGTCATTAACTCAAAGAGGTTCTCTATCAAGGTAACATCAATAGATGGATCTTCCAAAGGGGACAAAAATAAAACCGTGAAAGGCTTGCAACGATATTTCTCCATAATTTTAATCCCATACAATAACATCCTTTCGGCATGTAGTGACTTTAACATGTAACCATTTATCAGTAATACGTCTCTTCCCTTTAAATCTCTACCAACACAACGTATCAATTCGGGCACATCATCAAAACTGTCCGTGCTGTCCAGAGTGTCAACCTGCGCGAAAACAATCGTCGGTCGCTGAAACTAACATGACTCCGCAGACATACCATACACCGATATTTGAGTTGCAAACGCTCCTCCTTTGTCAACTTAAGCAACTCATCAGCAACCTAATTGCAACGGTAAGTTTTCCGTAATTTGGTAAGAAAATATCAAAAACCTTTCGTTTCCGCTGCTCATCTATATCGATCCCAACATCGGTCATATCACGAGGAGTATCATGAATCACAACATTATTTTTCCCTGCAGATAGCTGTTTGTCAATATCCATTCATAAACTTTCTAAATTACTTCTAACCTGTCTTTAAAATCTCCGCTGATTTACCCTCTCCTTGACCAATCTCACCACGATACTTCTGATGGTCCTCAAGAGTAAGCGGAGTTGGGCCGCACGATAACTTCAAATTTCGCTCTTTCAATTTAATTTCACCCCAGTCATCACCCATATCCGATGGGAGCAACTGACCACTGTTCAGCCACTCAATTTGTGTTCGAGGAAAATATGCAGACAGTAGTAAAGAGTAGATTTCAAAATCTTTTTGAGTAGGAACACAAAACATCACTCTGCGAAATATTTGCGATATTCCGTGATTGAAAAATTTACGAACGCTCCTCAACGCAATATGGGCAGCCTCATATCGTGGAAAGTTCTTTCGCCTTGAATAAATACAAGATATCACCAAATCCGAAACGCCCTTCTCTGCTGCAAGTAATAATGCCGACTTGTATGCGGTGAACAAAGCATGCTCAGCTGCAGTTAGATATCTTTCATCATACCGCGGACCAACGGCATGAATTATATAAGTCACCGGGAGGAAACCACCACTGGTACAAGTACATTCACCTGTTTGTATTGGAGCGGCATCAATCAACTCTTTCTCTACTAAAGGACCACCCAAAGTTAAAATTGCTTCATTTTCATCCATTCTATCTGAAAGTGACTCATTCTGACCAACAACCCATGCATCAGCAGCTACCTTGTAACAAGGACCGGTTTGCAAGTATATTTTATCACTCAATTCAGGAAAATATGCTAGTGGCAATTCGATAGACTCATGGGATATTGAGTTCGTTAAATTATTGACGGTAGGAACATGTTCCCACTTGCAATCATCCCACAAAGGTGACGACATGCTTTATTGTATTGTGGATTCCAGATTGGCTCCCCAAACTGCACACAAACCCAAAAAGTAACCCTATTGGTATCGGTGTTGCAAATAAGACGCTTATTTGTTTTTTAATTTAAAGCAAGATATGGCATTTACAATCCATCTGGTACAATAAATCATAGTACATTAAACATTATTTTGCGGAATTGTACAAAAATGGCCGATGAAGAACAACCAGCTTGGTGAGTGTTTTACAAAGAAATAACTGTATGGTGTTTACATTATACCAATAGGCTACGTGATTCTGGTGCTGCGAAATCACCAGAATCTGCCCAATCCAACGTCACATCAAGTGGTACATCAACTAAGTCTGGAGAACCCCGCTTTAAGAGCATCGTCAAATCTGTTCTTCTTGTCATGAATCTTGGATCAAGTATTTTCATGGCTGCGACAGGAGCGTTGGGTGTGGGAAGCGCCAATAGTATAAATGACACTGGTACCATATTTGTCGGAATATACATGATTCTATTTGCAGCAGTTTTATTCACCTTTGAAGTGGCACAATTTTGTGCTGGATCATCTATTGACAATATTATGAAACGTAACTTTGGGTTCCTTTATGGTTATATTGGTAAAGGTTTATTCATATTATTGTAAGGATCCCAACCCTTTTTCAATCTGTAATACTTCATGTTGTGTTTATTTTGTGTTCATCAGTATGGGAATCTTGGCGTTTGGACTATCAACACCAAAGTCATTGGCTATTGCTTGTGGTGTGATCGTCTCCGCGTGGGGTCCATCTCAAATTGGCCTTTATCTATGGGTGAGCACTAAAAACTACCTCGAAAGTCTCATTTATCATTTTTCTTCTTAGGCGCCGGGATATTTCGACAAAAAAGAAAAGTATCAACCTTAATATGAGAGTTGCTCACCAACATTAAATTGCAACTCAGAAATTATTGACGCTAATTTTAATTCAGTTCCCCCTGCTTGTAGCAATTTCATTCTAGAATTGGATATTGCTTGTTTCAGTTCATTTATTATGGATCCCCAGTTCCTTGTAAAGGATATGTTAAACTACTAAGTATGGGATAGGTGGCGACGTACCTGCCCAACAAAGATTGACTATAGATCAAGATCCACTCCTTCCAATCCAACTCTACCCCGCCAAACTGTACTACAAAATTCACAAGCATATCTCGAACGTCATCCAATTGGGGAGTTTTCAATTCAATGACAAAATCCAATCGGCCTTTCCTCGAGAGAACTCTTTGCTTTAGTTAGCAAGAATCAGTTTTCTATAGGATGAAACTTACTCCCCAAGACAGCCTAATTTCGTGGCAGTAGCGACAACGATGAGGTTATTGCTGCTCTCGATGCATAAAAGTAAACAACTCTTCATTCGATTTATCGCTGAATTATCTGCAAAAGATTAAACAGAGGTCGGCGTAGATTCTGTGCCACTACCTGTGTCCACAAAGACCATGTCAATATTTTCTAAAATTATCATGCATTGGTCATTTTTATTCGCTGTAAACATAAAATAAAAGAGGAGAACAAATGACAGAGATGGAACCTTACCTTCTTCAAATATGCTAAATAGATTCTTCTCACTCTTCCCGACTTCCTGGATAATCACAAAACTTTTCAACTGCATGAAACATTTTAGGCGTATCCAACACTTACTTTCATTATCAAATCTGCTGTATCAAGGTTAATTACATTATAAAGATTATCCGTAGCTTCGATTATGCGTTTCACCGCATGAGTTTTCCCACTTCCTGGTGATCCAATGATGAAAATACCTGTGTGAAAACTGGGTTAGGACATGAGGATTGAAATCTTGGCAATTAATCGTTTATAGTCAATAAATTAAGACTATAATCCAAGTTTGTGATACCAGTCAGATTATTGTTGTTGGTTCGTATGCGCGTGATTATTGAGCTGTACAGACAATCATCGGAAGAAAACCAAGAATCTTCCAAAATTGAACCGCACAAATGTTTAGGCTCATTGAAACTGAAATTTTCATGTGGAGAATGACAATAAGATCCGGTGGGCATCAGGAGGTAGGTAATTGTCAGTAGAATTGGAAGAAAGAACTGTTATGCTTATATTAGATCCCAGTGGATATCTTCCTTCTATACAATATTTTATATGGGCGTATTTTACATGCTTGTATACAAATACCAATAGGGCAAAAGCACAATTCGCCTAACTGATGCGCTGCGGCGGTGCGTCGCTGCCTCCACTGCCATTTGGCCATGGTACAATTATACCATGTATAGCGCTGCTGCTCGCATATACTTGTACCACAAAGTGTCTTCTAACTCAAGAATGATTGTTTCCCCAAAGTCTACTATTTTCTAGCTTTTGTTCAATTAGCTTCTTGGTAATTCGGTGATAGCCAACAGATGACTGACATAAAGAAAAAAACGGTGCAACCAAAAATTAAACAAATCCTTTCCAAAATAAATTGAAATATTATATAATACTTACCTCCAAAAATTTTGAAAGTACATCTTCAGCACGATATAACCTTGTTTCTCTCTTTTTGAGAATTTCTATCAAATCTTGTGATGATCTCATGGGGCTATTTCCAGCACTGGTAGAAGTATTCCCACCCAAATTAATCATCCCCGCTTTTCGAACATTGGGAGATTTTGAAGAGACAGGAGTATTCCAACCCTCCAACTCACGAGTCAAAGTTGCGGTTTCTCGTAAAGAGGCTTGAAAGTTGTTTACCTCTCCATCAGGATCATCCAATGCATCAATGAGCTCTTCGATGGAGCGTATTACATCAAGAGCACACTGCTTCAATTGGCGAATTCGAAAGTGATCAGCTGAAGGCTGTGACGCTTCGTGGCAGAGACGATTAAAACAGCCATCACAAACTCGCTCACTCTTATCTTCTTTCTTCTTATCTTTCCCAGATACTTGCTCAGATTCAAGTGATTGACCTGAAAGTTGCAAACGTTTCGTAGAACATTTATCACAGCACAAGACACCGCAAGCTCGACAATGATGCCTCCTATTTGTCAATCCAAAATTGTCAGAACAAAGTTGACATATGGAGGATGTTTTATCTTTACTCCAACCAGTTTTATGGAGACGCAAATCCTCCCCAGCTTGTTCACGGACCAAAACAAATTCCAAAAAATTGGTAGGTTCTGATTTCTTATCCCACACATCTTTAGCCTCCAACACAGCAGCGCGGAAAGACGGTCGGAGACACTCAATATCCTTCGGATCGAAACGAGCACCTTTTTTACATAACTCGAGTAAGGCGGGAAGAGACTTTACAGCCCAGTCACCAACAATGTTTAATGTATCTTCCATTGGTCTCCAACGGTCTTGATTTCCAGCTGCTAATCCCAAGGTATTTCTTCTAACCAGACCCTCACCCACCATATCACCTTCTAAATCTTCAATATCAGTTGATAACTTTGGGCTAGAATTCATCAATATATGGTTGACATCAATCTCAGCCCCTGGTGGAGTAAAAACTACTGCAGACACAGGAGGATTGACTAAACGCTTCCCTCGATAATTTTGCATGGCAAGATCAAAAGCGGTCCTTCCTTGCAAATCCTTCCAATTTGGATAAGCCCCTTTGTCAAGAAAAGAACGAATAGTTTCCATGTCAGGATTGACGTGCGAGCATGCCATCTGAATAGGTGTCAACTGGGTCTTAGCATGTCTACTATTGATATCAGCACCACCATCTACGAGCATCCGAACTGGGCGAGCCAAATTCTTTTCTGCACAAAGATGCAAAGGAGTAGCTCCTCCACTATCAACTTCATTTAAATCAACTCCTTTGGATGTTAAAAGTTGAAGCAGCCATGGTAACCCTTTAGAAGAATGCCCATATAAGACAGCCATGAATACTGCATCATGACCTCTTATGTTCTTTTGCTTTATATCTGCTCCTGCATCAATTAACAGTCGTGCTATAGTCTCCCAGCCACATGCAGCTGCCAATAAAAGAGGTGAGTTCATGCCTTTCTGCAAAGCATCGAAATCAGCACCTCGATCCAACAAAAATCGAACCAACGGCTCAAAACCTTTCAAAACTGCCCAATGAAGTGCCGTCATGCCAGTCTTGTCCACTTCATCGATAGGTGTGTGTTTCAAATGTTTGCGAACCAGTGCCAAATCACCCAAATAAGCTGCACTGTGGAAATTACCCTGAATGATATCATGAAACCACCCTAACTGTTTCGCAAAATCAGTTTGTCGATGATAAGCTAACAAGACATTCTCAATGTCTTCCACCCATTGCATCCAAAGCTGATCGCTATCACAAGTGAATAAGATTGTAGAACGAGGCCTATTTCTTCCTCTACTTACAATAAGCTCAAATGAAAGCTTATCTTCTTCTGAATCATTAAAAGAATGACGTAGTCGCAAGTCTTTGACCCATAGTACCTACCCAACACATGATCAATTAAGGGCATTGTTGGGGATGTCACGTGATATTCCACTAACCTGCATTACATCAAATAGATCGGCACCTTCTTTCTTGTTGGTCACTAAAATCACATCGTTAAACACAAACAAATACCGCTTTACAAATTTCCTTAAAATTTTGTCTGTATTGGAAACTGGATCAAAACAATTAAGCAAGTAAGAATACTCCAAAGTACCTGGTTCATATCGATTTATGAATCCTTTAGATATAAATGTTCTAGGTTTCGTATTAAAATCAATTTCTGTCACTGCTCCATCATCAGCATCGGTGGATATCTCGTCACTCAGGGAGCCGGGTTTCTTCCGATTATTGATAGTATTGAATTTTATAGTAGCTGCTTCCTTTTGCACAAACTTTCTTTGTTTTGCAGTCGTGTGAACATCCCTTCCTTTGCCAGAAAGATCACGACATGCGAAATACGCCTCGTCTAGAGCAACGGTTTCGTGCAATTCACGCAGTTCATGCTCTTCCTTAATTCTTCGTTCCTCTTCGGCGATACTCATAGGATCCATGTTGTGTGGAGTGTGTGAAAAGCAGATAAAACACTGTGCTATTACAATTTGGGTTGATCTACTTAATACTTTACAAAACAACAAAATCATGGAATAGAGTATCTTGAACTTGATCCCAGATATGGGATATTTCTAGTTGCACAAGCAATGAGTGATAATCATAAATTTGCTTTAGCATTTATACAATACAATAGCATTTCCTATTTTTATTCGATCAACTGTATTGGAAAACAATTATAGTAAAAATGAGCCCGGATTAGTAAGTTGTTGACATGAATGCTAGCTTTATTATTAAGAACCACAACTTTCTTTGAAAGTGACTTTTTGTTCAAATTATTATTAATAGGAGATTCAGGTGTAGGGAAATCATGTTTGCTTCTCCGTTTCGCAGATGATACATACACTGAAAGCTATATCACCACCATTGGTGTTGATTTTGTAAGTTTAATGGTGATTTAGTTACTCTTCATCGGATCATGCAATTATCCTTTCACAGAAAATCCGCACCGTGGATGTTGATGGCAAGACTATCAAGTTGCAAATTGTAAGTGAAAGTATTACATTAGAAGTAATTTCTGTTTGATCCACCGCTCCAATTGCTTAGTGGGATACTGCTGGACAAGAGAGATTCCGTACCATAACTTCAAGCTACTATCGAGGAGCGCACGGTATTATCGTTGTTTATGACGTAACTGACTTGGAGTCTTTCAACAATGTTAAACAGTGGCTTCATGAGATTACCAAGTAATTTATGGCATCGCTGATTATCTACTATATGTAACATTTACTTATGTGGTGGGCAGGTATGCAAATGAAAATGTTAACAAGCTGTTAGTTGGGAATAAATCCGATCTAACAGCAAAGCGTGCTGTATCTTTTGAGCAAGGTCAAGAATTCGCGAAATCTATGGGAATTGAGTTCGTTGAAACTTCTGCGAAGAATTCGACAAACGTAGAAAAGGCCTTCATGGTCATGGCGACCCAGATCAAGGCGAGAATCAAAACTCAGCCTTTGTCAGAAAAAGGGAAAGGTACAAAACTCACACCTGGTGCCCAAGTCAAGCCTGCCAATAAAGGGGGATGTTGTTGAGAATATGTATGTAATAAGCTTTTACTTTTAAAACATATATTTGGTCTGCTTATTAATAAATGTTAATTTTTTGGTGTGTTCTTCTCTACTTCCAAAGCTGGAATTTAGTAGTCAGTTTGCATTAAAATTGCTGTACCTGTCAGAACCCATTTACTGCATGGATCAACTGTCTTGAGAGTAGCAAGGAAAACATACGTATGTCCGCGGAAAGAGGTGATATACACAGGACATTCATAAATATCTGCAACTCTTCGAAGGTATCCAACAGCAGAAGGCTCCCACGACGGTTGAACTGCAACTGCCTTGACGTAAATAACTGGCATCGGAGGAAGAAGTTCCTTCAATCTGCCATCAACCAAATGCCCAGCTATTGGGGTTCCTGTCAGCATTTCTGGATCTCCTGCTTCATCACCAGTTGGCCACCGGGCCCCCTCGATATAAAATCCATGAATAAAAGCACCATCAACCGGATAGTAATCAATAGTGTCGGGCTTGATAAAAGTAGTCACATGTGTCTCGGTCGTCATTTGATCCAAAGGCATACCAGTCCTACGGGCAGTAACTTGCATTACAGCTGTTAAATATGAAGTAGGATTGAAAAGACCGGGCAACCAAACTGAAAAAGGGGTGACAAGATCTGTACTCCACGTTGCGAGTTGTTGAATTCGTAGCATCATATCCGCAAATTCAGAAATCAAATTTTTCATTGATGGCCATGCTTTGGATTCCCAACGACATTGCGAAAATGGGTTACGCCCAGGCCATTGATTGATACTGATGGCCTTTATCAAGTCTTCCATTGGTTGTGACATATTTAACTGGCCTTTCATGCCTTTATCGAGCTCAATCAGAGATCTACGAATTTCCGTCATTAAATTGTTCATCCGCTGGCATTCTTGGAGAGCAACTACCACAAAAGGACCAGACTCTTGCGGCAATAATGGTTCAGCGAGCTCCATAATGGTAATCATCGAAAAATTTTCTGGTAATGTCTTGACAAAATAATCCATAGACTCTTTAACGGCGGAGGAACTTCCCCCACCCCCCCCCCCCCCCCCCCC
>JACCEA010104640.1_pt1 | contig 15442 bp, 19 predicted proteins | sample 7449851 | NCBI WGS metagenome assembly JACCEA01 (sample SAMN15323453, study PRJNA562643) | freshwater metagenome | isolation source: river surface water | place: USA:Blue River Watershed | collected 2017-08-18 | reverse complement strand
TTCCTGAATCTACACCAGCACCATTATCTAAAGGTCTTATGAATACTCCTCTAGAATCAGGAAATCTAAATGTAGTACTTCCATCTCCAGATGAGAATGCTCCTTTGTTTCCTGCAGTCCATTCAGCTTCAGTAACTACTCTTCCTGTGGCTTGAGCCCATGCCCATATTCTCTTATGATCGTTTCTATTTACTATCTGACCTTGAATAGGTAATGATTCTGGAGGTGCTGTCAATCCTGTAGCCAAAGGGAACATTTCTCCGATCTGTTTTTCATCTGCACCTATAACTCTATTAATAAACAACGTTCCATCTGCAGTTTTAAATCCATAGTCTTTGTCTTCTACTTCTAATATCCAATATCTTCCTCTTCCGTCATTTTTAGTCACATGACCAAAAGTTCTGATTACTTGACCTTCTTTCTTAAGTCTAGTATCTACTAATACTTCAGCAAAATTATTGTACTCGATTACTACAGATTTTTCATATTTCATGAATCTATCTATAGCATCCCAGTTACTCTTAACTGTATTTACGAATACTTCAGGATTCGTTTGTGGTTCGTCATCTAGTTTAGAAACAACCTTCCTTATTACTAGATCAACGTGTTTAGGTATATCTACTGTAAAAGAAACTTTAGTAGATGTAAATCCTAGATCTCCCACCTCTTGTAATAGATAGTTACTATGTTCGCCATCGATATAAAGATCAAGTTCATTCGAACCAACCATATAATCGAATCCTAAATCTAATTCTCCAGTTATTATTTCTGTTCTGGTATCAGTTAAAGATTCGTACTCTTGAGCTTCTTGCCTATAGTATGGACCTTGATAATCCCATACTTCTGTATCTCCGTTGTATATGTACCATGTTTTATTATCACTATGTGTTTCATCTACAGTAACTACGCAAGCATCCAGTCCTACAGGCGTTAAGTGTGTTAGCGTTATATCAGCATATGTCCCGACACCGGCTACCCAATGAATAGCGTGCGTTCCTCCAGAATCAAGCATAAGTTCTCCATTCATATAATTATAAACAGATTTCTTGTTTTGCATAGTTTCATCAGTTGCGACAGTGTATTTACCTTCTCTAGGTAAATCCTTAGCTATGTATTGTTTAAGTTCCTTATATGTGTTAAATTCTATATGTGCCATTAGTACCACCTTCCTATAGCTTTATATGATACTTTTAACTCAACTAAATCATTGAAAGATGCTCCTATAATGGTACAACCATTTACATCTATAGTTCTTACAGATGCAAAAGCCATTTCAGAAGTTCCATATCCAGATGGTATTACTACCGGTTTAGTCTTGAATGCTTTAGGATAGGTGAAAGCTTTATCTACAGAGTAGACAGCATCCAGAGGTGTATCAGATGTAGTCAAGTTCTCACTCTCATCAAAACATACTAAAGTACCGTCAGCATTTCTCACAAATTTATTTCCAGTTTCTCTACCATCTATAACATCCCATCTAGTGTCCGTTATTTTTTCCAGAACCCAGAAGTCGCCAGTACTATTTAAAGTTAAACTTTTTCTTGTAGCATCTACTATGAATTCGTCTTCCATGACATTTAAAGTTATAACTTCATTTGTATCGAATGTTTTTCTTACAGTTCTTTTAGTACCTATTGGTAAGTTTGGAGGAATATTGAATACTAGTTTAGTATTATCACCTATATTGAAAGTCAATCCTATGTACTCTCCTACAACATCTTTAGATGTTCTAGCTATGATAGCATTTTCTATAATAGAAGATAATGTTCTTCTAAAAATGATTCTGGCTTGTTTAGGAATAGTATTCTTAAATTGAATCTTGTCAGATACGTATCCTACAGTTAACGCATCTTCAATGTAATCTATTCCATTCGTAAGAAGCTCTCCTTCTAGATATATTTCTAGATGTTTATTATCTATAATGTATTTGAAAGGTAATACATAATCTGTATTAGGTAGAATATCATCAGTTCTTGTGTTTCTTTCAGATGTAATAACTTGAAGACTTTCTTCAAAGTATATACCTTGATATACCCAATTATTACCATCATGTAAATACCATGTTGGTTGACCATCATGAGTTTCATCTTCTAATACTTTAACAGCATCATCTGCTGCTGGTGTCGTGTGAGTTGTGTCTCTTTCGGCAAATGTCGAAACATCTGTTAACCAGTTAGTTTCTGCAGCTGAAGATCCTCCTCCACCTGCTCCTGTTATTTGTTTATATTCTGTTCCAGTATAATAGTATATGTCACCATTATTTAACATATATAGTTTGTATCTTAGAGCTGGATTCTCTGTTTGAAGCGTTGTTAAATCTGGATATGGGAAGATATCTCCTATTTTTATAAGATCTCTATCCTTGTCAGATAACATTATGTTTCTTTGTTCTGTGAAGAATAGTTCTTGTGGTAAGTCTACTACTCTACCAAGAAATTCCCATTGAGTTGTAGTGCTATTGTACACATACATGGTTCTTTCATCAGAACGAGTTTCATCTACAGTGACTATAACTCTATTCGTGTTAGCTGGTGTTAGATGTGTTAGTGCTATATCAGCATACGTTGCTACTTCACTGAGAAGTACTGGTAGATTAGCTTGTAAACTCTTCTTAATTCTAATAGAAATGCTACTCATTTATTTCCTCCTCCTATATTTATGTATTTACAGTAAATAAGTTTACCATACATTAGGATCACCCATTTGCGGTTCAGAAGAACCTATTGATATCCATGACATTCTATTCTTGGATAATATAAAAATTTGACCTTCAAGTTCAACACATGTGACGATCATACCAGGATATCGAAGATCACATGTGAGATAATTATTTAATTCTTCCTCAGTTTCAAAAACACTGTCTATATCTAAAGGACCATTGAACTGTCTTTTAAATGACATAGGAAAAATCATCATTCGATATCCCTCCAATCATCATGATCTCATTTAAAAGTGTTAAATGGTTATTTTGTAGTTTACATCTTTTTGGAATGGTACAGCTGGTATAAATGTGTAAACTTTATAATTTATAGCATTTCCACCTTCGGCACCTTCTACAGATACTACAGTCTTTTGAAAAACATCCTTTATTTCACTATTCGCGAATTCTATGTATTTGACAGCTGATACATCTCTTAGTGTTTCTGGATAAGCAAATGTTACTTTCTGGGTTCCTTGAGGAATAAATAATTCAATACTCATACCTTCTACAACATTCATTAGACTATTTAATGCTCTTACTTCTTCAGAAGTACTTAATGCTATTTTAGATAATGCGTCTACTCCATAGAAAGCTTTACGTACACCACTTATCGATATAGGTGTTGATACTTTAGTACCAGCTAATACTTGACCTGCTGGATAATCTGTACCTAGGTTAGTTTGTTTAACTGCTCCTTCAGCATAGTCTACTTCAACTATAAATGTCTCAGTTGTATCTATGATCCTATGAGCGATACTTGTATACGGTAAAACTGCAATGTCGACTAATACTATAGTTCCATTCTCTTTAACTCTAAAAGCACTTAACACCCCAGCATCATTCTGTGTGAATACACTCACTATTTCTGGTTCTATCGTTGTTCCTGATTCAACTACAAGTTGTTGAGTCGTTGATGCTTCTACTATAGGTTGCGCGTATGTGGGATTCTTAACAGTAGTTAACATATTCTTAACCACATCTAATAAAGGTGTATCTTTTGTTATTATTTGACCATCCTCATACATACCTATATCAGTACTAACTACTAAGTCAACGTCCATGTGACCTGGACCGTTGTCAGTGTCGTTGGTTCCATCTTTACCTTTAATATTTAAACCTGTAACCCATTTGTATATAGGATCGTTATTTATGTCATATCCTATGATCCAGTTAAGGAAAATTCCTCCTGCTGTTTCTGTTATTTCAGGGATAGGTGTAAATCCAGCATCACCTTTAACGCCTTCGATATGTATCCAAGCATTCTCTGCATTATTCATTATGAATAAAGAACCTTCATGCTCTTTACATGTTACTATCATCCCAGCATAACGTAATCCGTTCGAGAGATAAGCCTGCAACTGAACATCAGTATCGAATACTAAATCTACATCTAAGGGACCTTTGAACTGTCTTTCAAATCCCAAAGGGAAAATCATTTTACTCATTATCTAACCTCCTATTTTTACTAGATTGTAACAGTATAAGTTACATTAGCAGTGAAAGGTACTGCTGGTACGTATGTGTATACTTTATACTGTATAGGTGTGAATGAATTCGCACCATAAACATCAACTAACTGTAATTCAAAAGCTGCTTTAACATCAGCATTCATACCTTCTACATACTTTATAGAAGATACATTTCTTAAGTTAGCAGGATATGCTAACATCACCTTTTTAGTTCCCATAGGAATGTTTATAGTAAATACATTCCCTTCAGCAGCTTTAGCTGTACTCGGTGTCAATGAACGAATCTCTGCACTAGTCGTACTTGTATCATTATTTAACGAATTAGTACCATAGAATGCTTTACGTATACCCAGGTAAGTTACATTACCTGAACTAGCTGTGCCTGCCAGTATTCTACCTGTAGGATAATCGACTCCTAAGTTAGTTTTCTTTATGACACCAGCAGCATATGTCACTTCAGCTCTATAAACTATAGATGACTCACCTATAAGTACATTACTATCAGTGAAAGATTGTATACTAGCTCCGCTGTAAATCATAGAACCATTCTTGTAAAGTTTAAAGCTTGTTACGCCACCAGCATCATTCTTAAAGAATGAAGTATTCAGAGTTATATTCATAACCGTTCCAGCTTCAACAGTGGTAGGACTAGTCCCACTTAAAGATAGAGATGGTGCTGTATATGTTGGTAATGTTACTTTCTGCAGTATATTAGCTATTATGTTTTCTAGGTTAGTTCCAGCAGGAATGTTATCGCCACTGGTGTACATTCCTATAGTAACACCATTGACAGCTATAGGTGATATGGTTTTAGGAGAGCTAGAAACATCTACGTCTCCAATAGGCATTCCAACCCACATTCCATTCTTTAAAACAAGAACATCATTCTCATCTATGGAACTCATATCTACTATACGACCACCTAGAATCAATCCTGAAGGATCTCCGAACTTCTCGGTATGCATTAAGAATTCCTTTTTACTAGACACACATCTCACCTCCTTTTTAAATATGTCATTTATAAATTAATGTTCATTTATTGAAATAATAGATATTTTTTGACAAAAAAAGAAACACCCCGAAGGGTGCTTTTTATTTGATTATACTTTTTAAGAATTCCTTTGCAGATTCAGCGAGCATAGGTATAGTCCCACTGTTATCTATCACATGATCATAATCATAATTTTCTACTACATCATCAGCACCATTAACTAGCTTAACTCCTCTATTCGATCTAACTAAGATAGTAGATACTTGAGTATTACTTATGTCATTCAAGTAATTTATAGTTTTAGTTATTTCTCGAGGTTCTCTTATGTGAATGAATACTATACTATCCTTTGGAGCTGTTTCTACTTTTTCATAAACGTATTTCTTAACTCCTTCATATTCTCCTTCAGACATAGACTTCAGTTGATGTAAGAATGCTCTACCTTTAGCATCCTTAACTCCATCCCACCCTAGTAAATGTGCGGCTTGTTTTATCTTATCTACAGAACTCACATTTAACACTATTTTGTTATCGTAGTCATCCATACATGTTTGTGATATTAGTTCTATAAATGTGTCTTTTCCACTTCCTCCAGCTCCATTTATTATAAATACTTTTCTAAGTTTTTTAGGATTATTAATCTCATGAATAGTATCTAGTATAAACTTGTGAGCTGTTTTTACCGACGTGCTTAATTTAGAGAAAACTACTTTAGTGAAGTTATTTTCACATTCATCAATATCATTTTTTATCCCATAGTTATCGTACATGTTTATCAAGAAAGATATATGATTAGTGCATCTTTCTAATTGCGGTATACTTTTAACCGTTAGATTTTTATCTAAACTTTCTAGATCATAGAATAGAGCCTCCATCACGTATCTACACATACCTATAACTGTTGTACTCATTGCCAGGTTTCCATCATCAATCATCTTTACCATCTCAATCTCCTTTTAAAATTTATCAGTCTTCATATCCGAATCTAGCTTAGATGTCAACATGAACGCTTTCATTACTTGACCTCTACACATTTCAGTTATTATTTCGGATATGTATTTCTTATGTATCTCATCTTGTATAAGCATTATTATTATGGGTTCTAGTGGATTCCTAGAATACGATGTTAATTCAGAGAACATCTTTAAATGCTTTAATATATCTTCATTCTTTATTTCTTCTATTGGTATTATTTGTAGTGTTGTACTCTTTTTAGGTATTCTATTGAATAGTTCAGTTAAACATTCTTTAACTTTCGATAGATCAGGTTGCTTTGATACTAATTCATCTATAGCTCGTATAAGTAAGTATCTTTCTAAGATATGTAGCTTGGATGAATCTAGTATTTCTAAAATGTATACATTATGTTTCCTCCTATTTTAGTTATGTATTATTATAATGTTATACAAAAAATAAATAACCCCGAAGAGTTACTTATTCTTTAAATAGATATCCTACCGAAGTAATGATATCTCTTGCTAGTTGTAATATGATGTTTAGTTCTTCTGCAGTGTATTTTTCTGGAGAAGTTCTAGCATCTATTATCTTTAAAAAAGCATTTTGTAAATTCATGAGATTCGTATTGTTCTTGACCGTCTTATGAATTGTTGGGTGTATAGGATATATGAGTGATCCTGTATATCTTAGTCCGAACTTATCTAATTCAGAATCGTGTAACATGTCTGATATTAGAAGTTTCATACCACGCAGAGTTACTTTATGTTCATCTAATGATCCATCTTTGAAAATATTCAAATCTATTGCTGGTATTTCCTTAGGCATTAATTCTTTGAATCTAGATTTTTCATCTGTATTCATTCTGTTTAATACATCAACCATATACATGTTAATCACCTACATTGTAAAGTCTATAGATTCATTTATTTGGACTTCTACAGAGCCATCAGCTCTGTTTATTCTTTTCTCCACAAGTTTAGGATTAGATTTTAACATCTCAGCTATCTCTAACTCCTTCATAGCTTTATTTTCTGCTGTGATTATAACTACCATTTTATTTCCTCCTTGATTTTTAATTTCATCTGCATAAGCATTTATGAGTTTGTATATTGATATTATTGAATCCTTTATTTTGTTTTCTACATCATGTATACCTCTTTGTATACCTTTATAATCCTTTGAATTAGTATTATAATTTTTAGTATTGTGTAGTAATCCTTTTATGGAAGTATACATTTTGTTTTCCACATCTTTAAGTATACTACGATACATGATAAGTTTTTCTTCAGACATATCATTCGACTTATAATCAAACTCTATAGAAGTTATGATTGTCGCTAATGCTGACTGTATGCCATCAGTGAACTTTCCAAGAACTTGTATCAGTTGTTCAAATATATAATCATTAGCTTTATCGTTTATGTCTTTTTTAATAACTTTTTTACTCTTCAGTAATTTTGCATTAGCTATTATCATAAGACCTACAAGTGTACCCGCAATAAAGAATATTAAATTATATAAGTAAATTTGATTTATATACATTTATTCTCTCCTTTTAAGAAATTCAATACATTCATCAATATGTTTGATAATTCTAATCTATCTGATTTATTGATACAACATACTAGCCAAGTTATAATATCCATGTATATATCATCATGCTTCAATGATTCTTTAGATAACTTAGATGTGTAGTAATTATTATGCTTATATACTCCTACAGTAACATGTATAGATAATCCATATTCAGATAAGGAACTTTCTATTTTCACATCATCGCATAATAATTTGATTATGTCTAATAACTTCTGAATAGTTAAGAACTCTTTGTCAGCTATATTCTCGTTTTTAACTTTTTCAGATACATGTTCAATGTACTTCTCTGGAATATTATTTATCTTAGATTCATCTGGTGTCTGAGTTTTAGGAATAGCATCTATGTCATCGTTTTTATTTAACATTCTGAGTCTAGATAAACCTACTCCAGAATGTCTGAATTCTAAGTTCTCATTATCCTTTTCCATTTTTTCTACTTTTATAATTTGTTCTTCTTCTATCCTTTCATCTCGGATAGCAGCTATAGCTGCTGCTGGTGGTTGAATTTCAGAGGTTAGCTTTTCTAACCTCTTTAAGTCTTCATCATTTATGATATCCATTATTGATTAACCTCCTCAGGTACGAAATCATCGAATGACTCCTGACTATAGTCTACGGTAACTCTAACTCCAGTTATATCATCATTAACATAGATTACTCCCGGTTTAAATCCTAGAGTCAATGTACCCATGATAGCTGTTTCTACTCCACCAGTCAGCGCGTTCACATTTATCTCTTCCATTTGAACCCCGGCTGAAGCATGTGCTCCTTTAAACAGTTCATCACTTATAACTTGAGTACCATCTTCTTTCTGCGTTACTATAGGATTCTTTAACTGAAACACAGATACCTTTTTGATGTATGAAGCTATACTCTCGGTCACATCTATTATGATTCTATCAGTGTCTACTGAATCAGATTTTATGATTTCAAAGAATCCTGGAACAGTAGTATTATATTCTGATGCTAGCGTTTGAGACACCATCATCATTAATGATGCTGAAGTTAATAGAACTATATCTTTTCTAATAGGATCTTCATCTCTAGCTATCATCAATGGTGTTAGTGCATTTATAGGTAGCTTTATTAATTCTGCCTTTATTTCTGAATGATACTTTTCTTTATCTTTAACTTGCTCTTCTGTGGGTGTTTCTAGTCCTAATAGAAGATCATACTTAGTCATGTTTAAAATGAGTTTAGATAACTCGCCACTTATTCTTACTAAATCTTGTGTAGCTTTTCTTAATCCTTCTTGGTGTGTCATTCTTTATTTCCTCCTGTGTGTTTTAGTATTTTTGTGAACCATTTAATATATTTTGAGACTGAAGTTTAGCTTCAATCAAAGTAACTAAGATAGGTATGTAACCCATCTCTGTATCTTCTAGTACGTCCTCGAAATCAGTTTCTAAGACTTCTTCAACCGAAGTCATCTTCCCTGTTTTCTCTCTAACAACAACAACTCTTTCTGTCATGATGTCTAATCTATTTGTGAGTTTAGTATATGCTGTTCTGAAAGCATCTTCATTCTTAGCTAGACCATCGCCACCTACTAATCTTTCTATCTCGACAAGCAAATCACCCATCATGACTTGGAATTCTACATTGCTTATTTCCTCGACTCTTAATCCTATAGCTGCTTCTTTATCTGTATCCGGATACGGTGAATCCATTATACCAGCTCTAAGTGAATCCCAACTAGGTATTTTTGTAACAGAAGTCATATCGTTTTTAGACTTCAATCTACGTAGTATTTCTATCATTCCTTCATTCATTTGTTTCCTCCCATTCTCCTATAGTTTTACATATATCTCCATCAGCAAAATACACTCTAGCACATTTAAAATTTTTGAATCTTTTACTTTCTTTTTTACCATTTTTTAGAGCTACTATTACTTCAGTGTATTCCGTTGTAGGTCTGCTAAATATGGCTGTTATATTTTCTACTTCTTCTATAGAGTTGTCGTGATTTATAACTATCATTTTCATATCAATAATAACCTCCTACGATAATGTTAACTGTAATCTATTTATATCAGCTTCGTCTGTTATAACTAAGATAGCATGTCCTCCAGCTCTTATGATGCCTATAGAACTAACTTCGACATCTAATTCCACATCATTATATAAATCCGAAATTATGTATCTATTTTCACCAGAATTTAAGTTTTTAAGTATTTCATCTTTTCTCATTTTGATCATCTCCTTGTCATTTTAACGCCCCAGTATTCTACCGACGCATAGTTATCATCATTCACGATATTCATTACATCTGTAGTGATGTCTCTGTACTGATCCAGATAAGCAGTGTATATACCTATAGTGAACGTTAAGAATGTTGTACTCCATTCCTTCTTAAATCTTTGTCCGAATTCAGGATTCAAGTCTTCTAGACCATAAATGCTGGTGTTAGAGACTATAAAGAATTCTCTGGTTCTATCTTTATAGAATACTCCTTTTATGTCATCTTTAATACCAGCATCCCTGATGATGGATACTATAGCATTTATAGAATCTTCATGTTCTATAAAAAGACCGTCAGCCTTCTTTGCCAACAGTTTTCCTTTTATACCAGAGTCCGAGTATTTCCTTCTGATTCTTTTCTTATCTTTTATAAATTCATTCATTTTTATTTCCTCCTATGTTTTTATTTTTTTTTACAGAAATTCATAAAGTGATTTCTGTTTGCTAAGTCATGTTTACGTATATCTTTTGCATCTATTGTTGTATAATTCGGATAATCCTTAGGTGTACTTTTTAGAACACACATAGATTCAGTGATATCTCTTTCTAATTCTTTCAGAAAGTCTACATGTGCAAGTTCAGCATTCGTAACATGCAACATGTTGATGTCTCTTTCAGTAATACTATCAACTATAGTTTTTTCAAAGAATGCAGATCTCCCTGGACCAGAAACCATACCTATGAGTTTTTTATCTTCTTTATTTTTATGATGTATGTAATCTTCTACAGATGATACCGGTATTGCGCTTTTTAACGCGAGTATTTCTTCATCAGAGATGCCGATATTTATAGGGTTAACAGAATCCATGTACATGAAATATGCTGAATTATCCACAACTGAATCATCCATCAATTTTAATGTTTTTATAGTTTCATCGAGTATCATATAAAGTTTACATTCATCTAAAACACTATAAAGATCATCTAACTTTATATCCTTAACTTTAGATAGAATATCATAATCAACATCTTTTCTAGCTATAAATTCTCTTATCCCCATTAATTTGTATTTTACAAGCATCTGATCTATATAAGGATTCATCATATTATGAGATACCTCTAGATGTTGTATATCACTTAGTAAACTTTTTAATATTTCATTATATGTTTTGTTCATTTGTTTCCTCCAATCTCTTTTTAAGTTTTAATCCTGCTTTTATAGCTTTTTGAACATCAATGAACTTTTGTTCAGTATCCATATATTCTAAAACATCGATCATTATAGATACAGCATCCTTATTCATTAGCTTGTATCTATTCGATTCGATTTCTTTAAATATACATTTACAACAACTCATAATATCTGTCACTAGATTTTCACTATTCATGATTATACAAGTTGATATCTTTATCAGTAGGTTGTTATAAGATTCTATCATCCATGGTTCCGGAGTAATAGAATCTTCATTTTTAAAATCTTTTAATGTATTTAATTTCTCTAGAATTATCAATTCATTATTCATAGCTTACCTCCAATATATCTAAAGTTTTGAATATATAGTAAGCTGTAGATCCCCAAAGTTCAACTACATCATGAACCTTTATTTTATTATCTTCGAAGAATAGATGTAACTCTCCATTTTCATCTATTCTGAATTTACACTCATAATCATTTGTTTCTGATACGTGTCTAGATACAAATACATCGTCTCTCAGCATTGCAGTATGTTTTTCTACAGCAGCAGTTACAACCTTATCGAAAACATCCTTTTCTAAAGAACAATCATCCATTATGTTTAATCCTAGTCTTTTATTCATTTTTATTTCCTCCTCTATGTTTTTAAGTGGAGTCCCGAAGGACTCCGTGTTATTCTTAGTTAACCTTAATCTAAGAGTGCTTTGAATCCAGCGTAAGATATAACTGGAATATCTAGCTTCATAGCTTTCTGTGGTTTAGAATTACTTAAGTCCTCGCATATCAAGTATGATAGATTCTTTGATACTCCAGAAACCATCATGCCACCATTCTCACGAATTATCTTTTCAAGCTTATCTTTAGTAGTTGGTAAACTTCCAGATATACAGAATGTTTTACCCTTGAAGATATCACTCTTTCTATGATTCAATGTATTCGTTATTATGATTCCTTGAGTCATGGTTTTGAAGTGTTCAATACCTTCAGGAGATAATAGTTCTTTAGTTATGATCTCTCTAGCTTTCTCTCCTATAGTAGGATTCCATTCTACGTCTCCATTCAAGATGTTTTCTAGAGTATTTATTTCAGCTATCTTCTTACCTATGGTTCTACCTATACCCTCTATCATCATAGCAGGTATAAGTCTGTAAAGTTCAGTTCCACTCTTAACTTTACGTATAGATTCTATAAGCTTAGCTTTTATACCATGACCGAACCCGTCTTCGTATTCGATATCTTCGTAATTAGATTCATCTAGAAGTTGATGCATGTGGTACACATCCTTTTCAGCCATCAAGTACTCGATTACTCTTGGACCGAATTCATCCATATCTAGAATATCTTTAGATACTAAAGAGATAAGCTGAGATTCTACTCTCATAGGACAAGCTTTTGCTGGACACTTTACAACAGCTCCATCTCTTATAGTCTTAGTACTACAATACGGACAGTATTCTGGTTCATGAATCTCTGTTGAATCCGGAGAAGTTGATATCACTTTATCGACTTTCGGTATAACTTCAGCAGCCTTAACGATATACATCACATCACCCACCTTCATACCTTTCGAACGTATGTAATCGATGTTGTGTAAGGTTGCTCTACTGATGGTACTTCCTGCCACGGATACTGGTTCGAGCTCAGCTACCGGAGTCAGGGTTCCATACTTCCCAACTTGCCAAGTTACTCCCAGTAGTTTCGAGGCTGCTCCTTTCGGATTAAACTTGTAAGCCTTTGCCCACCTAGGAAACTTCACGCCTTCTCCAAGTTCGAAACGAACTTTCTTATACAACGCTGAGATAACTAGACCGTCTGTAGGGTATTCTAAGAGTGTTCTCTCGTAGTCCTTCTCACTTATGAGTTCTCCTATGTTCGTGTCTACATCTATGATCTTGAGGGTTTCTGAAGCATCGAATCCGAGTTCCTTAAGGTAATCCTTATCCTCGTCTGAATTCACTTCTGAGTTCACAATCTTGAATGCTTTGAAACGTATTCTTCTGTTCTTCACGTCTTCAGGATTCTTTCCACTCCTGATGATGGAAGCCGCATTCCTTGGATTCGCGAAGAGTTCTAAACCAGCCTTCTCTCTTTCTTCGTTTATGATCTTGAAGTCGTAATCCGTTATCAGCGCTTCACCCCGTACTATGTTAGTGAAATTCTCATCTGGAACCCTTAAAGGTATACCCCCTAATACTTTCGCATTATCCGTGACATCATCCCCTGTTGTTCCGTCTCCTCTAGTTAAGGCTTGAACTAAGACTCCATTCTTATACTCTAAGGATAAGGATATTCCGTCCCACTTCCACTCAACTTCGAATGGTATGGTTAGTTTATCGTATTGCTTCTGTATACTTTGCATGAACTTCAGAAGCTCCTCGGGATCATAAGAGTTGTCAAGTGAGAGCATCGGCACTGTATGTTTCACGGGTTTACCGAATTCAGTCTTATCTGAACCAACCTTATGTGTTGGTGATTTCGGGTGTACGTAATCCATCTCCTTCTCCATGCTACGGAGTTGTTCAAGAAGTCTATCGAAGTCTTGATCGGAGATGTTCGAGTACCCGGTCTTGTAGTACGCTTTTGACACCGTATTAAGGTATCCTACAAGAACAATGTATTCAGAGAACTTCTTCGTAGACTTTATGTGATCGAGTCCGAAGATCTTGAGTATCTGAGGTTCCACGTTTAAACCGAAGCTTACGAGTTCAGGAGACACATCTCTGTAGATGAATGCTCCGAGTGTCTCATGTATCTCTATCGGTAAGGGTGATGCAAGCATCTCACTCTTGTAAATGATGTCTCTGTGAGCTTTAAGAAGTGCTCTGAAGTTATCAGGTATCTCTCCATCATGAATATTATTATCGTAGATCTCATCTAAAGTTTCGTAGATGTTTATCATATCGATAGCAACGTTTTCATGCATCCCGGGACACCCAGGAATATCATCATTCTTATCACCTATTAACCCGAAGAGAGCAGGAATAAGTTTCGGAGATACACCATACTTATCTAGGACATCGTCCTCTACGATGAGTTCCTCGTTGTTGAGCGGTCCATTACCTTTCGCGTTATTCAAGTGAACCTCCACATCGTTCTCGGAATCCACGAGTTGAGCCATATCCTTATCTCCTGTAACGATGATGATACGCACGTCTTCGGCACCCTTAAGTTTCTTAACAACAGCCGATATGACATCATCAGCCTCATAACCTTCCTTCGAGATTCTCTTTATCTTTGTTGAAGCTAGGAAGTCACGAGCAATCTCAAACTGCTCGTTTCTTTCATCACTCCCGCTCTTCCCGATTCTACTACTCTTATACTTCGGATAAAGTTGTCTTCTCAAGAATGCATTCGACTTCGTGTCTTCTGCACTCAGGAGGTACGTGGGTTTATACGCATCGATAAGCTTCTTCAGGTATGAAGCTAACCCGATAGCTACCCAGTTCTGTTTATACCTCATACCATAGCCATGATATGCTTTATGCATATATGACGAGGTATCCACGATTAAGAACGTTTTCATTTTTGATTCCTCCTAGGTACTCCTAACTCTTCCAGCATGTATCTCAGAGTCTCTATTAACTCTGATACCGGTAGCTCTCTGTACTTCTCATCTGGTTCTTTTTCTAGACCAAGTATGTAGCCCTCACATACTTCGATCATCCTTTCTACCCCTTTCTGAAGATTACCCTTTAACATAACCTCCAAAGCTAACATGTTTTGTATACCTAGGAATTTATCTTCTCCAGGCAATATGAACGAGTACAGTAAGTCTTCAACACGTGTACGTACATCTTTTAATATATACGCCTTACGAATATTGTTTACTGATGTCTCGATATAAACTAAATTCTCAATATTCTCATTGATTTTGAATAACGATGTTGATATTTCTTCAACACAATCACCTTTTAAATAAACGTTGATATCTTCCATTTTAATTTCCTCCTCTATGTTTTTATATGCTACATTTAAATAATATATAACTAGTTATTCGTATTCTTAACTAACAAATGATATCCATCTAAGAACTCGTTGTTCTTCATAAGCCATACTTTAGTTTCACTCTCGATGAAGTTCGGAAGAGTGTAAGCATCGTATCCAGTCATCTTCGGATTACGAACAATGAAGCTGAAGTAACTTCTCTTGTACACTTTGTGAGTTGGTATATGAGCGTACTCCACGTATATCAGGAATGTGAAGTTATTCTTCTCTTCATCCACACTCACAAACTTATACTTTACTTTACAAATCACATCATGACACGAGAAGAACTTGAAGTTTTTCGCATACTTCGTTAAGTCATTTCTTATGAAGAGTATACTACCTATAATATTGTCTAGTATTGCTTT
>JACCEA010959962.1_pt1 | contig 15444 bp, 11 predicted proteins | sample 7449851 | NCBI WGS metagenome assembly JACCEA01 (sample SAMN15323453, study PRJNA562643) | freshwater metagenome | isolation source: river surface water | place: USA:Blue River Watershed | collected 2017-08-18 | reverse complement strand
TGCACCTGCTGGCCGGTGACGAACTCGACGGCCAGATCCTCGATTTCGATCAGGTTGCTCTGGGTGAGCGGATCAGTGCTCATCGCATCATTTCCTTGGGTCAAAGGCATCACGGGCAGCCTCGCCGATGAACACGAGGAGGGTCAGCATCAGGGCCAGCACGGCAAAGGCGGTCATGCCCAGCCATGGCGCCTGGAGGTTCGACTTGCCCTGAGCGACCAGTTCGCCGAGCGAGGGCGAACCGGGCGGCAGACCGAAGCCGAGGAAGTCCAGCGCCGTCAGCGTACCGATGGCGCCGGTGAGAATGAACGGCATGAAGGTCATGGTCGAGACCATGGCGTTGGGCAGGATATGCCGGTACATGATGGCCGCGTTGCCCATGCCCAGCGCCTTGGCCGCGCGGACATATTCGAGATTGCGGCCACGGAGAAACTCGGCACGCACCACATCGACCAGGGTCATCCAGGAGAACAGCAGCATGATGCCCAGCAGCCACCAGAAGTTCGGCTGCACGATGCTGGACAGGATGATCAGCATGAACAGCACCGGCAGGCCCGACCAGACTTCGAGGAAGCGCTGCCCGGTCAGGTCGACCCAGCCGCCATAGAAGCCCTGCAGGGCGCCGGCCAGCACGCCGATCACCGAGCTTGCCAGAGTCAGCGTCAGGGCGAAGAGCACCGAGATGCGAAAGCCGTAGATCACCCGGGCCAACACGTCGCGCCCCTGGTCATCGGTGCCCAGCCAGTTGTCGGCCGAAGGTGGAGCGGGTGCCGGAACGCGCAGGTCGTAGTTGATGCTGTCGTAACTGAAGGCAATCGGTGGCCAGAGCATCCAGCCGTCGCGGCTGGCGATCAGCTCGCGCATGTAAGGGCTCTTGTAGTTGGCCTCCAGCGGAAACTCACCGCCAAAGGCCGTCTCCGGGTAGCGCTTGAGCACCGGGAAGAACCACTGGCCATCGTGCTGCACCACCAGCGGCTTGTCGTTGGCGATCAGCTCAGCGCCCAGGCTGAAGATGAACAGCCCGAGGAACAGCCACAGCGACCACCAGCCGCGCTTGTTGGCCTTGAAGCGGGCAAAGCGTCGTTGATTGAGAGGCGACAGATGCATGCTCAAGCCTCCCGACTGGCGAAGTCGATACGCGGATCGACCAGGGTGTAGGTGAGGTCACCGATCAGCTTCACCACCAGACCCAGCAGGGTGAAGATGAACAGCGTGCCGAATACCACTGGATAGTCGCGGTTCATGGCCGCCTCGAAGCTGAGCAGGCCCAGGCCGTCGAGGGAGAAGATCACCTCGATCAGCAGGGAGCCGGTGAAGAAGATGCCGATGAAGGCCGCCGGGAAGCCGGCGATGATCAGCAGCATGGCGTTACGGAACACGTGGCCATAGAGCACGCCGCGTTCGGACAACCCCTTGGCGCGAGCCGTGACCACATACTGCTTGTTGATCTCGTCGAGGAAGCTGTTCTTGGTCAGCAGGGTGAGGGTGGCGAAGTTGCCGATGACCAGGGCGGTAATCGGAAGCGCCAGATGGTGGAAGTAGTCGACTATCTTGCCCCAGGTGCTCAGCTCGTCGAAGTTGTTTGAAGTTAGCCCGCGAAGGGGGAACCAGTCGAGATAGCTGCCGCCGGCAAACACCACGATCAGCAGGATGGCAAAGAGGAAGGCCGGCACGGCATAACCGACGACGATGGCGGTGCTGGTCCACACGTCGAAGGCGCTGCCGTGGCGCACTGCCTTGGCCACGCCCAGCGGAATGGACACCAGATACATGATCAGGGTGCTCCACAACCCCAGCGAGATCGAGACCGGCATCTTCTCGATGATCAGGTCGGTGACCTTGGCGTCGCGGAAGAAGCTCTCGCCGAAGTCCAGCTTGAGGTAGTTGCTGATCATGATCCAGAAACGCTCGGGCGCTGGCTTGTCGAAGCCGTAGAGCTTCTCGATGTCCTTGATCAGCTCAGGGTCCAGACCCTGGGCGCCGCGGTAGCTGGAGCTGCTGGCAGCCACCTCGCTGCCACCGCCGGAAATACGCCCGGTGGCGCCGCCGGCGGCAGCGTCGAAGCCTTCCAGCTTGGCGATCATCTGCTCTACCGGGCCGCCGGGTGCGGCCTGGATGATGATGAAGTTGATCAACAGAATGCCGAACAGGGTCGGGATGATCAGCAGCAGGCGCCGCAGGATATAGGCGAGCATCAGCGGGCCTGCTCCGTGTCCGCGCCTTTGGCTGCCGGTGCCGCCTCAGGCTTGATCCACCAGGTCATCAGGCCGTAGTCGTAGGGCGGTGTCACGGCCGGGTGCTGCAGGCGATCCCAGTAGGCCAGGCGCCAGGTCTTGATGTGCCAGTTGGGCACTACGTAGTGGCCCCAGAGCAGGACGCGGTCGAGGGCGCGGGTATGCTGGACCAGGCTGGCCCGGCTTTCTGCATTGATCAGCCCATCGACCAGCTGGTCGATGGCTGGATCTTTCAGGCCGATATAGTTGCGGCTGCCGGGGCGATCGGCGGAGCTGGAGTGCCAGTATTCGCGCTGTTCGTTGCCCGGTGAGTTGGATTGCGGAAAGCCACCGACGATCAGGTCGAAGTCGCGCGAACGCAGGCGGTTGATGTACTGCGAGACATCGACACGGCGGATTTCCAGGTTGATGCCCAGGTCGCGCAGATTGCGCTTGTAGGGCAGCAGCACGCGCTCAAACTCGGTCTGCGCCAGAAGGAACTCGATCACCACCGGCTGGCCCTTGGCGTCGAGCATCTGGTCGTTGGCAATCTTCCAGCCGGCTTCCTGCAAGAGTTGATAGGCGCGCCGCTGCTGTTCGCGGATGATGCCGCTGCCATCGGTTTCGGGCACCTTGAACGGCTGGCTGAACAGCTGGGCCGGCAACTGCTTGCGCAGCGGTTCGAGAATCTTCAGTTCTTCCGGGCTCGGCAGCCCGGTGGCGGCCAGCTCCGAGTTGTCGAAATAGCTGTGGGTACGGGTATAGGCGCCGTTGAACAGGTTCTTGTTGGCCCATTGGAAGTCGAACAGCAAAGCCAGGGCCTCGCGCACCCGCACGTCCTGGAACAGCTCACGGCGGGTGTTGAAGATGAAGCCCTGCATGCCGGCCGGATTGTGGTTGGCAATTTCGTCCTTCTTCAGGCGGCCGTCGCGCACGGCCGGGCTGTTGTAGGCGGTGGCCCAGTTCTTGGCGCTGGTTTCCAGCCAGAAGTCGAACTGGCCGGCCTTGAGGGCTTCGAGAGCGACGGTGTTGTCACGGTAGTAGTCGACTTCGATGGCGTCGAAGTTGTTCTGCCCGCGGTTGACCGGCAGGTTCTCGCCCCACCAGTCCTTGACCCGGGTGTAGCGGATAGTGCGTCCGGCCTGGAAGCGCTCGATACGGTAGGGGCCGCTGCCGACCGGGATATCCAGGGTGCCGTCGGCGAAGTTGCGCCCGGCCCACCAGTGCTTGGGCAGGATCGACAGCTGGCCGAGAATCATCGGCAGCTCGCGGTTGTTGGCGTGCTTGAACTCAAAACGCACGCTGCGCGGGCTTTCTGCCACCACCTTGGCCACATCGGCGTAGTAGGTCTTGTACAGCGGGCTACCGTGGGCCATCAGCGACTCGAAGGTGAATACCACATCGTCGGCGGTGACCGGCTGGCCGTCATGGAAGCGGGCTTCCTGGCGCAGGTGATAACGCACCCAGCGGTTCTGCGGGTCGCGCTCGATACGTTCGGCGAGCAGGCCATATTCGCTGAAGGGCTCATCCAGGCTGCGTTTGGTCAGGGTGTCGTAGATCAGGCCGATGTTTTCCTCGGCCACGCCCTTGTTGATGAAGGGGTTGAAACTGTCGAAACCACCGAAACCGGCCTGGCGCAGCGTGCCGCCCTTGGGGGCATCCGGATTGACATAGTCGAAATGCGTGAAGGTGGCCGGGTACTTCGGCGCCTCTCCATACAGGGTGATCGCATGCTGACCGGCACTGAGGGCCAGTGCAGGGCTGAGCAGCAGGGCGGCCAGGGAGTGTCGCAGGGTGCACAGAACGGTCATGGGGTGAGCTCCGGAGCCTTCAGCCACCAGGCGCGCAGGCCTAGCGTGTAGGGCGGGGTAGTGACAAAGGCGAACTTGCTGCGGTACGCCAGACGATGATTGCTGGAGTACCAGTTGGGTATCACGTAGTGCTGCCACAGCAGCACGCGATCCAGTGCGCGGGTGGCGGCGATCTGCTGCTCACGACTCTGTGCCGCGAGCAGCTTTTCCAGTAACTGATCCACTACCGGGTGGCGGATGCCGGCGTAGTTCTTGCCACCCTTGATGGCGGCCTGGCTGGAGTGGAAGTACGACCACTGTTCAAGGCCCGGGCTGAGTGTCTGGGGCAGGGTCAGCAGTGCCATGTCGAAATCGAAGCGATCCAGGCGCTGCTTGTACTGCGCGCGATCCACGGTGCGCATGCGGGTTTCGATGCCGATGCCGCGCAGATTCTGCCGATAGGGCTGGAGGATGCGCTCAAGGCCGGGGTTGACCAGCAGTATCTCGAAGTTGAAGGGATTGCCCTTGGCATCGACCAGGCGGTTGCCCTGCAACTGCCAGCCGGCCTGGTTGAGCAGTTGCATGGCCTGACGCAGGGTGTCGCGTGGCAGGCCGTGGCCATCGGTGGCCGGCAGACTGAAGGGCTGCTTGAACAGCGCCGCCGGCAGCTGCTTGCGATAGGGCTTGAGCAGCTTCAGCTCGGCCTTGCTTGGCAGTCCGTTGCTGGCGAACACGCTGTTGGGAAAGAAGCTTTCGGCGCGTTTGTAAGCGCCATTGAAAAGGGCCTGGTTGGTCCACTGGAAGTCGAACAGCATGGCCAGTGCCTGGCGCACATCACGGTCGTGAAACTGTCCGCGGCGGGTATTGAAGAACAGCGCCTGGGTTTGGGTGGGAATCTGGTGGGGAATTTCGGCGCGGATCACATCGCCGCGCAACACAGCTGGAAAGCGGTAGTTGGTGGCCCAGTTCTTGGCCTGATTATCGATATAAAAGTCGAATTCGCCGGCCTTGAAGGCCTCGAAGGCGATGTCGCTGTCGCGGTAGAACTCGACTTCGGCACGCTGGAAATTGTACTTGCCGCGATTGACCGGCAGGCTCTTGCCCCACCAGTCCTCGACCTTCTCGAACACCAGGCGCTTGCCCGGCACCACCTGCGTGATTCGGTAAGGCCCACTGCCCAGTGGTGGCGTGTAAGTGGTGGCGGTGAAGTCACGGCCCTGCCAGTAGTGCTGCGGCAGCACCGGCAGCTCGCCCAGGCGCAGGATCAGCAGCGGGTTACCGCTGCGCTTGAACACGAAGCGGATCTTCAGACGGTTGAGGATGTCGACCCGGGCCACTTCCTGCAAGCTGGTGCGATACAGCGGGTGGCCCTGATGCAGGAGGGTGCGGTAGGAGAATGCGACATCGTAGGCGGTGATTGGCTTGCCGTCGTGAAAGCGGGCTTCGGGACGCAGGTTGAACACCACCCAGCTCCGGTCCTCGCTGTACTGCACGTTCCTGGCGATCAGTCCGTAGCTGGAGTTGCTTTCATCGCCCGAGGGGTCGTAGATGCCGCTACCGACCATCAGCGGCTCGTTCAGCTCGTTGATGCCGTACTGCAGGAAATTGCCGGAGCTGATCGGCGGCGTGCCCTTGATCGTGTAGGGATTGAGCGTATCGAAGCTGCCAGAGGCCATCAGCCGCACGGTGCCGCCTTTGGGCGCCTCGGGATTGACCCAGTCGAAGTGGGTAAAGCTGGGGGGATACTTGAGATTACCGAACTGGGCATAGCCATGGCTGCTGGTCAGCTGGGCAAGAGCCATCTGGCTCAGCAGCAAACCGATCAGCAGGGTGAGGAGGTGTCGCATCAGGCGGCCGTCCGATCCATGGCAAAGCATTTTTTCTTTGTTGGTACAGTAACAGCTTGTATCGACAGGAAAAAGGCCGATTCCAGTGGTACAGGTGCCATCATTTTGACTACAGTAATGACATATTTTGTTAAGGATTCCGGTCTTGGGCGAGCGCACCTTCGGTTTGGCAGGTTGGGTTGAGCGTTTGGGTGAGGCGGAATTGCCTGCTCTGGCGTCTGTGGTCAAGAACCTGCAAGAGACTGCCAGCAGTGCCTCCAGCGTTTCGGTGCAGCGTGTGGCCGATGTTCTGCTTCACGACGCGGCACTGACGGCCAAAGTGCTGCGGGTGGCCAATAGCGTCTACTACAACCCCTCCCAGGAAGTGATCAAGACCATCTCGCGCGCCATTGTGCTGATGGGCTTCGAGAATGTGCGGCTGATCGGTCTGTCGGTCAGTCTGGTGGATGGCCTGCTGACACGGGTGCCGCGTGAGCAGTTGCAGGAACTGCTGGCGCGCTCGTTCCATGCGGCGGTACAGGCGCGCAACATTGCCGGTTATGTACTGGCCAAACATCAGGAAGAAGTATTCATTGCCGCCTTGCTCCATCACATGGGCGAGATGGCCTTCTGGGGCTGCGCCGGAGATGAGGCCGATGACCTGGCCGAGGCCATGCAGCAACCAGGAGCCGATGTTGATCAGGTCGCCCGCGAGTTTCTCGGGGTCAGTTTTCGCCAGTTGACCCAGGGACTGCTGAAGAACTGGAACCTCGGGGAAACCGCCAGCCTGGCGCACAACCCCAAGTTGCAGAACGATCCGGCGGTACGAGCGGTGACTTTGGGCGTGAAGATCAGCGAGGCGGCCCTGGATGGTTGGGATTGCGATGCCATGCAGAAGCTGGTCAGCGAGATGGCCGAGTTCACGTCGCTGTCGCCCGACGATGCCTTGCTGCAGGTCCTGGCCAGTGCCGAAGAGGCCGTGAAGGTGGCCGCCACCTTCGGCGCCGGCAAACTGTGCAGGCTGATTCCCAATACCGACCCCGAGCAGATTCGGCTGCAGCAGGAGCAGCGCCGTGCGCGTCTGCTGCAGCCGAATCTGCTGCTGATGCAGCAGAGCCTGCAGGAGCTTGGGCAACTGGTCACCCAGAAGGGCGACGTGCAGCTGATTCTGGATACCCTACTCAAGGGGCTGCACCAGGGCGCCGGGCTGGAGCGCGTGGTGGTGGCGGTGCTGGCCGACGGGCAGAGCTGTTTCCGCTGCAAGCGCGCCGAAGGCGAGGGGGCCGAGCGCTGGCAGCAGGAGTTCATGTTGCCGGTTGATCAGCCGCAACAGCAGCATATCTTCAGCTATGTGCTGCGCAGTCGTGACACCCTGTGGATGGGCGTGCCGGCTACCCATGCTTTGAACGATCTGGTGACCCTGCCGCTGCGCCAATGGATCGGCGGCGGCATGTTTTTCATTGCTCCGCTGCTGGCCGGCAAGCGCGAGATCGGCGTGGTGTATGCCGACAGCCGGCTATCCGGCCGTACTCTCAAACATGAGCAGTTCGTGGCCTTCCAGCGCTTTACCCAGTTGGCCAGCCGTTGCCTCGAGGCACTGACCAAACGCTGAGTATCGCTACAGATAGAGCGCCAGCGACTGGCCCGGCTTGAGGCTCTTGCTGACTTTGGGGTTCCAGCGCTGCAGTTGCTTGAGATCGACCTTGAAGCGCTTGGCGATCAGGTAGAGCGAGTCGCCGGCCTTGACCTTGTAGTAGGTGACCTGCTGGCGGCCACTGTTGCTGTTCTTGCGGACGTTCACGGTGCTCTGGCTGGCGGGACTGCTGGCCTGCAGCTTCAGCTTCTGGCCGAGCTTGAGGTCGTTGCTGCGCAGGTTGTTCCAGCGCTTGAGATCGTTGACCTTGACCCCCTGACTCTTGGCGATGGTCCACAGATTGTCGCCCTTGCGCACGCTGTAGCTGCGGCTGGCCGTTGGGGCAGCACTGCGCTGGAACAGCGGCTCATTGAATTTCATGCCCGGTTCGGTCGGAATGCTCAGAGTCTGGCCGATGCTCAGGTTGTTGCCGCGCAGCTGGTTGATGTCCTTGAGCGTGTTGACCGTGACCCGGTAGCGGTTGGCGATGCCGTGCAGGCTGTCGCCGGCCTTGACCTTGTAGGTCTGCCAGTCGACTGGGTCCTGCGGCTTCATCAGTGCCAGGTTGGCCTCTAGCATTTCTGCCTTGTCGCTGGGTACCAGCAGACGCTTGGGGCCGCCGTAGGTGATGCCGCGCTTGAAGGCAGGGTTGAGCTGGAGGATTTCCTCCTTCTCCATGTCGACCAGCTCGGCCAGGCGGCCTAGGTCGAGACGCTCCTGCTTGATGTTGACGATCTCGAAATACGGCTCGTTGGCAATCGGATGCAGGTCGATGCCGTACGCCTCCGGCGCCATGACGATCTGCGACAGCGCCAGCAGCTTGGGCACGTAGTCCTGGGTTTCCTTGGGCAGCTGCAGGTTCCAGTAGTCGGTCGGTAGTCCGAGGCGTTGGTTGCGCTCGATGGCACGGCTGACGGTGCCTTCACCGGCATTGTAGGCGGCCAGCGAGAGCAGCCAGTCGCCGTTGAACATCTGGTTGAGACGGCTGAGGTAGCTGATCGCCGCGTTGGTCGAGGCGAGGATGTCGCGCCGGCCGTCATACCAGGCGGTCTGCTGCAGATTGAAGTTGCGCCCGGTGGCAGGGATGAACTGCCAGATACCCACGGCATGGCTGCGGGAATAAGCCATCGGGTTGTAGGCGCTCTCGATCACTGGCAACAGCGCCAGCTCCAGCGGCATGTTGTGACGCTGTAGTTGCTCGACTACGTAATGAATGTAGAGAGAACCGCGGTCACTGGCGTTTTGCAGGAACGAGGGATTGCTGACGAACCACAGGCGCTGGCGTTCGATGCGGGGGTTGAAGCCGATTTCGTTCTGCAGCTTGAAGCCATCGCGCATGCGCTGCCAGATGTCGTCGGGCTCGTTTTTTTCATCTTCGAGCCAGGTGGCTTCGTTGTCGATGCCGACGGCACGGTCGGTATCGCTACCCGGTGCTTCGCCCGGGTGTGACCCCGTTGTCTGGCAGCCGGCAAGCAGCACGGCGAGCAACACCGCAGCAAGACGGGGGAGCTGGGCCGGCGTCAGGTGCAGCTGAAGGTGACGCAGCAATGACGGCATCGGCTGTCCGGGCTTGGGAAGGAAGTGCCGGCGATTCTAGGAATCACCCCCTGGCGGGTCAAGGCAAGACTGTTTTAGAACGTGTCCTTCCAGCGCCGCAGCAGGGCAAAGCTTTGCTCCGGGCTGCGCACGCCGGCACCGAACTGCCGGTCCAGTTGCTGCTCGATGGTCGGGGTGCCTATGCGCAGGAAGGGGTTGCTGGCCAGTTCCAGGCCGATGCTGCTGGGCAGGGTGATCTGGCCTGCCGAGCGCTGCTCGGCAACTGTCCGTACGCGCTCTGCCAGTTGCGTATTGTCAGGCTCGACGGCTTGGGCAAAGCGCAGGTTGCTCTGGGTATATTCGTGGGTGCAGTACACGCGGGTGCTCGTGGGCAACTGGGCCAGGCGCTGCAGCGAGTGATAGAGCTGGCTGGCGGTGCCGCCAAACAGTCGGCCACAGCCGCCGGCAAACAGCGTGTCACCGCAGAACAGCATGGCGTCGGTGCCCTGATGCAGGTAGGCAATATGCCCGGGGGTGTGGCCGGGCACGGCCAGCACCTGAAACGCCAGGCCGAGCACGTCGATGGTTTCCTCGCCGTGCAGGGGATGGCTGCAGTGCGGGATGTTTTCCAGCGCCGGGGCATACACGTCGGCATCCTGTTGCTGCAGTAGCTGGGCGATGCCGCCGATATGATCGGCATGCTGGTGGGTGATCAGGATGCTTTCCAGCACGCAGCCCGGATGCTCAGCCAGCCAGGCCTGCACCGGGGCGGCGCTGCCCGGATCGACCACCGCACAGCGCTGGCGTTCTGCATCGTGCAGCAGCCAGATATAGTTGTCGGTAAACGCGGGCAGGGCATGAATGGCGAGCATGATGGCGGCATCCTGTGGCAATGCTGGCGATGGTAAGCCCAAACCGGGCTGCCCGGTGAGCGAGGAAAGGCTGAAATGAAGCGTGAGTGTATGGACAGGCAAGCCTGGCCCCATCTCGATCCGCACTGGCTCGATCTGCTTGAAGGCGCCGAGCAGTGGTTTCATGGCCCGCTCGGCCAGCTGTTGCTCAGTCGCCAGCAGCAGTTGCTGGAGGAAGAGCTGCAGCGCCTGTTTGGCGGCTATCTGGTGCACTACAGTGCGGTGCCCGGGCCGGCGATCAAGGCCGCACATATCCAGCGCAGTGTGCGCATCGGTGCGCCGCTGGCCGGCGTGGAAATCGCCTGCGAAGAGCAGTCCTGGCCGCTGGGTGAGCATGCCGCCGATGCGGTGGTGCTGCAGCATGGTCTGGATTTCTGTCTGTCGCCTCATGGTCTGCTGCGCGAGGCGGCGTTCAGTGTGCGCCCGGGTGGCCACCTGCTGATCGTCGGCTTCAATCCCTGGAGTCTGTGGGGTCTGCGTCACTGGCTGGCCCGCGATGCCTGGCGGCAGGCCCGCTGTATCGATCCGGGACGGGTCAGCGACTGGCTGCACCTGCTGGGCTTCGCGCTGGAGAAACGCCGGTTCGGGTGTTATCGTCCGCCGCTTTGCAACAGTACCTGGCAGGCTCGCCTGCAACCGCTGGAGAGCCGGGCCGAGGCCTGGCAGTTACCCGGCGCTGGGTTCTATGTGCTGGTGGCGCGCAAGCTGATGGTCGGCCTGCGCCCGCTGCGCCCGCCGCGGCGCGAGCCGCGGGGACAACTGTTGCCCATGCCGGTGGCGAAGATCAGCCGGCGCGATTCCGAGAGCTAGAACATTCGATGAGTGAAGAGAAGGTCGAGATCTACACCGACGGCGCCTGCAAGGGCAATCCCGGCCCTGGCGGTTGGGGCGCGCTGATGATCTACAAGGGCGCCGAGAAGGAACTGTGGGGCGGTGAGCTCAATACCACCAACAACCGTATGGAGCTGATGGCGGCGATCTGTGCGCTGATCGCCCTGACCCGGCCCTGTTCGGTGCGCCTGGTGACCGACTCGCAGTACGTGATGAAGGGTATCCAGGAGTGGATGCCCAACTGGAAGAAGCGTGGCTGGAAGACTGCAGCCAAGGAGCCAGTCAAGAATGCCGACCTGTGGCAGGCGCTGGACGAGCAGGTCAATCGCCATCAGGTCGAGTGGCAATGGGTGCGCGGCCATACCGGTCATCCGGGCAACGAGAAGGCCGACCAGCTGGCCAACCGCGGCGTTGAAGAAGTCAGAGGGCGAGCATGAGATACGTAGTACTGGATACCGAAACCACCGGCATGCCGGTGGGCGATGGTCATCGCATCATCGAGATCGGCTGTGTCGAACTGCAGGGGCGGCGCCTGACCGGTCGGCATTTTCATGTCTACCTCAACCCTGATCGTGAAATCGACGAAGGCGCTATCGCCGTCCACGGCATCACCAACGAGTTTGTCGCCGACAAGCCGCGCTTTCGTGAGATAGCCGACGAGTTCTTCGAGTTCATCAAGGGCGCCGAGCTGATCATCCACAACGCGGCGTTCGACGTTGGCTTCATCAACAACGAATTTGCCCGGCTCGGCCAGAGCGAGCGCAGCGATGTCAGCGACTACTGCACGGTACTCGACACCCTGCTGATGGCCCGCGAGCGGCACCCGGGCCAGCGCAACAACCTCGATGCCCTGTGCAAGCGCTATGGTGTCGACAACTCCGGCCGCGATCTGCACGGCGCCTTGCTCGACGCGGAGATTCTGGCCGACGTCTACCTGGCGATGACTGGCGGTCAGACCAGTCTGTCACTAGCCGGTCAGGGCAGCGGCGAGGACAGTGGTGGCCGTTCCCAGGCCAGTCCGATCAGCCGTCTGCCGGCCGGACGCAGCCCGACGCGGGTGATCCGCGCCAGTGCGGAGGATCTGGCCGCGCATGCCGTGCGCATGGCCGCCGTGGAAAAGTCGGCCGGTGGTCCTTCGGTCTGGGCGCAGCTTGAGGCCGCGCCCGCCAGCGAGTAACTGGCGTATTTGCGCTGCGGCGACCTTTAGTTACAGCGAGTTGCACAGGGGGTTCCCCCTGCCGATGGCAGTCTCTACCCTGAGGTGAACGGGACCACCGCCCTCAGGGGGGCGCCATGCACAAAGACCTCAAATTCCCCATCCTCATCGTTCACCGTGACATCAAGGCCGACACCGTGGCCGGGCAGCGCGTTCGCGACATCGCCGACGAGCTGGCTCAGGACGGTTTCAGCATTCTCTCAACCGCCAGTAGCAGCGAAGGGCGCATTGTCGCCTCCACCCACCACGGCCTGGCCTGCATCCTGGTGGCTGCCGAAGGGGCGGGGGAGAACCAGCGCCTGCTCCAGGATGTGATCGAGCTGATTCGGGTGGCCCGGGTGCGGGCGCCGCAACTGCCGATCTTCGCCCTCGGCGAACAGGTGACCATCGAAAACGCCCCGGCCGAGGCCATGGCCGACCTGCACCAACTGCGCGGCATTCTCTATCTGTTCGAAGACACCGTGCCGTTCCTCGCGCGTCAGGTCGGCCGCGCCGCGCGCAATTATCTGGATTGCCTGTTGCCGCCGTTCTTCAAGGCGCTGGTGCAGCACACCGCCGAATCCAACTATTCCTGGCATACGCCTGGGCACGGCGGTGGCGTGGCGTACCGCAAGAGTCCGGTGGGGCAGGCCTTCCACCAGTTCTTCGGCGAGAACACCCTGCGTTCGGATCTCTCGGTATCGGTGCCGGAACTCGGCTCGCTGCTCGACCACACGGGGCCCTTGGCCGAGGCTGAGGCCAGGGCGGCGCGCAACTTTGGCGCCGATCACACCTTCTTCGTGATCAACGGTACTTCCACGGCCAACAAGATCGTCTGGCACTCGATGGTCGGGCGCGACGATCTGGTGCTGGTCGACCGCAACTGCCACAAGTCGATTCTCCACTCGATCATCATGACCGGGGCCATTCCGCTGTATCTGGTGCCCTCGCGCAACGAGCTGGGCATCATCGGCCCCATTCCACTGTCCGAGTTCAGTCGCGAATCGATCCAGGCCAAGATTGACGCGAATCCGCTGGCTAGGGGGCGGGAGCCCAAGGTCAAGCTGGCGGTGGTGACCAACTCTACCTATGACGGGCTGTGCTACAACGCCGAGCTGGTCAAGCAGGCGCTGGGCAACAGTGTCGAGGTGCTGCACTTCGACGAAGCCTGGTATGCCTACGCAGCGTTCCATGATTTCTACAGCGGCCGTTTCGGTATGGGCACGAGCCGGAGCGAAGACGCACCGCTGGTATTTACCACCCATTCCACGCACAAGCTGCTGGCGGCTTTCAGCCAGGCTTCGATGATCCATGTGCAGGATGGCGGGCGACGCCAGCTGGATCGTGACCGCTTCAATGAAGCCTTCATGATGCACATCTCCACTTCGCCGCAGTACGGCATCATCGCCTCGCTGGACGTGGCCTCGGCCATGATGGAAGGACCGGCCGGCCGCTCACTGATCCAGGAAACCTTTGACGAGGCCCTGAGCTTCCGCCGGGCCCTGGCCAACATGCGCCAGAGCATGGGCGCCGATGACTGGTGGTTTAGCATCTGGCAGCCTAGCGGCAGCGCCGGTAGCGAGCGAGTGGCTACCGAGGACTGGCTGCTGGCGGCAGAAGATGACTGGCACGGCTTTGGCCATATCGCCGACGACTACGTGCTGCTCGACCCCATCAAGGTCACCCTGGTGACGCCGGGTCTGACTGCCAATGGTTCGCTGGAGGCGTCTGGCATTCCGGCGGCAGTGGTCAGCAAGTTCCTCTGGGAACGTGGCCTGGTGGTGGAGAAAACCGGCCTTTATTCGTTCCTGGTGCTGTTCTCCATGGGGATCACCAAGGGCAAATGGAGCACGTTGCTGACCGAGCTGCTGGAGTTCAAACGTCTGTATGACAGCAACACAACGCTCAGCGTGGCGCTGCCAAGCCTGAGTGCTGTGGCGGGTAACCGTTATGCCGGCATGGGGCTGCGCGATCTGTGCGATCAGTTGCATGGCTGTTATCAGGACAATGCCACGCCAACCTCCATGCGCCGCATGTACACCGTCTTGCCAGAGATCGCCATTAAGCCGGCCGATGCCTACGACAAACTGGTGCGCGGCGAGGTGGAGTCGGTGCCGATCGAGGCCCTCGAAGGTCGCCTCTCGGCGGTGATGCTGGTGCCATATCCGCCGGGCATTCCGCTGATCATGCCGGGCGAGCGCTTCACGGCGCAGAGCCGCGCGATCATCGATTATCTGGCGTTTGCCCGCAGCTTCGATGCGCAGTTCCCTGGCTTTGATGCGGACGTTCACGGCCTCAAGCGCGAGGAGCGTGACGGACAGCTGCACTACAGTGTCGAGTGTATTCGTCAGCCCTGACGAGGGCTCAGTAAAATCAGCTGCTTAGGCGGACTATGTAAGGCGCGCTGTTAACTCGGAGGGCGTGCCGTGGTTCACAGTGGCCAGCATCGACATTTATATCTCTCTTGTTATAGTGAACAGGTTTATATGTTCACTATATTTCTATGCAGGGCATTAATCCTGCCGCGTTGTACTGCCCTGTACGGCGGACTGTTTCAGGCAACTGCCACGACGCGTTGAAATGACAATAATTAATAAGCGCTGGCTGGTGAAAGGCGCACTCCGTACAAGAGGTGAACTCGTTCTATGGTCACTGGAGCTACATCCCTCAGTCTGGTGCGTGACGAGTTGTTTGCCACCATCGAACAGGCCGAGCTGAGTCTCGAACAGTTCATTGGTGAGCGCAGCAATGGGCATTTGTTGCAGCAGGCGGTTGAAGGCCTGCAGCAGATCCGTGGCACGCTCAAGCTGATCGAGCTGACCGGTGCGGAAATGCTCGCCCAGGAAATGCTCGATCAGGCCAACGATATTCCGGCGGGGGCCGGCAATGAGCGCGACGATCAGCTTTCCGCGCTGAGCAGCGCGCTCTATGTGCTGCGCCGCTATCTGGAAAGTGTTGACGCCAATCGCCAGGAAATCCCCGAGCTGCTGTTGCCGACCATCAATGAACTGCGTCGGGCCGGCGGTCAGGCGCTGTTGCCGGAAAGTTTCTTTTTCAGTGCCCGGCTCGATCAGCCGCGGCCACCACGGGCCCAGGCTGCCAGCGATGATGTGCACGCCGACGGTCGTCGTCTGCGGCACATGTACCAGGTCGGCCTGCTCGGCTATATCCGCGAGCAGAATTCCGTTGCCAGCCTGCGCCTGATGGGGCGCGCCATGGAGCGCCTGGATTCGCTGCTCGGTGAGCAGACCGCCGCGCGTTTGTGCTGGATTGCTGCCGGGGCGATCGAAGCCATCATCGATGGCCAGTTGCTGCCCAGGCGCTCGCGCAAGCAGCTGTTCTCCCGCCTGGATCGTGAGCTGAAGAACCTGCTGGGCAATCCGGGCTACGAGCCGCCGCGTGCCATGCTCAAGGAACTGCTCTATCTGGTGGCCCTGGCCGACAGCAAGGGCGAGCGCTGCGAGCAGCTGCGCGAGGCCCTGAGCTTCACCTCGCTGCCGTTTACCGAC
>JACCEA010063853.1_pt1 | contig 15444 bp, 27 predicted proteins | sample 7449851 | NCBI WGS metagenome assembly JACCEA01 (sample SAMN15323453, study PRJNA562643) | freshwater metagenome | isolation source: river surface water | place: USA:Blue River Watershed | collected 2017-08-18 | reverse complement strand
CCGGAAGCATTTAAGCTACGTTTTAAAAGAGAACTAGATGTTTAAATAATCGATGAGATTATTTTTTATTTTACTGTTCGTAACAGGAACAGCCTGGGCTCGCTCTGAGCCCAGCGTTCTTTTGTATGATTTGGCGCAGGATCAAATAGTACGCAGTCAACACATAGATCAAGTTAGGCCTATGGCCAGTATTACCAAAGTAATGACTGCCATAGTAGCTCTAGAACTAAAGCATGATCCGCAGGGCAGAGTAGAAGTAGATCGTCGTGTCAGCGGAGTGTTAGCCAAGAGGCAAACTTACACTAGACACGAACTGCTAATGGCTATGTTGATTCGCTCTGATAATTCAGCGGCAGAAACATTGGCTAGTGATCATCCTAAAGGTCGAGCAGCCTTTATGTCAGCTATGAATGCTCGAGCTCGAGAGCTGGGCATGTACAACACTAACTTCGATGACCCCAGTGGACTGAGCAAGTTAAACACCAGCACTGCTAGAGACATTATGATCATGCTACGTCATGCCATGACTGTGGACAAGATCAGACTAATCAGCACTGTGCATAAAACAGAGATTGAAGTACAGGGCAAGAAGAACAAGCCAGCAAAGATTCTAATACAGAATACCAACGTAGGTATACTAGATCAATTTAATTCTGTAATACTGAGCAAGACAGGACTGACTACGCCCGCTGGTTGGTGTGTGGGATTGGTTCTAGATGAAGCTCGCAGTACTTACATTTTAGTAGTGTTAGGAGCCAGTACTAAAGCACATAGGCACGACATAGTCAGTGCCGCGATCAATACAAATATTCGAGAATCATTCTAAGATCTTTGTGGCTTGATTATCGAAATGATTTCTGCAAAACTGTAATTTGCAGATCACAGGCTGTGTGGGCCATTGTATGTTATTCTGGCCTATACTGCCCATATACCCTCCATGCCTACAGTGTCCGCGATACACTCGTCCCCATGCATCTACCACACACTGTTCTAAGCCTGCATAGCAACTCCAATTGGTAAAGCTGTTGACTTTGTCCAATACGCTGTGTTGGTAATCTGTGGCTGTTTCTTGTCCTTGATCTTCTTGAATTAGTTCGCCGTCCTGCTGTTTAAAGAACACAATCTGCTGATCAGTGTACTGTTTGGGCTGTGTGTTAAACACAGGATCATCAAACAACATCTTTCTAAATAGTTTTACATTGGGCCACTTTTGTTCAACGTACTCGCAGAGCTCATTGGTTTCGTCCCAAGTGGGCTGATCCATGTTCATGTTTATCTGTACATGTACACCCTGTCGTTGAGCCCAATCTACACTGATTAGAAATGTACTGCTGTGGCTGTGTTCTGGGTGGTATTCTAAGATAACGGAACTGGTGTTCTGCATAAGGCTGACCCATCTAGATCTGTCCACATGCCCATGACTGCGAAAGCTGGTTTTATAGCCCTGGGTATATGCGTAGTTAATCAGTTGATCAAAGTCAGCCCACTCTGTGACTTCACCCCCATTAAAGTGTACACTGGCACCCAAGCTTCTACGTTCAGCCCATAGTCTAGCTTGATCTAGGAATTCTTCACAGTCTCGGATATAGGGCAAGGGTGCAGACCCATTGCGTATTATGTCATGACAATAACTACAGCGCCATTGGCAATGGTTCATCAGCCACCAATCTATGTAGAATAGATTCTGGGGTCTGGTTGACCGTTGTAGCATTTAACCCATCCATGACTCTACGGTCTGCTGTGAACATAGCGAGCAACTGCTGCTCCAAAGGTTTTCTGGGTCGTATTCAACTAACCACTGGGGGTCGGGTTTATGAGCCACTAGCCAACTGCTGTTGTGACTCCAGGGCTCACGTCCTTCTAGCTCTGCTTCAAGCTGCCCTGCATCCCAGCTGGCATGCCCAAACATAATACGATAACGCTCTGGGTAGTCACCCTGGGCCATTTTGTTAAACATATGTATGTGGCTAGTTATGGCCCAATGCTGATCAACCCTCATGGTATTTTCCACTGACCACTGAGGGTCATGTAACATCCATATTGTACTGGCCCCCACAGGGCCACCCCAGTATAGGGTAGGGTTACGATCTAGGGTAATGTCCAAGGGCTCTAGGATATCTTTGAGGGTATGTTCTGTGGGCCTGTTCATGCACAGAGCAAATGCCCCTCTAGTGTTGTGATGTGTTACCAGTAGCACCCCATGTTCGAATCTTGGGTCAGGCATTGTGGGTGGTGCTATTAATAGGTCGCCTGCGCTAACCTTATGGGTCATTGATCAGCTCCAGTCTGGAAGAGGGCCACCGTACTTCTTGCCCTTGATTTTCTTTCCTCTAACTTTGACTCTGTCTGATCCTACTTTGTGACTCTTGTCACCCTCACGGCTACGATAGCCCTGACTCTTGCATGAAGCTAATTGGCTAGCACCCAGAGCTGAATCTGGCTTGCCCGATGTACACAGTGCGCGGCTAGCAGGCTCTTCATCTAGACCCTGATCTTCTTCACTAGAGAGACCCCCAAACATTAGATCGTCGTTGATGGGAAAGTCCAGTTCCATAAACTCTTCAGGTAGTTCACCGGTCTTGATGATATAGTCCAGCTGCTCATCTGTGGGATGTACTTTGAGCAGAACTTTGGCTGCTTCATCGTGTGCTTCACCATTTTCCCAAATGTTAACGTCATAGTGGCGTCCATATAGTTCTGCCACGGCCTGCATGACCTTGTGGTAATCTGTGGTAAAGATATTTTCTACAATAATTTCGTTGATTTTCATGTTACACTACCTGTGCTACTGCCCATACTGCTGTGACCAGAGCTGTTTTTAAAGCCATGTCATCAGCTTCTGAATCCAGTTGATCCATTCTAACCAGATCCTGCATAAGCTCGCGAGCTTCATCTCTACTTAGCTGCCCTGCCTGTACCTGCTCTGTGATTGCGATTACCATGGCTGCACGTTGCGCTGCCCAGGCACGATCTGACCCTGCTATTTCATATAAAGCCTGTAAGCTCATTAAAATCTCCCCAGCACAGCCAATGCTGCACGTTTAGTCTGTTCTACCAGTATCTTCTTTTTAATTTCGCAGTACACAGGATTGTCCTTGGCTGAACCCTCTGTGCGTTTAACCCAATCCGCCACAGTCTGTTCTATGGGCTGAGTTAAGCGTAGTACGTCCTGCTGACGATGACCTTTGGCCACAGCATAGTTATGAAACCATAATAGATCACGTTGCAGGGCCAGAGCCTGTGGTCGCTGTGGCTCAGCACATTGTATCTGTTCTGCTCGCACAGTTAGATCCACAATCTTAGCTGATTGATTGTCGTCCCAAAAGCTGGGTATTAAACCCTGTATTTGAGCACAGCCCGATAATACTACAATAATAGCTGCTATAAAGAAGTTTTTCATATGAGTATTTAACCTTTTGGAGTTGATTATTCCAGCATTTGATCGTATACTTATACTATGAAGCTGAACAAACACCAACTGATACTTAGAGATATTGCTTGCCAGCATATAGATCGCTATAGAAATTCTTGGGATATTATACAACACCACTGGCGGGATTTCAACGTAGAACACTTAGTAGAACAGGCCATGGCTGAACTGGGCGGCTATGAGTTTGTGGATGCACATCACTATGACAACTCAGATTACTCGGACACTAAAACAGCTTCAATCAACACACACGATCGCTTTGCCACAGTGGGCTCTATACTGAGCAGAGACGGCGGCACAGCCAAACAGGGTGACCTGCGTGTGGTACTGTACAATCCCTACTATGATCGACTGGACTACTACTTTATGCCCAAAGCGGGCTGGGAATCAATCCGCGAGTACGGCCAGGCCAATCGCAACAAACTCCGAGCCAAATACAATCCCGATCTAGATCAAGTGTACAAGTGGCATCAGTGGCGAGTGCCCACATTCAAAGATCTAGCTCTAATGCCCTCTACAGTGAAAGATCCTCACGAGTATAAAACTACTACACATTTTACACAGTTGTTTGAGTTGGCTTAATTCTTAGCCGCGAAGCGGAGCGCCAGCGATTTTTTTCTAGCCAAAAAGCCATAAATACTGGATGGAGATCACCAGTATACAACAGATATGGGATACGATATATAACTTAGATCGTATGCGTGTGCGTGTTACAGCAGAACTACCCAATGGCTCCACAGAAATATCTACTTACACTTACTACTATACTGTATACGATAGTAAGGCACAGTTAATTAACACTGAGTTAAAACCCCCAAACATTGACCTTAGAGCGTGATTATACGTAGTCTAAATCTGGCATGTACACTAGATCTGGATAAGCCATTACGAGCATACTTGCCCACTGCGGTGCTATAAAGAAGTCCACACAGTCCTGACGTATAGATAAGTGTCCTTGATGGCGCTGTACTAACTCCCAAACTAGTTCTACGTCATAGTCGTGCGCCCAAGCATGATAACGATAACATAACAGTGTGCGTGGTGTAAGGGGTAATGGCTTCATATTAAATGTAAGTATGTGGCCCACGAATCGTCACAGTCTATGAGCGTAATATAACGATCCTGCCATTGGGTAGAATCAGTGTAAGAGTCATACTCATCTAACAGTATGTGTATGATGTGTATACGACCAGCACAGTTTAGATCCTGTGCAAGCTCTAGTTGATGAGCTGTGAATACAAATGTATGCATCAGTTATTTAATAGTATATGCACAGTTTGGATTGGCCCCGCTGTACATTTACACAGTGTATGTATACGTGTATAGGCGCTGTCGCGCCGTGAGAGAAAAGTGTGATTTACGGGATAAATCACATAAAGTGTGATTTACTGACTAATATACAGGGGTTTTTACTGTATACTAGACCCTAAATAGCTCAGTAAGTGCAGAAAAGTGTGATTTACTGACCACAGTAGAAACTACGGTGTGCGTATAGGCCCCGCTGCGTGGGGGTATGAATTGCGATTGTGTGAAAAAGTGCAATAAAGTGTGATATTGTGTGACCATTTGAGCATAGTCTCATGTGCCGGTGACCAAAATAAAAAATTCTACTAGGAAATTCTATATCTACTCTGCTCAAACGGTGCAGATTCAGGGTTTCTCACTGTGATTCTATCCTGATTCCACCGTGTTTAACCGCCCCTAGACCGTGTTTCACGGCTACGATATAGGCCCCGCTGCTGTAAATACAGTGATGGAGCGGCTATGGATCACTACTGTACACTGAGAACTGAATATAGGGCACAGACTCCCTACTATACTGTATATGATCTAAGAGATTGCCTAGTAGTATTCACTAGTAACTATAAGCTGGCTGATCACTACTTTAAGCTCTGCTGTAGGGGTCACACTACGAGAACTCTGAGTATACTAGCGCAAAAGGGTATATGGCCCCGCTGCGCATAATTGGTTGGGCTACCAAAATAGGTTGACAATTCTCTGTGTTGAGCATATAATATACACATGCTTAAGAAAAAGCAGTTAGCAAGGAGCAGAGAATTGACACTACCAGATGAGCGATATCGTGCAGTTAGATCAGCAGAAGAGTTTCTCAGGCGTCTAGCGGGTGGGCATTATGCCCGTGTGCCCAAGGCAGTTCGCGGGGAAGCAGCAGCAATTCTACGTCACTATCCCTCAGCATGGGACATGAAGCGTACAGCAGAAGCTGTGCCCGAAGTGTTTCAAACTCGCATGGAAGATCTACACAGATTTATACTCAAGGGTACAGAAGCCAAAGAACAGTAAACAGATTATGGGCCTCTAGCTCATGTTGGTTAGAGCAGCGGACTCATAATCCGTTGGTGCCGTGTTCGACTCACGGGGGGCCCACCAAACATCACGCATTAGCTCAGTTGGATAGAGCAACAGCCTTCTAAGCTGTGGGTCAGGGGTTCGAATCCCTTATGCGTGGCCAGTTACGTGCTGCTGTAGTGTGATGCAGAGACTTTGGGAGGTATTTGGCCCAGGGTTTCGCAGCAGCAGCACAGCTACAAGCTCGGGTGGTGAAATAGGTAGACACAAGGGACTTAAAATCCCTCGCAGCAATGCATACCGGTTCGATTCCGGTCCCGAGCACCAGTTAACCCTACAGCAGCGTAAAGCAGCGTACAGCAGCAAACAGCAGGGCACAGCAGCAGCTACAGCAGCGCAGGGCAGCGAACAAGAGAGTGCCGCAGCAGCACCCAAAACGTTGCCAAAATGCCACAGTTTGGATAACCTGTGGATAACTTCAGGGCTAGATGTGCCCCGAGCGAGAAACCCTGAGCAGATCAGGGTCATTATCTTTTGGTTGACAGCTAGCCCAAAATGTCGTATAATAATGACATGATGAGAAAGAAACGCACCGATCGCAATCACATTGTCTACGAGCTAGTACTGCCGCAGGGCAACTATATCGGAGTCACTGCTAAGACTGAATCCACAGTGCTGAAGAGCGTTCGTGCTCGTGCAGCCAAGCACTTCTATCGTGCTAAGACTGAAACTAAGAATTGGCTCTTGTGCGCGGCTCTACGTGAGCTAGCTAGCAAAGAAGACATTGAGATCCGTGTACACGAGATCATTCGCGGCAAAGCAGAAGCTCATAAGCGCGAAGTTGAAATCCGTCGTACAGTGCGCCCTACACTTAACACAGACACTAGAGGAGATTGATATGTATACAGTTGAAGTCTACAAAGCTGATAAACGGACTAAAGCGGGTGAGCGCATGGTTCACAAAGCAGATCACGACACTGACAACCTCGCAATGTTGGAGCACAGTGTGAAGCATACGTGGCTGAAGTCGCAGGGCTATCGCTACGAGATTCACGAAACCTACGTGACTCGCACCAACTTGATGGGTGGCGCAGAGTACCAGGAACGCTACGATACGCCTAGACACTGCTCACCCAGTTCTGAAGCCTACTGGAGCATGTAACCCTACAGCCCCTAGGGTTATTAATCCTAGGGGTTGACAATGCTGCTTGTTGAGCATATAATAGAGACTAGTTTAACACAAAGGAGCGAACTTTGAAGAACTTGCAAGCCTACGTCGAAGCCCGTAACAAATGGGCAGCTATTTTTGGCAATACCCAATACAACCTTAAGAGTGCTGCTGATCGTCAGCGTCTGGCAGAGTGCATTGACTCAGAACTCAGCCCAGAGAACTTGACCTGCGACGGCGAACTGAGTACTAGCCAAGTACGTGCTCGCTATAACAACTTGGTCAAAGTGGCTCGCGAGCTTAAGGCTTTTGACCCTAACGTTACATTCTCGGAGGTTTGATATGCGCTACTGGGACGAATTGCTGCGTGAACAGCGCGGCGACCTAGAGGTTGTAGTAGACAAGAGCTGGGAGGACATCCCCGTCAGAGACTGCTTTGACGACACCTGCTTCGATATTAAGGATATGGAAGACAAGGTTAACTCGGGCGAGCTGGACTGGTTCATGCTGCGGGCTCGTGTGTTCGTAGAAGGGCTGGAAGTGGGCAGCTCTATTGTAGGCGGCTTTATGTACGAGGATGCACGTGAAGTGCTGCGTGACGGCACTGCTGAGGACTTGATCTACTCAGCTATAGAGGAAGCCAAGCCACAGTTCTACAAATTGTCCCGAGTCTTTGCAGGGTTATCTGAGCAGGTTGACAGGGCTGAGATTTGAGCATATAATAGAGTCATTGTAACACAAAGGAGCGAGCGATGAAACAGACTATCTTTAGCACTTCGGGCGGCGGCTACTGGAGCAATGTTGCCAAGCCCGTAGTGATCACTAACATGCGAGTGGCCTACGTCAACGACGAGAACGACTTTGGCGAGCTGCGTGTATACTTTGACACTAAGACTTGGGACGTCAACGAGGACGGTCTAATCTACACTGACAAGGGCTTTATGACAGACCTGCGCAACTTTTTGGCACTGCAGGGCTTGAACAACTTGGACGTGGAGTACAGCGAACAAGGCATGCAGGGCGACAACTATGTGTCGCTGGACATTGGCAAGGACTTTTTGGACGCTTGGGACGCTAAATTTAACCTGGTAGCTTGAAGGGTTATTGGTTGACAAGCTAGAAGTTTGAGCATATAATAGAGTTATTGTTTAACAAAGGAGCGTGAAATGGCAACTCGTAGCACTATTGCGTTGGAGTACGCAGACGGTACAGTGGATCAGATCTACTGCCACTGGGACGGTTATTTGGACAATAACGGTCAGCTGCTTTATAAGCACTACCAGGACCCGTTCAAAGTTCAGAAGCTTATGGACTTGGGTGACCTGAGTTCCTTGCATGCCGATATTGGAGAAGCACACGACTTTGACGATCGTGCAGCCTGCGAGGATGTTTGCACGTTCTACGGACGTGACCGTGGCGAAACTGGCGTTGGTGCTAAACGTTTCAAAGACTTTGAGGACTACAAAAAGAACCACCAGTACGAGGAATACGAGTATATCCTGCGCACTGACGGTCACTGGTATGTTAGCCAATACAGCAAGGACTACGAGCTCCTGGGCGAAGCTATTGCCAACGAGCTCAAAGAACGTGCTGATGAAGAAGCCCTTATGTAAGTAGGGTTATTACTGTTTGGGGTTGACAACAGCCCCAAATGGTAATATAATAGAGTTATTGTTTAACACACAGGAGCGAAAGATGGCTACACTAGTTGAGATTGTTGAGGGTTCCTACGGTGCTCGTAAGAACATGATTTATCCCGGCATCCGTTTGCAAATGGTCAAGGACTTTGACGGTGAGGCTATTACTTGCCTTGCAGGAGAAGAAATTGAGAATGGTCGTAACCCTTACAAGAAGATCCGTGTCAAAGTGCCTGGCATTAATGCATATCGCGTGATCGCTAATGTTGATGAAAGCGAACCCGTAGGAGACAAGAGCTTGGTACAGATCAAAACGCAGGACTCTGCGGTAGCACACATGAGCGACGAAGAGCTCATCGAGAAGACTCGTGCTCGCTTCCAAATTCTCACTGACATGACTAAGGCTGTGAAAGCTGGTGATGTTCGTGCTATGATTGTTTCTGGCCCTCCTGGCGTGGGCAAGAGCTTTGGTGTTGAAGAAGTACTTACCAAAGACGACTTGTTTGACGTTATGGGTCAACGCAAGCCCAAGTACGAGATTGTCAAAGGTGCTATGAGTGCCATTGGCCTGTACGCTAAACTCTACGAGCTGAGTGGTGAGAAGAACGTGGTTGTGTTCGATGACTGTGACTCAGTGTTGCTGGACGACCTTGCACTGAACATTCTCAAGGCCGCTTTGGACACTAGCAAGAAGCGTAAGATCTCTTGGAACACTGACAGCCGACTGCTCCGCTCAGAAGGTATCCCAGATACTTTTGAGTTCAAGGGTGGTGCTATCTTTATTACCAACATCAAGTTTGAGAATGTACGCTCTAAGAAGCTACAAGATCACCTTGCCGCTCTTGAGAGTCGTTGCCACTACATTGATCTGCAGATGGACACAGATCGCGAGAAGGTTCTGCGTATACGTCAGATTGTACAGGACGGCATGCTTGACAGCTACGACTTTGAGCAGATCGCTAAGGACGAGGTTGTAGACTTTGTGGAAGAGAACCGTTCTAAATTGCGTGAGCTGAGCTTGCGTACGGTGCTCAAGGTTGCTGACTTGCGTAAGAGCTTCCCCAGCAACTGGAAGAGCATGGCAGAGGTTACTGTTATGAAGCGAGGCTAATATGGAAGGGTGCCAATGGATTGGCCCCGAGCAGACCGAGTACCCGTTCACTATGTGCGGGTGCCGGACGCTCTCGGGCAAGGTATACTGTGGTGATCACTACTGGCGTGTCTACAAGAAGGGCACCGCCATTGCAGGACGTACCGCAGAGAAGGCAGTTGAAAAAGAGATCGAGGAATTGAAAGCTCTACAAGAGCTGGAGGACGCAGAATGAAAAACTTTGCAATGATTCTAGGGGTAGCTGTGCTGGTGCTGCTTCTGGTTGTAGTAGGGCCCATTTTTGTTATTTGGGCTGTGAACACCCTGTTCCCTGTAGCGGCTATCCCGTATAACATCTACACCTGGGCGGCAGTGGTTATTTTGAATGCCTTTTTCCAAGTAACGGTAAAGATTAAGAAGTAAATGGTAATCTTCGTCGTTGCAAATGGCCAAAAGAGGCGCTATACTATAAGGACGCTGTTAGAGAACAGCCAGACTAAACTAAAGGAAAACACAGACATGAAACGTTTTAACCCTGAAACAAAGACTTTTAAAGTATTCAACGCACTCTACAATGGTAAGACACTTACCCCAGCTCAAGCCAAGCACGACCTAGGCGTTGGCAATTTGGCAGCTGAAGTTAGCCGCATCCGTCAAAACGGTTACGCGATCTACGCTAACAGCCGCAAGGCAGGCAACGGTGTTCAGGTAACTGAGTACGTCATGGGCAAGCCATCACGTGAAATCGTTGCTCTTGGCTACAAGGCCAAGGCTATGGGCATCACGCTCTAAACCAGTTTCAAAGACCCAATCCGATTCGCTCCCGGGGCGGGAACTTTGGGGGTGTTGTAGAAATACAACACCCTTTTCTATTGGCCGGCACTCCGGAACCTGTTGCGTAAATACAACAGATATTTTGGTTGACAAACCTGCTCAGAGATCGTATAATAATGATACTGAGAGATTGGAGCGAACAATGCAATTCACAGCTGATCAAGTTTGGGGCCTTGCTGTCCGTGCTGATGTACATAACGGCGGTTACTACAAGGAACCCGTGTGGGGCCTAAGCGATTCGGGCGAAGACAAGATCATCAAGGAAGCCAACAAGGCTATGGTTAAGAAGTGGCTCCGTGACAATGTACAGCCTACTAACCTCGAAGTAGAGCTGGGCCAGAAGTATCGTTCCTACTTCAACGGCTTCACACTCAAAGCCCTTACAGGCAAGATCAACGACTTCGAGCGTCAAGCACTGAAGATCGCACAAATGGATGAGTTCACTGGCCGTAATATGCTAGAGTTCGCAATCATCAGCTGCCTGCCCAGTGTTGCTCGTAGGGATCAAGCCCGTGTCGAGCTTAACCGTGAGATCTTTGCTTCTGCCCAACTAGCAGGCTCCGAGGGCGATATTGTATCCGGTGTGATCACTGTGATCAGTTCGCGCTTCAATCAGAACTACAATAAGTTCAAGATCAATGCCCGTATGGGTGAGAGCTTCGTAGACTTTTGGTTCTCTAAGGAGCTAGTAGGGGAGCTGACAATCAAGGGCAAGATCAAAGCCCAGCGTGGCGATAAAACAACGGCCCTAAACTATGTGAAAATTAGGGGTTGACAAGAAACCCAAGTGGTGTTATACTATTAACACTGAGAGAGCAGTAATTTGTTTCAACTTTAAAGCGAGGTCTTAAAATGGCAAAAGCACAAGATATTTCCGTTCGTACCGTAGGCCCTAAGGCCGCGAAGCGTTCTATTCGTAAGGCGATCGCAACTCGCCGCCCTGTGTTCCTGTGGGGTCCCCCTGGTATTGGTAAGTCCGATATCGTTAAGCAGATCGGCGAGGATGCCGGTCGTGAGGTGATTGACGTTCGCCTTGCACTTTGGGAGCCTACTGACATCAAGGGTATCCCCTATTACAATGCAGACAAAGGCGCGATGGTTTGGGCTCCTCCGCAAGAGCTTCCTACGGACCCAGAGTCCACTGCCATTATCTTCTTGGACGAGCTGAACTCCGCTCCTCCGGCAGTACAGGCCGCGGCCTACCAACTTATCCTTAACCGCAAGGTTGGTACTTACAACCTGCCTAAGGGTGTAGACATTGTGGCGGCCGGTAACCGTGAAGGTGACCGTGGTGTTACCTACCGTATGCCTGCTCCGCTGGCTAACCGCTTCATCCACTTGGAAGCCAAGGTTGACTTTGACGACTTCCAAGAGTGGGCTACTATGAACTTCGTTCACCCTGAGGTTCTTGGTTATGTAGGCTTTGCCAAGCAAGACCTGTATGACTTTGATCCTAAGAGCCCTTCTAAGTCGTTTGCTACTCCTCGCTCTTGGGTGTTCGTTAGCGACCTGCTCAAGGACGACGACTGCGATGCAGATACCCTGCACAACCTGATTGCAGGTGCTATCGGTGACGGCTTGGCTGTTAAGTTTATGGCTCACCGTAAGATTGCAGGCAAACTGCCTAAGGCAGAGGACATCCTTAGCGGTAAGGTTAAGGACCTGCAGATCAAAGAAGTGAGTGCCATGTATTCGCTGACTGTGAGCCTGTGCTACGAGCTCAAAGAAGCGGCTGACAAAGGCGACAAGAAGTTTGACGAGAAGGCAGACTACTTCTTCCGTTATATGATGGATTGCTTCCCAACTGAGCTTGTGGTTATGGGTGCAAAGACAGGCTTGACTAACTACAACCTGCCCTTTGACGCTACGAAGATGAAACACTTCGACGAGTTCCACAAGCGTTTCGGTAAGTATGTCCTTTCAGCGATGGAGAATTAAGACCTCGCCCATCGCGGGCTAGGGCTTCTCAGGGCTCTAGCCCACCTATGCGAAGTGCCGGGGCTGTTGTAAATAAACAACAGTCCCGGTTTTCTTTGGGGTTGACAGATTGGCGCTTAGGTGCTATAATATACACATACTAAGGAGAGCGACTAATGGACCCAATTATCGATAAACTAACGACAGCCCGTGTAGGACTGTTGCTCAAGGCGCCGTTCTTCGGCAACATGGCTACCCGTATGCGTCTTATTGATGCTTCAGAGTGGTGCCCTACCGCCGCAACTAACGGTCGTGACTTTTTCTATAACAAGAAGTTCGTAGAGAAACTTTCTGTCAAGAAGCTGGAGTTCCTGTTTGGACACGAGATCTGCCACGCTGTCTTTGACCACTTTGGCCGTGTTGGCTCACGCGATAAGCAACTGTCTAACATCGCCCAAGACTTTGCCGTCAACCAGATCCTTGTAGACGAACGCATTGGTGAGAAGATCACTGAAGTCAAGATCTGCTACGATCCTAAGTATCGCGGTCTTGCATGGGAAGAGATCTACGACATCCTGTACGAGCAGGCTGAGAAGATCCCTATGGACCAGTTGATGAAACAACTTGGTGACCTGCTTGACGAGCACTTGAAAGAAGAAGGCCCTGGCGAAGGCAAAGAGGGCGAAGAGAAAGGCAATAAGCCTGGTATCTCTAAAGAGGACCTGCAGAAGATCCGTGACGAAGTCAAAGAGGCTATGATCCAAAGTGCCGCGGCCGCTGGTGCAGGTAAGACGCCCGCAGGCATTATGCGTATGATCAAGGACATGACTGAGCCTAAGATCAACTGGCGTCAACTGATCCGTCAAGAGATCCAAAGCATTATCCGCAACGACTACTCCTTTACTCGTCCTAACCGTAAGGCTATGCACAGTGGTGCTATCCTCCCAGGACTCAAAGAGGACACTACAATTGACGTGGCTATTGCTATTGACATGAGTGGTAGTATTGGTACAGAGGATGCTTCAACCTTCCTCAGCGAAGTTAAGAGCATCATGGACCAGTACGAGGACTTCAGTATTCACCTGTGGTGCTTTGATACTGAGATCTATAACTACCAAAAGATCACTCACGACAATAGTCACGAACTGTTGGACTACGAACCTCAAGGTGGTGGCGGTACTGACTTTGACATTAACTTCCAGTTCATGCTTGACGAAGGTATTGACGCTAAGAAGTTCATTATGTTCACTGACGGATACCCTTGTGGCAGTTGGGGTCCAGAGGATCAAGTGGATACTATCTTTATTGTCAAAGGCAATACAAGTGCAGAAGCACCATTTGGTCAAACTGTGATCTACGAAAAGGACGCCGCTCTAGTAGCAGGCTGAAGTGCCGGGCTGTTGTAGAAATACAACAGACCCCGCTGCTATACGTGTGCGTGTAATAGCCCTACTAATTCTAGGGCTATTATTTTGGTTGACAAATCTATCTAGAGGTGCTATACTAGAGTCATAGTGAAAGGAGCGTTAGATGGGTTACAAGGTTATGCCTAAAGTCTGCGAAGGATACGGCCCCCGTAAGGGACTGGAAGGCCCATTTGCGTTCCTCGAACGAGTCCTGTACTATGATCCCAAGGCAGGACAGTACTGGGATCCACGTACAGACTTCTACGTGGAGCAGGACGAGATGGATCAGCTGAATCGTCGTTTGGTTGACTTTTTGGCTCGTTGATTGTATAATACATAGACACACTAAGGAGTAGATATGAAAATGTTTATCGCTGGAACTATTTTTGGACTGGTCCTTGCAACTGTGGGATTCAGTGGTATTGCCCGTATGCTGGACAAGGGCGTTGACACTGTTAAAGAGAAGTCTGTAGAAATGAGTCGCTGATGCCCAAGTACACGATGTGGCGTAATGCAATTATATGCGAAGTCTACGAAGTTACAGCAGCATCTGAAGAAGAAGCTCGAACGAAGCTATTCAACGGAGAGTGTGATCCCGTAAACACAGAGTGGGTAGACTGGCACGGAGATAACTTCGAAGTAGAAGACGTAGAAGACGACCTAGTAACATTTTTGAATTCAAAGGAACCTGTATGAAAGACCTGAGCTACGATATTCAAGAACTGTACATTGAAGGCCACAGTGCCAAAGTTATTGCGGTGATGCTGGAATGCCCGCTCGAGTACGTGCTGACCGTGCTGGACGATATGGGTGTGCAGGACGAGCTGAGCGAAGAGTACGATCCGTTTAATACCCTGAACAGTTGAAGGGTCTTTAACATTTTGGTTGACAGGACCCCCTTTTGGCGCTATACTATAGGCTAAGTTAAACAAAAAGGAGCTGAAATGAACTACACCAAAGAGCAAGTTGAAGCGATCGTTGCAGAAGCCAAGTCCGAAGCTTTCAAAGCCGCAGACAAGTTCTTCAAAGAGAAGCTTGGTGGCCGTGATCAATACGCCTGCGGCTTTGCCTGGGTTAACATCTACGGTGTCAAAGGCAACACCAAACTGGGCAAGGTGCTCAAGGCAGCTGGTGTGCGCCAGGACTACACCAAGGCGTTCCAGATTTGGAATCCATCGGGCTACGGTTGCCAGAATGTGGACACGCTCGAAGCAGGCGCTGATGCGGCCGCTCAAGTGTTCAAGAAGTACGGCTTTGAGGCCTACGCAGGTTCGAGGCTCGACTAATGGAAGCCCTCCGGGAAACAACCGGGGGTGCCTTTCCAGCTCACACTTACCTGCTGGATGGGACCACCCTGGTTGCTTACATAAAGAAAGGTGAGTCGGAACCATTTTATTTCAAGAACGGTATAAAGGGTTTTGACAAGAGGGGTAGGAAGTTTGAGATTGTAAAGCCTAACCCATTTAAAGCCAAGAAGCAATCTACTCTAATCGAAGTTAAAGGAAGCAAAGGCAATGTCTACTACATCAACCCAGAAGAAAAGACCTGTAACTGTCCAGGGTTCACTTTCCGAGGTTCCTGCAAACACTTGGGAGAACATGGTATTGTGGCTTAAAAACAACAGCCAAAATGGTTGACAATTTGGGCTAGGG
>JACCEA010281705.1_pt1 | contig 15453 bp, 13 predicted proteins | sample 7449851 | NCBI WGS metagenome assembly JACCEA01 (sample SAMN15323453, study PRJNA562643) | freshwater metagenome | isolation source: river surface water | place: USA:Blue River Watershed | collected 2017-08-18 | reverse complement strand
TTTGAGAATTGTCAGAGTCAACCCGCAGGTTTTGGTGCGCAAAATGGGCGGCGGAGGTCATCATGGTCCTTTGATGCCACCATTCGCCAGATTGCGACCTCCAAGTAAAACGGTACGTTCCTCAAGTGGATTATTTTACCATGCAACCATCTGTTCGTGCTCCAATTTTATGTTTTATTTCTCAGTTGCCAGAGGAAATAGAGCTCGTTTGGGATGATTCTGTTGCACCAGAGGCTACCGTTGATCTCGATGCACCACACGTTTCTAGTGGAACTGCCTTAAAGCATTTTTTCTTGGGCTTCTCTTTTTTCGTGGCACTTTATGCCACCATAAAATTGTCAGAACCTGAAAAGAGATCTCCAGTCGCCCACAAGTCTGCGGTTTTGCCAAAGAACGGTTTCTTGATGGATGTCGGGCTTGCCTCAGAAGATGATGCCCATGAAGATGAAGAGTAGAGAAGGATTTGGGTGAATGGGCGTTTCTGTAATATTTTTTGCGATAATGTATGTTATCAATGTAGCATTGGATATAATTGGATATATATATTTGTAATTTAACGGTGGCTGATAATCGAAATGTCAGTGTATTGATGAGATATGCTCTTCGGAAGCAGACGTTTGGCCAAATTCATAATCCCCAATTCTTGTTGACAAATAGTTTTCAATTCTCCATTACAACGGTACATGAGTGAGACTTGAATCGATTACATCGGATAAAATCTTTTGAGAATGTAGAGCTGCCGCTTGACCTAACTTGCTCTTCAGCAACTCTACAAAGGTATATTGCGATTATTATAAGTAAACAAACTCGACACTAAAACATCACCTATTTGGTCATCCAATGTTCGAAGATCACTTTTTAATCCATTCTCTAGGTCTCCGATTGATTTGCCGCTGTTTGCCTCGGTAGCTAGAGCGGTAATAATTCTATTTGTGGTATCGTTGACGCTGTGATAATGCTGTTTGTATGTAGATTCCTTTCTTGTTTTGGATTGAACACGCTGTTGATTTGTCGTTGGCGATTGTAGATTTGAAACATCGTCTTTTTTAGAATTGATCAAGCTCATATATGCGGACTCCTCAGACTGTAAACCTGCTTTGCTTAATTTCTTGTATAGTCGCCTTTTTTCTTCCACAACCTATATCTCCATAAGTCATCGAATGGGATCCATTACATTATAACATGTGTGATTACTTTTTTCAAGTCTGCATAAGTTTCGTCTAATTGGTCCCGCAATGCTTGCGATGTTGCCTAAAAGATAAAATAGACGATTAAAGTAATACACCACATCCGTTTGATAGGTAAGATTAGGTTACCTGTTCTCTTTGTATTTGTTCGAGAAGGTTGGAGGCATAAGTCTTAGATCTATGGTGGGAAATTTTAAAATGCACGGTACAGTTTTGAAAATGGTATCCAGTATACCTCAATATTGCCAACCGATAGTGAGGGATAAGTTGGCTTGCTGAAGCTTCACGTTTAGCTTCTGCGAGTTGCTGTTTGAGGTCTTCGATTGTTTTTGACAGAGATACATTCTCTTCTTCTAAACTCCTACACATTTCCAGCATAGCGGAGTCTACAACAGAATCAGCACTAAGAATCTACAGAAAATTCTCTTGTTAGTATTCAATAGAATAGGAAAATTTGCTGCTAACCTCTTTGTTGATTAATGATGAATGAGATGTGACACCAGTGATATTTGTGTTGGGGCCTATGGTTGTAGCTTTCACTTTTTCCAACGATACAATTGCTTTCCTCAAAAGGTGACGCATCGTTTTGGATAAACTATCATTTTGTTTAATCTGCGCAGTTTCTAAGAAACTATCCATTATTTTGCAAACTTTGTCACTTTCGTGTGCAATTATAATATACCGATCTTCATGTGACTTATTTGAGCTGTCAAGATTTATTTGGAGCTCATTTAATTTACTTTGCAAAATTTTTTCGTCTGCTTTCTTTTCCTCTTGCAGCGATTGATATTTCCCTAACCATTCGTTTACTTCATATCGAGCCTCCTTCAAATCGAATTCTGTTTGAGACAACTTTTGCTTCAAACTTTCAACTTCAGTAGAAGCTTTCCGGATTATATCTTCGAGCTCGCTTTTTTCACTATGATCTTTTTCCCATTGGATTTTGAGCTTAGAAGCTAGAGATTTTTTCCTTGCCTTTGCTTCCCTCTAACATTTTTACAACCAACATCAAATGCACCAATTATCAACGTTTTAAAATATGTTTTACCATAGCCCTCTTGATTTCCGTAACTTCATCGTCTGGTTCATCACTAGAATCATCGCTCATCAACAAAACATTTCTTTTTTTCATCATTCTCTCGTTGCTAGCTATCTATTATTCAGAGCAAGAAGTCAGCAGTAGTAGGGTTTATGGTGGCTCTACCCAGGAGGCCCTTGAGTTGACGGATGTTCTATGATTAAAAGAAATTAAGACTCTGGGTGTCTTCTTGAGTCTTGAGTGAGGTATTGAAAAGTCAAAATCAAATTTTTTTCCTTGCCCATCAAAATAACGGCTCGATTCCATATTTTGTTCAAAAATTGTGAAAATAGAAAAATAGATATTTTCAAGTTGTAAAAAGTGGGGGAAAAAATGAGAATGTTACCCTTTTGGCTTGGTAAAACCGTCGCGGAATACATAAGGCACCTTTCCTTTACCATCTATGTTTACAATACTATGAAAATCACTTTATTATATTCGAATAAAACAATATAATTCTAGAAGATCTGTATGTTAATATTGCATATTGCTAATTGCATCACATCATTGAACACTGACTTAAGATATAAAAAATGGCGGTAAGCCTTGTAAGGCGCATTGTTAATGCTGTGTTAATTGACCATATCTGGCATTTGTTAGAATAAGGAAGTAAGTCTCGGATCGAAAGAAGTGAGAGATCTCACCAGAATTGAAAGAATTGGCGCACATTCCCATGTAAGAGGTCTTGGCCTTGACGATGCATTGGAACCAAGAGAAATTTCTCAAGGTATGGTCGGCCAATCCTCTGCGCGGAAAGCATGTGGTGTGGTATATAAAATGATTACTGAAGGAAAGATTGCGGGTAGAGCGATTTTGTTGGCGGGTAAACCAGGTACTGGAAAAACTGCTATTGCTATGGGTCTCGCCCAAGCATTGGGTGAAGATACTCCATTTACGACAATTGCTGGTTCTGAAATTTTCTCTTTGGAAATGAGTAAAACCGAGGCATTGACACAAGCTTTTCGAAGATCCATTGGTGTTCGCATCATCGAGGAAACCGAAATTATTGAAGGTGAAGTTGTAGAGATTCAAATTGATGAGCCAACAGCAGCTGGCGAGAAAACTGGTCGTTTGACGCTGTGTACAACTGAAATGGAGACTGTGTATGATTTAGGAACAAAGATGATTGATGCTTTACAGAAAGAGAAAGTTTCTGCTGGAGATATTATTACGATTGATAAAGCGAGTGGTCGCATCACAAAGCTTGGTAGATCCTTCACTCGTTCAAGAGATTACGATGCGATGGGTCCTCAAACAAGATTCGTTCAGTGCCCTGAGGGCGAATTGCAAAAGCGCAAAGAAGTTGTCCACACTGTTAGCTTGCACGAGATTGATGTGATCAATTCTAGACAACAGGGATTCCTTGCTCTATTTGCTGGTGATACCGGTGAAATTAAAGCGGAAGTTCGTGAACAAATCGACACAAAAGTTGCGGAATGGCGCGAAGAGGGAAAAGCTACGATTGTTCCCGGTGTGTTGTTTATTGATGAAGTGCACATGCTTGATATTGAGTGTTTTTCATGGTTAAATCGTGCATTAGAATCTGACTTAGCCCCAGTTCTCATTATTGCTACCAATCGTGGTTTTGCAAAGATTCGGGGAACTGATTATAAGTCTCCACACGGTATTCCAATTGATTTGCTTGATCGTTTGATGATTATCTCCACAATACCATACTCTGAAGCAGAAGTAATGAGAATTCTTGAAATTCGTTGTGAAGAAGAAGACGTCGAAATGGCAAAAGATGCGTTGGATTTGTTGACCAAGATTGGTATTGAAACATCCTTGCGCTATGCTATTCAAATGATCACCATTTCATCATTGTGTTGTCAAAAGAGGAAAGGTAGTCAAGTGGAAATCGAAGACATTAAACGCGTGTACAGTTTGTTCGTTGATGTGAAGAGATCAACTCAATTTTTAATGGAGTATCAGAAAGATTTCATGTTCAATGCTGTAGGAGAAGGTGCAGATGAAGAAGAAGAAGAGGAGGAAGATGAAGCAGAGACTGAGGAATCTGATGATGAAGAAGAAATGGAATTAGAAGACGACGATGAAGATGAAGATCAATAATAGAATTTATGAATCCTTGAATAAGTAGCTAAAATGATAATGACTAGTTACATACCTATTTTGCTTGATAGTAATTCATCTAAATGTGACAAGGCTATGCGAACTTTATCGATTAGAGTCGTTGTCTCCTGTCGAAGAAGTGTAATTTTTGGGTCTTCGCTAAATATTTTGTTTAACAGTTGATGGTCAGCAAGCCATATTTGAACGGCTTCTAGTAGATCTTTTTCGATCATTTCACTGCATTGCTGTAGTATCACAATGTCGACGGATGATGTGACGTCTTCACTAATGCGTTTTTCGCATATCTTCCAGTAGGCACCTAGAACTGCTCGAGCTTCCTCAACCTGAATATTTGGTCCATTTCCAATTGAATGATAATGCATATAGGCATGTCCAAGCATATCCATCATGTGAGCCTTCATATCTTCCTTATTGCCTTTGCCAGGTTCAACCTCTTTAGCAACGGTAAGAACTTCAATCAAAGCTTGGTCAAACCTCTTAAAACGAATTTCATTAATGCTTAAAATTAATTCTTGGTCAGACGCAGCGCCTTCAGAGCCCCTGGTAAACATCTCCATCACACGTCGGTGCATAATTTCTATTTGTAAAGAGACATTGTTTGATAATATCTCGATGGCAGCATTGTTCAAACCAGGGTACTACAAGAAGTATTGTGAGTGAAAGAGAACAGAGTGCATAAAACTACCAACCTGCATTGTCAACTTATCGGTCAACTCTCTTCCCACTCTTTGATAGGTCTCAAATAACGTGGCAATAGTCTCCTCAATGTGAGATCGCCAAGAATCAAGTTCTTCCGCTACTGTTGAAAGTAACAAGCGCGTGCTTCCAAATCCAGGCAGCTCTCTATCTCAGAAATTAAGTTACGAATCGCTCTCCATAAAACGATAAATCCAAAATATACCTTCCCTTCATGTTAAGAATTGCATCGGACAACTTCACAGCATAAGCTTCGTCTTCAAAATCAGGAATCTTTTGTTTAAGATTCTTTTGTAATGATGCCAACGTTTCATTTACAATATACTTCAATCGCAGTGACGAATTATGTTGCGGAATGGGATCACGGTAATCACCTGCAGCAATCTGCCGAAGAGTTTGGGTTAACCGGGAAATTGTACGAATCAGCAACTTCCTCTTTGAATGATCGTCTAACGGAACATCCATACCCAGTGACGTCAATTGATGTTGCAAACTTTTCAATCTTTCTTGTAGATTTAGTTGCATTATCGGCGCAACATCCATTGCACGTTTTACAATCAATCCTGTCAACTTATTGCAAAGTGACTTGGTACCACGAACGCTGCGCTCCACATTTTTCCAAACTTGGTGGTGTTGGAAGTACTCATCCTCCGCTACCAAAGAATTCTCCAGTGACAATGATGATTTAAGTTCAGCTTGGTTTCGATTCTTTACTATTACATAACCCAACCTCAAAGGTTTTCTTACGTTACGAATAATATGCAAGATTTCTTCTTCAGCTCCTTTGTCCACTAAATCAGGTTTGGTAAGGACACCAATTGTTCTCTCCCCTTGGGGATCCAATTTTGCAGCACGTTCCAAAATATCAACAGTGGCAATATCTTGATTTGCAGGAATAACAGCAAGTATTACTGTTTCTTGCTGTATCATATAATGCCGGAGTAACTCGTCAACTTCTGATATAACAGAACGATCTTGGCCAGCTGTTGTTGTTCGAATTATCCCAGGAAGGTCAACCAAAGAGAGATCTGGCGTTTGTGCCGACTCAACACAAACATGGATACTATCGCTAGAGAAACCGTTCATCGATTTAGAAGTAATAATCGTACTAGCTCTTTCAAGAAGGGCAGTTAAATCCGTCGGTGAATAAACTGTCTGAAGTATGGTTTGATCTTCGCTGGTCAGTTGGATTTTTGAAGGCAATGTAATTGTAGCCTGCCAAACTTTTGATGGAGCATTCACCATGGTTATACGCGTCGGACATTTTGTGACTAAACCTGTTCCTTTTGGAAAAGGGATGCCTGATATTGACTCTAATAATGAAGATTTACCACTGCTTTGATCGCCAAATACGGCGATTTGTGGCACTGGAAGTTCTGCATGTGGAATTCCTAAATCTTGAAGTTCTTCCAGCATTGTCAACCATGGACGAGCATATTCATGAATACTGTGGCTTGAGAGCATTTTCTCTCAAGATCAAGTACTATGATAATATTTGTTCAATCGATCACAGAGCAGAGAAATTCCTACAAACTTTTCTATATTTTGCTTGTTGGACGCCTTTTTGTTGATAATAAAATACGGTACAATACCAAATACCATATTGTACTCTCTTTCCAATTTTTTTAGATGGCGCCTGCTGTGTTGCCCACGCTACGCTGCTGCTGTGTTCTCTGTTACTTGCTGCTGCCGCCTACTTGGTGCTGCTGCTGCTTCTGCTGAGCCGTGGTATCGAAAATAGTGGCGCCGCTGCTCTCTCTGCTGCTCTCTGCTGCGCGCGCTGGCGCCTGCTGTGGTGCCGCGGTCTGCGTGCTGCCTGCTGCTTGCGCTGCCAAAAACATGATCCCAGATCTACTTTTTGAAGGTACTTCTATATCTGGTATCGTGTACAAATAAGCCCTTTTCCACAAGCGGCTTCATCCCTGGAATATGTGGTGGAGGCTTGCACTTTTATTCCTTGCACATTGCTTGCGAAACACAACTCAAGAGCCTAATTTGACTGAAGTGAGTTTAAGGGCGCCCCCAGACGATGCAATCCTCCAATGGACAACGAAATGTAATAAAGAAGATGATGGGTGGTTCCAATTGATTGAGACTTTACTGCCATCAACAGGAGGTATATTCTATGATGTTACCGCTGGTTATGGGCACAGTTTTATTCGTCTAGCCTTAAAAGTTGGTCCTGGTGGAAGTGCGATTGGTATTGATCGAAATACGACAAAGCTTGCAATCTTGCAAGAGAATGTTGGAAGATTTGATTTGTGGTCGAGATCTTTAATTGCACAAAATTACAATATTAGTGATCCTATGGGTAGATTCCACGAAAAAAGTTTTTTCCAAGAACTTCATGCGATGCTCAGTTGGCAATGTCCACATCTTATTCATTTCAGAGAAAATGGTGAAGATTTTCAAGATTTATCTCACACATTTGGTGATATGAAATTCATTCTCCCACTATGCTCTCCCATATTATATTTTGATTTCATGCGAGTGGAAAGTTTTATCCAGTTTGCAGAGGAAATATTGAATGTTACTGATGTGTACGGCAATCGCAACTATGAACTCTTTATGCTTCCTCTCTGTTGTAGAGATACCACAACAAAATTGATTAGATATGGGTTGTTCGCTATCATTAATACTCTGTTAAGCTCAAATAATAATAGGTTGATTGAATTGCATGGTGGAATTGCGATTACGTCGCTGAAGGGTCTTCGTAAAATAGCTACTCAATCTTGCGATTATATAATGATGACGAATGAGCATTTGGTTGAGAAAGATAGAGATAGTGCTGAAGATTCTGCTGTAAAGAGCTCTATAAATCGAGGCAAATATCTTGGCCGAGTTGAAATGGACTTTGACATGATTTACTATCCTTTTGGCATCATAAAATGCTTGCATACGTTTCAACTAATCCAGAAAGACCGCTACAATGACGAAGACTATTTTTACGCTGTCGATTTGTTCATGCAAGAAGAAAACAAGCGAACTTCAGTAAGTGTGGATGAAGATAATGGCGGGCCATCAATGCCTGAACCCGATGACGATCTTCAAGATGGCTATCATTCATTAGTTATGCTTATAAACAAAGAATGTTTTAGTTGGATTAACGTCATAATTGAAAAATTGGTTAAAGAGTTAGAATATGGGGCAGCGCCAATTTGCTTATGTAATAATACTACATTGGATCAATTGGGGCCAGAGAAGTTAGCTGCTTTATCACATTGTTTTCAGTTTGCAAATGAACGATTACGATTTTTGAAAACTATGTTTGACCGGAGGAATGTATTTGAAAGTCAGAATATTTACAATCATTCTTTACTTGGCGAGTCTATGGTTAAATCGATTCGATATATAAATTATGATTATGGATCTCATCTTCACATTAAGCAGTGGTTCCGACGAAGACCATTTGAATATCATTATGTTTCAGATATTTGCACGGAGCCAATATTTTGCTCCTATGGTGATAATTTTCAAAAAGCTCTCTTTCGTTGGCAGTATCCACCCAGACTGCGAAAAGACATTAATGTTTCGATAGTCTCCAATCAGTTGAACAGAGTTAACGCAAATTATTTGCCGAACCACTCTTGTGAAGATGCAAAGTACTTGGTGTATGAACCACCATCTGGATTGCATGGAATTGGGTCGATGCTCTTGTTAGTTGCAGCAGCTCAGCGGTATGCAATATGTTTGGATCGCATTTTGTTGTTGTCAACACATGAACAACAAAACACAATTTTAAAATGGGAACCAAAAGGATGTAATGTGAACATATTTGAGTGCTATTTTGAGCCTATCTCATCATGTGGGTCAGTTATTACACTGGATGAATTGCAGCGTGCAAATATTTCTGTGAACGGAGAGGGATTTGATCAACATCCGCTTCGCGACCAACGTGTTTTGATCTTGCGAGGGGCACCTGAAAGGGGTGTCTGTGGTTTATGCTTCGATGAATGGCCAAGCAATTCACGATTCTTTGACGGCATGATGACCATGTATAATGAGGATACCGATAGGTATTCGCGAGATGTTTATACAGAAATATTTACTTATAAATCAAGATTACCATGGCTTTCTCAGTTGACTCGTGGACTTATGAAACCTCGCCAGTGGCTAGTCGACGCTATCCAGGAGATCGTAATGGCGAGTATGGTCAGTCCTGAAGATGTTGAAAATAACTTTGTGTTCCCTCGACACTTCATTTCGCTTCACATACGACACGGTATGAAATACGTAGAAACGGTTCTCTATAAAGCTCAGAAATATATGATGGTTATTCAAGCCAAATTTCCGCTCATGACAGATATATTTGTTTCTACTGAAACACAAGCAATCATTGAAGAATTAATTCAGTAAGTCAACTCTTCGTTCATCGTATGGTTCCGTAAGTCGTTTTCTGTCGTAGGGATTATCCAAACTATCGATTTCATTACCTGGATTATAATCGCATCCAATACCTAAATCTCTCCGCCGTAATCGATTCACCGGAAGCACGCGAGGTAGATTATCCATATGAGTTTATTTTCTCTTTGGCGAACTTATATGTCGCATCTGAAGCGGATGGATTTGTAGGAACTCTATCATCCAGTTGGTGCATTCTAATTCAATATTTGGAACGTACCCGTGGTGATGGTGGATATGATTACTTTTCCGTTGACAGAGGATCTTCTTTCTCTCCTTGCTATTAATTGTTTATTTGATGCAGGGAATTTTGTATAATTGCAACTTTTTTATTTTCATTTACAGGATCGTTCATTGATCAAACGAGATTCAATTTTGGATCATTTTTGACTTGACGAGTCTTATCTGTTATGTCAAGTTGTATTTGCTTTAAATCGTCGAAACAATTCAATTGACACTGTGTATTGTGTGAATAGTAAATTACAATAATTAAGATAGCGAATGGATGATAGATAGTCTTGTGTATCTACCTGATTTTATCTCTTTGAATCGTAATAGGTTCTATTAATTTAATTGGAAAGACTAGTTGATCGTAGATTGGGAATATCTATTCCTCTTGATGTATTTATTTTAATTGATATTCGTAGATTGGGATTCTGCGCGGCTGCTCTCTCATGCCTGCTGTTGTTGAGCTACTGCCTACTCCTGCGGCCTGCTGTGGTGCTGGCTGAGGCTCTCTCTGCTGCGGCCTGCTGCTCTACTGCGCCACACCAGCAGCAGCAGCAGCAGCGCAGGTCATCAGGCATTTGTACAATTTGGAATTCCAAATTATAATGAATGTTTTGTTCAGCATTCCACTAGAATTGTATAATAGAGCCAGATGTGGGCTTAACATTTCATAACGGCTTATTTGGGATTGACAGAAAAAGGTGATTCCATATTGCATTTCGTTAATAATTTGTCTGTTATAAAAGCTACCATGGCTACTACCGGAAAAAGTCGTTTTCGTCGAGGAAGAGGTGACCTTGGTGATCCAGCAAACATCGAACCTTCTTTCCGAAGAACTAGTCAGAGCGATTTGACTATTGAAGCCAATGATTCACCGATACCTTTAGAGTTAGGGAATGTTTCTTCGATGCATACATCCGATGGTCATATTGCAAATGTCAGTAATAATGACACCATTCTTGTTGATGACTCCTTGTTTCCGGCATTTGACCGAGATGAGCATGCTGCTCCACATGACAATATATCAACAACCTTGCAGTCTAATACTAACGAAAATAATGGACTTGGCTTTGCAGATATACCACGTAGAGAAGTGTCTGCTGAGTTAGGGGAAGCTGAGCATGATAATTTGAATCCAAAATCACGAGAAAATAGCACTTCATCTCGTCAAAAGAAGCATGATCAAGAAAAGGTAAAGGAAAGGAAAGCACTTTCTGGTGGTCATTCTAATCAGGGAATTTTCAATTGCTTCAAGATGAAGAAGGCAGATGAACCTGTTGCGAAGCATCAGTCAAAGGCAAATGAAAATATTAATGAAAAGAATGGAACAACAGATGATAAATCAGAGAAGGAAAAGGCATCTCAGGACGTTACGAAGACTAATGACCTGCCTCGTTACTATCGTCGTATAGAGTATCTAAAGTCCGTGCAAAAAAATTGTTTTGTTTATCCTTTCTACAAATGTTCGAGGTTGTTGTGGATGGGATATGATAATGAAGAGTTTAAGAGAGAATTATCGTTTTCGAAAGCGTATCCATCCTTTGATCTCCCTTCGTACAGTCAAGGGTGGACGCTTGGTGTAATATTGCATTCAATTGATACTTTTAGGAGGAATATTATTGGTTTAGTGAGGCCTATTGTAAAGGTTCATGTTGTTGACATGGAAACAGGAATGTATATCAAAAGCTTGGAACAATCACCGGCACGACCTGTATTCACTTCTTCCAGTTTAGCTACTGATTCTGGGTCTAGTGCCAAATGGGAGGAAGAAGTTTCTTTTGAAGCAGACTATGCTGATTTGGTGTCGGAGAAATCCTTATTATTATTCGAAATTATTGATGAAAGACCACTACTGTCGACTGGAAGAAGTAAACTTCGCAATAAAAGAATTCACCATTACAAGAAAATTGCGTGGGGCTATTTGCTACCGATTGGAATTGATGGCAGATTGAATGTTGGTCTTGCTAATCGTAGAGAAATTAATGGTGAAATAAATTTTCCCAGCTCTTCTGTTATTCAAGGCGATCTTGATGTACCTAATAATGAACATGTTAGTTTAGACGAAAGTGGCAAAGTTCCTAAATTAGCACTACCTGCAAATGAAGTAAAAGTTATTAACGCTTTCGAATCGATGAAAACCAAGGATGTTAATTTAAGAGTCCAGCTTTATCAATATCGTGAGTATGATGGCTTGATTGGGTTAATTCAGAGATCCATTCTTACGTGGCCAAATTTAAATATGGATTATGAGAGGTTCGATTTTTAATCTATATTGTTTTCATTTCCTCATTCCAAAATTTCAGCCCCGCCGAAGCTAATTATCCGAATTTAGTTCCACCAGTTTATTTGCAATGGAGGATGTTAAGAAAACAACTTTTGAGCGGTGCATTTTTGAGAATATCTGTTGGATCTCGAGTAAAGATAGTAAAGAAACCTGAGAATACTCATCGCACTGTCGAAAGTGAACCAGAAGCGGGGTAATGGATTCCTTCTTTTCACATTTTGTAAACACTTTCATACTTGATTTGCTACTGTTTTAGACCTGCAACCGCTCGATCAAAAAAAGATGTGAAATCGAGTAAAGGCAAAAGGAAGAGAAGAAAGCGTTCAAAAGAGGAACGCACCAAGCTTCGAGCCGCTGCTATGAGAAGATCAAGAGGAACCAAAGATGCCTGTGTTGTGCCAGACAAATTTCTAAGTCGAATAGAAGTTGGATTAGAAGGGGCGATGGCTGCTGCTTTCTCGCATAGTGGACATTTACTTGCAAGTAGGTTATCCCACAATATCCCCGTTGGTGTATTTATTCTTTGACTGATGAGTTTTGTTTTCACGTAGTTGTTTCAAGAATGGTAGCTTATCATTCAGATGGTGCTCCACATGGTATGATTTTCATAATCTCTGTTTTTTCATTTTTGACGAAGGCACAGAAATTATCTATAGTTTGCGTTTGTATGATACTGATATGGATGAAGAAATTTGGATTGACGACGTTGCTCATCATTCCATAATCTACGATGTAAAGTGGACTAAAAATGATCGATTTCTGATAACTTGTTCTGGTGATGGGACATGCAAAATTTGGGACTTTTTAGCGTTTTCCCCAACTCTCGTTCAATATACTGCTGCATACAATGCCCATCAACTTGTCTTAAATCGCAATAAAATAAGTAACGCTGATGATGATACCATGGTTGGTACACAACTTGCCACGGCACGAACTGCAAATACATATAACACTCTGGGTAACAATACTGGACGAGAATTTCACCTCCATGATGAAATGTCTCCGGCTAGCATTGCAAAAATGTATCCCCCGCAACTTATACAAGTATTACCTCTTGCGGCAGGTGTGGTAGCCTATTGCTCAGTTTTCCAAGAATTCAATGTTCCTTTTGTGCTCCCTCCACCTATCATGCAATTTAAAGATGACGGACTGACTACTGGAGAACTGAACTATTATATCGAGCAATTCAATGCCTTAAAATCTGCATATGCCCCGCGAGCCATTATTGGTTGTTCAGATGGAAGAATTCGAGTCTTCGATAGTGGTAGATTGATGGGTTATGTAATGGTGGTTGACAGAGATGACGATGGAAAACAAAAAGATTTTTCACCACATGATGGAGTAGTAAATTCATTGACAATTGATGAACGCAGCAAGTAAGTGGAAGCGGGAAGCGCAATCAAGTTTTGCTTTGCTACTCTAACAATCCATTTTCCTTGCAGATATTTGATCTCTGCAGATTCATTCGGTGATATGTTGGCGTGGAGATTGGACAACAAGGGATGGTATCAGTTGTTGCGAAAATTCAAACGCGATGTTGGATTAAATGATCCTGCACTGGTAGAGCATTTTGATAATGGCAGCATTTTGTCCTTGGCCATGCATCCCGACAAACTCAAAGGATTAATGTTGGTATTATCGAGGCAGCCATCAGTTTTAAGAGTTGTTAATATGTCTACATATAAGCCTCTAAGTTATTGTGAAGGATTTACTGGCATTGCGGCAAATGTAGTACATGAAAGAGACGATTCGTTCAGCACTGGAGTTTTTCACCGAGCCCAGTTCAGCGCTGACGGAAAATTCATATGTTGCTGTGTTCAAGATACTCAAAACAGGCAACTTTTCCGTTTGCTCTTTTGGGAAACATTTACGGGACATTTAGTACCGTCGCCACTATCCAGTAAGTTGTACACTTTCTCGTTTTTCAGAATGTTTTCTACAATTGTTTCGTACAGAACTGACGTTCCCCTATCCTATTCGATCCATTGCATGGCATCCGACTCAGCATCTCATTGCAGTATCAATGGTACTTGATAAATGTTGTTATCTTGTTTTCGTACTAATATCTACTATTGAAAAATAGACGGGACCAGGTGCAGCGATAAGCTTGTATTCCGCGGACCAAGAAATTTCTACTGACTTGGACTCATTCGAAGCTCATGTTCGTCATTTAGGGAAGTTGACTTCAGGGGGTTTGGATGAAGTTATGAGACGAAGCACGAATAGTCTAACTCGTAGCAACTCCAGCTTTGACGGGCATGGAGAAGGTATTCACAGGTCCCCTGATAAAAGGACTAGCCTGCCAACTATTGCAGAAGGTCAATCTTCAAAATCCTTGCCGATGGGAGAGCCAGATAACAATGCTGATCGGTTAGAGAGGACTAAGTAAGTTTTGGATTGGTATGATTGAACTTATTCCTGAAAAGCGTATTACAGAGCTATCCTGGCGAAAGTGAGGGTTGCGAAGGAGGGAAATTCAATGAGCGACGGTTAAGAAAGGATTGATGGGTGCCTCCCCCACATCCGTTATTCTAGATTATTGTGGATGGAAAGTAAGAATGCAGATTTAAGAATGCACGTTGTAAGTTATTGATGATAAAATAATTATAAAAGCAAAACAATTCCGTACAATACAGCATATTATTACACTTTACATGTTCATTTTTCTAACGGTTAGTTTTTTGGCGATAGAGAGCTGTGTTGCATTGCATATTTTATTCGTTTGTTTTATCGCCTATTCAAGTAGAAGTAAAAGTATTGTACAAGCGAACTCCTCCACGTGTTCATATTGTGTTGGAAACTCGACTCTTATAACGGAATAAATAGTTTTTCACTTTGAAGAGCAAGAATTAGGAAAACCCTAGTTGACTTTCCCACCATAATCAAAATAATTAAAATGTCAAGAATGTCTATGCCCAAGAGAACCTCCATTGGTGAAATTCGTGTGCTGCCTGACATGTTCAAAGCTCGCGCGCTTCAAATGGCTGAAGAAATGTTGAATGAAATGCTTCCTATATGGGCTCAAGCAGGTTATGAAGAATCAGAAAAACAGAGGCTACTAGGGGACATATTGAGCAAAGTTAAAGATGTATATAGCAATGAAGTTGTTGCCGAGAAGCAAATATTGGAACATGCAAAACAACAAATCCAAGCCTACATTCAAGATTACACTTCCTTCAATAAACAACTAGGCAGAGAATCGAATTTGAGAAATCTTGATGGGAAAACTTGCACTGAACAGCTTGCGGAGTTGGAAGACAGATTAGCTGAAATTGGTGCGGAAGTTGCTGCTCGCCAGAGACTTCTTGATGTAGAAATGGCCGCCATCAATGATGTTGTCCAAGAACTCGGTGAAAATCCTCCAGATGAAAATCAATTTTCTGGTCCCAATGGTACTCCTCCCCTCAGTGATGTTCGCTTAAATCTAATGAGACAATATCACCGAGAGTTGGAAATATTGAAATCCAATAGAATCGAGGAAATGAAGG
>JACCEA010120313.1_pt1 | contig 15456 bp, 12 predicted proteins | sample 7449851 | NCBI WGS metagenome assembly JACCEA01 (sample SAMN15323453, study PRJNA562643) | freshwater metagenome | isolation source: river surface water | place: USA:Blue River Watershed | collected 2017-08-18 | reverse complement strand
GAATGGGGTACAGGTGCTCATTCAAGGCCCCCTGCCTCTCCGGGTGTACACCTCAGCGTGCCGTATGTTTTTCTGACGTGCGTCAACGCACATTCAGGACCTTGCGTTTCGCGCCGTGCTGCACGCAGGGCGGCGCGCCCTCAACAGGGCCGCATCACCCGGTGTCAAGCCAAGCGCCCGCTTTGGTAATCGTGAACGGCTTGCATCAATTCGTCGCGCGTGTTCATCACAAACGGACCATATTGCGCGATGGGCTCTTTGAGCGGCCGACCTGCCACCACAATGAAACGGCAACCGGGCTCGAGTTGCAATGCCACGCCATCGCCATCATTGGCCAGCACGGCCATGTGATGCAAAGGCAGGCGCTTGCCATCGAGTTGCACCTCGCCCTCATACACGACGACAAACGCGTTGTGCCCCACAGGCAGTGCGCGCTCAAATGACTGGGGCTGGTTGCTCAGGCAGTGCACGTCCCAGTAAATGGGCTGGGTGGCCTCGCGCACCACGCGCCCTTGCACGCCCTCGAATTCACCCGCGATCACCCGCACGCACAGTGCATCGCTGCGCCATTCGGGCAAGGCGTCGTTGGGGATGTCCAAGTACCAGGGCTCGCACATCTTGTCGCCAGAGGGCAGGTTGAGCCACAACTGAAAGCCATTCATCAACCCGTCTTCTTGCTCGGGCATCTCGCTGTGGATGACACCGCGCCCGGCGGTCATCCATTGCACTGCGCCGGGATGCAGCATCCCCACGTTGCCCACGCTGTCGTTGTGGCGCATGCGCCCGGCAAGCATGTAGGTGATGGTCTCAAACCCCCGGTGCGGGTGATTGGGAAAGCCACCGATGTAGTCCTGCCCTTTGTCGCTGCCAAAAAAGTCCAGCATCAGGAAAGGGTCCAGGCGTTGTTGCCAGTGGTGGGTGAGCAAGCGCGTGAGCTTGACGCCCGCACCGTCCGAGGTTTTTTCACCGGCCACCAGGGCCTCCAGGCGTCGTGCTTTCATGGGGCGGCCTTCACTTCAACGCGGTAGCCTTCGTGGGCAATGGCCGAGGCCAAGGCTTGTGCGTCCTGCTCGCTTTGCACCTGCACTTGGTCATGCGCGCGGTCAATGTCGATGTGGGCTTTGGGGTCCACGTTCAAGATGGCGCGTTTGACGGCCATCTCGCAGTGGCCACAGGTCATGCCTGAAACTTGAAATACATGTTCCATGTCAACTCCTCTACAGATGGCTTGTATTGTGGTCCATTCAACCCGGCATGACGGTGCGATGACTTGATAATTCACCCATGCAAACTCAAACCTCGGATGTGGGCATTGGCGGCATGACGTGTGCGGCCTGTGTGGCTCGGGTCGAGCGTGCGCTGGCCAAGGTGCCGGGTGTGGCGTCCTGCGCGGTGAACCTTGCCACCGAGTCGGCGCATGTGAGCTGGGCGCCGGGGCAGGATGCCACCGCCGCCCTGCCTTTGATCAAGCGCGCCATTCGCGATGCGGGCTATGAGCCGCGAGCGAGCGAACAGGTGTGGGCAGACGACCCGCAGCCCTGGCAGGGCTTTTTGCCCATCGCTCTGGGCCTTGCCCTGTCGTTGCCGTTGACCTTGCCCATGCTCGCATCTTGGGTGGGCTCAGACTTCATGCTCAGCCCGGCCGTGCAGTTTGCACTGGCCACGCCCGTTCAATTCATTCTGGGCGCGCGTTTTTATTCGGGTGCCTGGGCGGCCCTGCGCAGCGGCAGCGCCAACATGGATGTGCTGGTGGCGTTGGGCACGAGTTCGGCTTGGCTGCTGTCCCTGTGGCTTTGGTGGCTTTCTGGCCAGGCTGGGCATGCCTCGCATTCGCCGCACCTTTATTTCGAAGGGGCGGCGGTGGTCATCACGCTGGTGCGTTTGGGCAAGTGGCTGGAAGAACGCATCAAGCGCCAAACCACAGCGGCCATCCGGGCTTTGCATCGCCTGCGCCCGCAACAGGCGCACCTGGAAGACCCGCTGGACCCAGCGGGTGAGCGCGATTTGCCGGTCGATGAGTTGCGCGTGGGCGATGTGCTGCGGGTGCGCGCCGGTGAGGCCATCCCTGCGGATGGCGTGGTCGTGCAAGGCCGTTCCTCGGTCGATGAGGCCATGCTCACCGGCGAGCCGTTGCCAGTGCCCAAGGCCGAGGGCGATGCCCTCACCGGTGGCAGCCTCAACGGAGAAGGTTTGTTGCGCATGCGCGTGCAGGCGGTGGGCGCGGAGTCGCTGCTCTCGCGCATCATCGCCCGTGTGGTGCAGGCGCAAGCCGAGAAGGCACCCATTCAGCGTTTGGTCGACAGGGTCTCCGAGGTCTTTGTCCCTGTCGTGCTGGTGGTCGCGGTCTTCACACTGTTGGCCTGGCGCTGGTGGGGTTTGCCATGGGAACAAGCCCTGGTGCATGCGGTCTCGGTGCTGGTGATTGCATGCCCTTGTGCCATGGGCCTGGCCACGCCAACGGCGCTGGTTGCAGGCACGGGACTCGCGGCCAAGCGGGGCATCCTCATTCGCGACGCGCAAGTGCTGGAGCTGGCGCATCACCTCGATGTGGTGGTGTTCGACAAAACAGGCACGTTGACATTGGGCTCGCCCATCGTGAGGGCAAGCTGGTTCCCTCCGGGCGTGGATGAACAGAGCGTTTCACAAGCCTGGTCCTTGGCTTTGGGTTTGCAAAGCGCCAGCGACCACCCGCTGGCCAAGGCTGTGGTGTCTCACGCGCAGGGTCTGGGCTTGTCGGCGGCGATGTTCGATGCGGTGGAGGTCTTGCCAGGGCGAGGCGTGCGGGGTCAGGTGGGCGATGCCGTTTATGAACTCTCACGGCTCAATGCCTTTGAGGGGCTGGAGCTGTCGGCAGCGCAAAGCTTTGTGAACGAGCAAGCCGCCATGGGTGCCACCTTGTCGGCTTTGGTGCAAACCTCGCCTGGCGCACCGCGCGTGCTGCTGCTCATGGCCTTCACCGATCAACTCAAACCGCAAGCCGTGACTGTGGTGCAAAGTCTGTTGGCTCGCGGTCTTCAGGTCTTGATCATGTCGGGAGACCAAGCACCGTCGGTGCACCACATCGCCAAGCAGTTGAATTTGCCCGAGTCCGCTTGCCACTTTGGCATGAGCCCCGAGGGCAAGGCCAATCTCATGGCCGAGCTGCGCGCTCGCGGTCAGCATGTGGCCTTTGTTGGCGATGGCATCAACGATGCACCGGCATTGGCTGCAGCCGATGTGGGCATGGCCATGGCCAACGCACAAGGTGGCAGTGACGTCGTGATGTCCACCGCGGGCATGACCTTGTTGCGCGGTGACTTGACGCTCATCCCGCAAGCGCTCTCTATCTCTTCACTCACCCTGCACAAGATTCGTCAAAATTTGTTTTGGGCGTTTGCCTACAACGTGGCCGGCATCCCCTTGGCCGCCTTGGGCGTGTTGAGCCCCATGGTGGCAGGTGCGGCCATGGCGTTGAGCTCGGTGAGTGTGATGCTCAACTCGGCCAGCCTCAGGCGCGCACGCGTGAACGTTTGAATCCAACGGTTTTTAGCGTTCCTCATAAAATCGGTGCCCTTTGTCCGGGGTTTATCCCCATGGGTTCTTCGTCATGGACTTCCCTCAGCGTTTTGATGTGATCGTGATCGGTGGTGGCCATGCGGGCACGGAAGCCGCCTTGGCCAGTGCACGCATGGGCTGCGCCACACTGTTGCTTTCTCACAACATCGAGACCTTGGGGCAAATGTCCTGCAATCCGTCCATTGGTGGCATTGGCAAGGGGCATCTGGTCAAGGAGGTGGACGCCCTTGGGGGTGCCATGGCCCTGGCCACCGACGAAGCCGGTATTCAGTTTCGCATTCTCAATGCCAGCAAAGGCCCAGCCGTTCGCGCCACGCGTGCGCAGGCTGACCGCGTGCTCTACAAAGCGGCCATACGACGCCGCCTCGAAAACCAGCCCAACCTCTGGTTGTTCCAGCAGGCCGTGGATGACCTCATGGTGGAGGGCGACCGTGTCGTGGGGGCCATCACCCAGTTGGGCCTACGCTTTTGGGGGCGCACGGTGGTCCTCACGGCAGGCACCTTTCTTGATGGCAAGATCCATGTGGGTCTGGAAAACCACGCGGGGGGGCGTGCAGGTGACCCGCCGGCCATCCGGTTGAGTCAGCGCCTCAAAGAACTGCAACTGCCCCAGGGGCGCTTGAAGACGGGCACACCGCCGCGCATCGATGGCCGCACCATCGACTTCAGCCGCTGCACCGAGCAACCGGGCGACGGCATGCCAGGGGGCTTGCCCGGCGCCATTCCGGTTTTCAGCTTCATGGGTCAGGTGGGCATGCACCCTCAGCAATTGCCCTGCTGGATCACCCACACCACCACCCAGACCCACGACATCATCCGCTCCGGCTTTGACCGCAGCCCCATGTTCACCGGCAAGATTGAAGGGGTGGGTCCGCGCTACTGCCCCAGTGTTGAAGACAAGATCAACCGCTTTGCCGACAAGGACAGCCATCAGATCTTTCTGGAGCCCGAGGGCCTCACGACCCACGAGATCTATCCCAACGGCATTTCCACCAGCTTGCCCTTTGACATCCAATACGCCTTGGTGAGGTCCATTCCGGGGCTGGAAAACGCCCACATCTTGCGCCCGGGCTATGCCATCGAATATGACTATTTCGACCCGCGTGGCCTCAAGCGCAACTTTGAATCCAAGTCCATTTCAGGTCTGTTCATGGCGGGTCAGATCAACGGCACCACCGGATATGAGGAAGCCGCCGCCCAAGGCTTGTATGCCGGTATGCAGGCCGCCTTGCAGGCCAAGGACCAACCTGCCCAAGTGCTTACCCGTGACCAGGCTTACCTGGGCGTGCTGGTGGACGACCTCACTACCAAGGGCGTGAACGAGCCTTATCGCATGTTCACCAGCCGGGCCGAATACCGCCTGATGCTGCGGGAGGACAACGCCGACATGCGCCTCACCGAACTGGGTCGACAGCTGGGCCTGGTGGACGATGCCCGTTGGGCGGCCTTTGATCAAAAGCGCGAAGCCATTGCCCGCGAGCAAGAGCGGTTGCGCTCCATTTGGGTCAATCCCAGCTTCATCCCGGCCGACGAAGCGCAGCGTTTGCTGGGTGCACCTCTCTCACATGAGCACACCCTGGCTGATCTGTTGCGCCGGCCGCAAGTCAGTTATGCCCAGCTCATGCAGCTGGCGCAGGGCCGGTTTGACCAGGCCGACTGGTCTGCCTGCGACCGTGTTTCACGTGAAACCGTGATTGAGCAGCTGGAGATTGCGGCCAAATACGAGGGCTACATCCATCGCCAAAAGGAAGAAGTCGCCCGCGCCTCCCATTACGAGAACCTGCCCTTGCCCAGCGACCTCAACTATTTGGATATTTCAGCCCTGAGCATCGAGGTGCGGCAAAAGTTGCACAAGCAACGCCCTGAAACCCTGGGTCAGGCCTCGCGGATTTCTGGGATCACCCCCGCCGCCATCTCCCTGTTGCTCATCCATTTGAAGCGTGCCCGCGCCAAGGGTTTTGAGCGCGCCCCCGACGACACCTCCACCCTCCATCCGGCATGAGCCCCCTTGATGCGGCCGCCCTGGCTGGCCTGAGAGACGAACTCCAGCAGGCCCTGGTGCAGATGGGCGTGACCCTCAATGCCACCCAGGTGGACCAGATCATGGGCCACCTCAGCATGCTGCAAAAGTGGAACCGGGTGCATAACCTCACCGCCATCGACAGCCCCCAAGAGGCCTTGCAGCTTCATGCCCTGGACTGTTTGGCCACCATCCCGGTCTGGCTACAACGCCGCCCCGCCCCCGCCAGTCTGCTCGATGTGGGTTCTGGCGCTGGTTTTCCTGCGGTCACTTATGCCATTGCCTGGCCCCAAACCCAGGTTTTGGCGGTGGACTCGGTGGGCAAAAAAGCCGCCTTCATCCAACAAGTGGCCTCCCAGCTGGGGCTCAAAAACCTCAAGTCCCGCCATGCGCGGGTGCAAGATGTGAGACAAAGCTTTGAAGCCATCACCTGCCGGGCCTTTACGGCCTTGCCGGATTTGGTGAACTGGACTGACAACCTCCTGGCCAAGGAGGGGCGCTGGGTCTGCCTCAAGGGCAAAACCCCACTAGAAGAAATCCAGGCCTTGCCGCCCCATGTTGTGCTGGAGTCGGTGGACCCCGTCACCGTACCCGGCCTGGAGGCCCAACGGTGCCTGGTTTGGCTTCTTAAAGCCTGATGTTTCACGTGAAACTCTGGTTGCTCTGGCCTGTCGCGGTTAAACTGCGTGCTCACGATCTAGCCGTCACCCCATGGACACACTGAACGATTATTTGGCTTTCGTGGTGGCCATATTGGTGTTTTTGGCTATCCCCGGACCCGGCAATTTGGCCCTTTTGACCTCTACCGCCAAGGGCGGTGTGCGTGGCGGCCTGGCTGCGACCCTGGGTGTCATTGCGGGTGACCAGGTGTTGATGTGGTCTGCCGTGGCGGGGCTCTCGGCAGTTTTGCTCACCACCCCCTGGCTGTATGTCTGGGTGCAGTGGTCGGGGGCGGCCTACCTGGCCTGGTTGGGCTGGCGCATGATCCGCGCTCAACCTGGCGATGCCCCGGTTCTTCAACTTCAGGCTGGCCATTACTTTCGGCAGGCTTTGGTCATCACCTTGCTCAATCCAAAAGCCATCGTGTTTTATTTGGCCTTTTTCCCTTTGTTTGTTCGTCAAGACCACCCACACATCCAACTTGTGTTTGTGATCATGGCGGTCACCATCGCTGTGCTGACCTTTTTGTACGGCCTGGTGGTGACCTTGCTGGCCCATCGCTTCTCCACCCGCATGCGCGAGAACACCCGATTGACCCTCTGGTTGAATCGGGTGGCTGGGGTGTTGATGCTGGGTTTTGGTTTGCGTTTGGCGTTGAGCCGTTGATTGGGGAGACACACATGGCCAAGATCTTTTGCGTCGCAAACCAAAAAGGCGGCGTTGGCAAAACCACCACCACCATCAACCTGGCCGCTGGCATGGCTGCGGTGGGTCAGCGGGTCTTGCTGATCGACCTGGACCCCCAGGGCAATGCCACCATGGGCTCGGGCGTGGACAAGCGCCAGCTCGATCTGGGCATTTACGACGTGCTGCTGGGCGAAGCCTCGGTGCGCCAGGCCGCTGTGCCCAGCCAGTGGTCTGACTCGGGCAAAAAAGATCACCCCATCTACCATGTGCTGGGCGCCAACCGCGAGTTGGCCGGTGCCGAGGTCGAGCTGGTCAACCTGCCCCAACGGGAAAAACGCCTCAAGCAAGCCTTGTCGCTGGTGCTCGACAGCTACGACTTTGTCCTCATCGATTGCCCGCCCTCTTTGTCCATGCTCACCCTCAACGGCCTGTGCGCCGCCAATGGGGTGATCGTGCCCATGCAGTGCGAATACTTCGCCCTTGAAGGCCTCACCGACCTGGTCAACACCATCAAACAAGTCCATGCCAAGCTCAACCCCGACTTGCGCATCATTGGCTTGCTGCGCGTGATGTTTGACCCCCGCATCACCTTGCAGCAACAGGTGAGCGAACAGCTCAAGGCCCACTTTGGCGACAAGGTGTTCAATGCCGTCATCCCCCGCAATGTCCGCCTTGCCGAGTCCCCCAGCTTTGGCATGCCCGGTGTGGTGTTTGACCCCAGCGCACGCGGTTCTTTGGCCTACCTGGACTTTGCCCGCGAGCTGGTGAGCCGCGCCCAAACCCTTTAATTTCACTATACAAAATGGCAACCAAAAAAACCAAAGGATTGGGCCGCGGCCTCGAAGCCTTGCTCGGACCCGATGTGAGCGCAGCAAGCGATGCGGGCTCGCCCAGCGAACTGTCTTTAGATGTCCTCGTCCCTGGCGAATATCAGCCGCGCACCCGGATGGACGAGGGCGCCTTGTACGAACTCGCCGAGAGCATTCGCGCGCAAGGCGTGATGCAGCCCTTGCTGGTTCGCCCGCTCAAGAACAAGCCCGGCACCTACGAAATCATCGCGGGCGAGCGCCGCAGCCGAGCCGCCCGACTCGCTGGCCTGACCCAGGTGCCCGTGCTCATCAAGGAGGTGAGCGATCAAAACGCCGCGGCCATGGCCTTGATCGAGAACATGCAGCGCGAGGACCTCAACCCGCTCGAAGAGGCCAAAGGCTTGCAACGCCTGGTCAACGAATTCAAGCTCACCCACGACCAAGCCGCGCAAGCGGTGGGGCGCTCACGCAGCGCCGCGTCCAATCTCTTGCGATTGCTGCAACTCACCAGCGCCGTGCAAGACCTGGTGATGGCGGGCGACCTCGACATGGGTCACGCGCGCGCACTGCTGGGCTTGCAGGAGGCCGAACAAATCAGCGCAGCGCAAACCATCGTCGCGAAAAAACTGTCGGTGCGCGAAGCCGAACAACTCGTCAAGCAATGGGGCCAAAGCCCCAAGGCAAGCACCAGCACCGACAAATCTGGCGATGTTCGCCGTGTCGAAGAAGAGCTGTCCGACTTGCTCACCGCGCGCGTTGAAGTGCGCGCCAAAGGCAAAGGCGCGCGACTCAAGGGCGAGGTGGCCATTGCGTTTTCATCTCTGGACGAACTCAACGGCTTGATTGAGCGCCTGAAAAAAACAGCTTGATTGAGCCGGGTCAACAACCCGGTTTGCACGACGTTATGAACTGAGCTGCATCATGGCCAAAGAACGCATTCACCCCAAAGAGCAACAGGTCGGCTTGCAGCGGCTGTGGCTGGGCGTGGGCGGCGCCAATCTGCTCCTCTTTTATTTCATCCCTGCGCCCATCGACGATGGCCTGCTCAACCTTTTTGCCGGCATCTGGTATTGGTTTTTGTATTTCATGATTGGCCGTTGGCCGGTCAACGTCATCCTCTACTGCGCCATGATCTCCGGGCTGGTTGTGCTCACCTATGTCAGCGCGCAAACGGGCGGCATCAACTCCCCCAAGATGGTCTGGTTCACCCTGTTGCCCGTAGCAGTGCTCACGGTTCAAGGCGCACGCAACGGCTCCATGTGGTTGCTGCTGACCCTGGCCATTGGCATTGGCATGTACATCGGCGTGCAAGCGGGCTGGATCTCGGGCGCGGTGGATCAAAGCACCGACACCATTGGCTGGGCTTTTGCCTTGCTCGTGAGCGTCATGCTCACTCAGCAAGTCGTGGTCAACATCTACGGCCACGTCAACAAGCAACAAATTGCGGAGCTGGAAAACCGCAACGCCGAAGTTGAAAAGGCACAAACCGCCCTGATCCAGGCGCAATCCCACAAAGACGAATTCATTGCCTCCATGGGGCATGAGCTGCGCACCCCCATGAATGCCATCTTGGGCCTCAACGGCGTGCTGCAAAAAGAACTCGCCGATCGGCATGAAGACCTGCAACTCGCCGAGCTGATCCGCACCTCCACCGAGCAACTGCTCAAACTCATCAATGACATCTTGCTGCTCTCCCAGCTCGAAGCCGATCGCGTGAGCCTGCGCAAGGAAGCCGCCTCCATCCGTGACAGCGTGCAGCACCTGAGCACCCGCTGGATCCCCGTGGCGCAAAGCAAAGGCCTGGTGCTCGACATGGCCTGCGACGAGAACGTGCCCGAATGGATCAAGCTCGACACCTTGCGCTTTGAACAAATCCTCGAACAACTGCTCGACAACGCCCTCAAGTTCACGCCCCAGGGCTTTGTGTCGGTTCGGGTGAGCGCAAGCCATGGGCTCATGCGCGTGGATGTGCAAGACACCGGCCCCGGCATTCGCAAGGACAAGCTCACCACCATCTTTGACCGCTTTGAACAGGCCGATGTGCACACCAACCGCACCCATGGCGGCACTGGCATTGGCTTGGCCATTTGCAGCCGCCTGGTGGGCTTGCTGGGCGGGCAATTGCAAGTGCAAAGCGAAACCGGGCGTGGCGCCCACTTCTGGTTTGAATGGCCCGAGGAGCGCGCGAGCGCACCCGCGCCAGCGCACACCCAAGCCGAGCATGACCTCCAGGCGCCCCACTTTCTGGTGGTGGACGACAACGCCGTCAACCGCAAGCTCACCCTCAAGGCCTTGATCGCCCTGTGGCCCCATGCCCAAGTTGCCGTCGCCAGTGGTGGCGAAGAAGCCCTCAGCTGGCTGGAGCAGCATGAGGTGGACGTGGTCTTGCTCGACCGCGTGATGCCGCAAATAGACGGCCTGGAAACCGCACGACGCATTCGCGCCAGCCACCAATCGAACGTGGCCAGCGTGGCCATCCTTGGCCTCACCGCCTACGAAGACACCGACGACAACTCGCAGTGCCTCAAGGCCGGCATGAACGATGTGGCCACCAAACCCATCACCCCCGAGGCGCTCAAAAAGAAAATCTTGCAAGTGCTGCAACGGGTGGCGGCCGCCACCCCTTCATCACCCGAGGGCGCAGCATGATCCGCTGGCTTCAATCGCACCTCAAAGGCCCCATTTGGCAGGACCGCCGCCGCGTCTACGCCATCGTGGTCAACGTCATGGCCCAGGTCACCGGTTTCATTGCCGGGCTCATGACGCCCTCTTCCCAGGGGGCATGGCTGGTGTGGTCGTTTTGCATTCCCTACACCTACTTGCTGTACTGCCACATCCGGGGCAACAACTTCAAGCGCTACACCATGTGGGGCGGCATCATTGGGCTGCTCTACCTCTTTGTGATCTCCTGGGCGGAAGGGGGCATCCGCTCCTCCACCGCCAGTTGGTTCATGGTTGTGCCCCTGGCCTTGCACTACCTCATGGATGCCCAAAAAGGCAAATGGGCTGTGGGGGTGGCGCTGGTGATGCTCATCGGGCTGGCGCAGCTTGACCGCATGGGCTTGGTGTTTGACAGCAGCGTCAATGTGCTGGATGCGCCCGTGCTGGCGAGCATGTCGCTGTTGGACTTCCTCACCGTGAGCATGATGGTGTTTGCCATTCCACTGTCTTACGAGAACTCCATCCAGGAGCGCTACGAAACCATTCACGAGCGCCAAACCGCGCTCGAGGCCAAACAGCAGGAGCTCGAATACACCCTGGTGTTGCGCGACCGTTTCATTGCCTCGGTGAGCCACGAATTGCGCACCCCCATGAACGCCATCCTGGGTTTGAACCAGGTGCTCCTGGAGCGCGTCAAAGACAAGCCCGAAGCCCTCAGGGTCTTGCGCCACACCCAGCAATCGGCCGATCACCTCATGACCGTCATCAACGACGTGCTCGATTACTCCCAATTCACCACCGGCGAACTCGTGGCCCACAAGGAACGCTTTCGCCTGAACGAAGTCGTTCAGGCGGCGTATGACATGTTCATCCCGCGCACCGAAAGCACCACGCTGCAATACCAGTGCGACATCGCCAGCAACGTGCCCAATTGGGTCTACAGCGATCGCCACCGCCTCATGCAGGTGCTGGTCAACCTCTTGGGCAATGCGCTCAAGTTCACCCCGCAAGGCCAGGTGCGCCTGATCGTGCGCACCAGCGCCACGGGCGTGGTCTTTGCGGTGGAAGACACGGGCATTGGCATCGCGCCCGAAAACCTGGAGACCATCTTCGAGCGCTATGCCCAGGCCGATGAACACACGCAGAAACAATTTGGCGGCACGGGCTTGGGCCTCACCATCTCACGCAAGCTGGTGGGCTTGCTGGGCGGCAAACTGCAGGTGAGCAGCCGCGTGGGCGAGGGCTCGCGCTTTTGGTTCGAGTTGCCCCTCACCGAGCAAGGCACAGCCGACCAACCCGAACACGCGCAACCCACCACCCAGGCCAGCCGCGGTGGGCGCTTGCGCTTTTTGGTGGTGGACGATCAGGTCGTCAACCGCAAGCTGGTCAAGCTCATCCTCACCCAGCATTGCAACGATTGCCATGTGGCCGAAGCCGTCAACGGCGAAGACGCACTGGCTCGCCTGGCCAAAGACGAATTTGACATGGTGATCATGGACATGGTGATGCCTGGCATGGACGGCATTGAAGCCACACAGCGCATCCGCACCAGCGGCGACCCCAGGATGCAGAACCTGCCCGTGCTCGGGTTGACCGCCAACGTCACCCAGTCCGACATCGCGCGCTTTGAACGCGCCGGGGTCAACGAGATCATGCTCAAGCCGCTGCAAGTCGAGCGGCTCATCCAAAGCATTCAGCGCATGCTCAACCGCACGCACTGAAGCCCGCGACCCTCACCAGCGAAACACCTTGCCGGGGTTCATGATGTTGTGCGGATCCAGCGCATGCTTGATGGTGCGCATCATGGCCACGGCACCTTCGCCCGCCTCGTCCACCAGGAAGTCCATCTTGTGCAAGCCCACGCCGTGCTCGCCCGTGCAGGTGCCGCCCAGGCGCAAGGCGCGCTGAACCAGCTTCTGGTTGAGGCCTTCGGCCGTTGCCCATTCCTTGGGGTCGTTGGGATCGATGAGGTAGCCAAAGTGGAAGTTGCCATCGCCCACATGGCCCACCAAAAAGTAGGTGAGCCCGGAGTCATCGGCCTCTTTGACCGAATCGAGCAGACAGTCGGCCAGGCGGCTGATGGGCACACAGGTGTCGGTGCTGATGGCGCGACAACCGGGGCGCGACTGCACCGCCGCAAAGTAGGCGTTGTGCCGAGCCGTCCACAGCTTGGTGCGTTCTTCGGGTGTGCTTGCCCAGGCAAAGTCTTGGCCCTGGTGCTCGCGGGCAATCTCTTGCACCGTCTCGGCTTGTTCTTTCACCCCGGCGGGCGAGCCGTGGAATTCCATGAGCAGCATGGCCTCCTCACGCAGACCCAGCTTGGCGTATTGGTTGACCATGCGCACCGTGTTGGCGTCGATGAGCTCCACCCGAGCAATCGGCACGCCCAGCTGAATCGTCTGGATCACCGCTTGCACCGCCTCGGCGATGCCGGGGAAGGAACACACCGCCGCCGACATGGCTTCGGGCACCGGGTAGAGCTTGAGCGTGACCTCGGTGATCACACCCAGCGTGCCCTCGGAGCCCACGAACAAACGGGTGAGGTCGTAGCCCGCGCTGGACTTTTTGGCGCGCGTGCCCGTGCGGATCACCTCGCCGCTGGCCGTCACCACCTCGAGCGCGAGCACGTTCTCGCGCATGGTGCCGTAGCGCACGGCGTTGGTGCCACTGGCGCGCGTGGCGCTCATGCCGCCGATGGTGGCATCGGCACCGGGGTCGATGGGGAAGAACAAGCCCGTGGACTTGATCTCTTCGTTGAGCTGCTTGCGCGTCACGCCGGGCTGCACGGTGACGGTGAGGTCTTCGGCGTTGATGGACAGCACGCGGTTCATGCGCGTGAGGTCGATGGAGACACCGCCTTGCACCGCAAGCAAGTGGCCTTCGAGCGACGAGCCCACGCCAAACGGGATGACCGGCACACGGTGCTCGGCACAGGCCTTGACCACCGCCGCCACATCGGCCGTGGATTCGGCAAACACCACCGCCGCTGGCGGCGGCACCGAGGTGAAGGCCGACTCGTCGCGGCCGTGCTGCTCGCGCACCACCATCGCGGTGGAGCAGCGCTCGGCAAACTGCGCCTTGAGGGCCTGGATCAGGGCATCGGGCACATCGCGCTGGGCAATGGTGAAGTGTTGCGGTGCGTTCATGGGGCAGCTCCTCGGGGTTGGGCACTGGAATCGTCGGATTCTAGGCACGCGGCGGGAAATGCGCGTCGCGGGGTGGATCGCGCCCAGCGTGAAGAGAGGTGAGCCAGCAAGCGCATCCTCAGAACGGGCAGGGCAACATCCTTGTAAATTCAGCATGGCATGCTTAAAATGCAAGGATGTTTGAACGCCTCGCCGCCACCAGAATCGCCGAACACCTGTCCTGGAGCCCTGCTGTGGCCATTCTGGGTCCGAGGCAGGTGGGCAAAACCACGTTGGCTCAAACCTTTGCCTCCGACCCCCAATCCGCCATGTATCTGGACTTGGACAGCGCATCGGCGCGCGCGCGCTTGACCAACCCGGAGGCGTTTTTTGCGGCCAATCGGCATCGCTTGGTGGTGCTCGATGAAATTCAGAACCAGCCCGAGTTGCTGCAAGAGCTGCGCGGTGAAATCGATCAAGACCGGCGCCCAGGGCGATTTTTGATTCTGGGCTCCGCCTCCTTCAAATTGCTCAAACAATCCCAGTCCCTGGCGGGGCGCTTGTCCCTGGTGGACCTTTCGCCTTTACTGGCCAGCGAAGCTGCGCCCCGCTTCGCAGACCTGCAAACACTTTGGCTGCGCGGCGGCTTCCCCAACAGCTTGCTGGCACCGTCGGATGCGGCCTCATGGGATTGGCGAGATGCGTTCATCCGGCATTTTTTGAACACCGATTTGGCGCAGTTGGGCATCAATGTCGAACCCGAGCTGATGCGGCGCTTTTGGCGCATGCTGGCGCACCAGCATGGGCAGTTGTTCAACGCGTCAAGCATCGCCATGTCACTGGGGGTGGCGGCGTCCACCACCACGCGCTATCTGGATCATTTGTGCAATGCCCTGGTGGTTCGCCGATTGGAGCCCCACCACATCAACATCGGCAAGCGCTTGGTGAAGACCCCCAAGGTCTATGTGCGCGACAGTGGCTTGCTCCACAGTTTGTTGGGCATCCACGAGGTGAACGATTTGCTGGGGCACCCCAGCACGGGCGCATCGTGGGAGGGCTTGGTCATCGAACAAATTGCAGGGCATTTGCCTGTGGGTGCGCAACTGTCGTTTTACAGAACGGCTGCCGGCGCAGAGATGGATGTGGTCGTTGAACTGGGCCAAAAGCGCATGGGCTTCGAGGTGAAGTTCTCCAGCGCCCCCAAAGTGAGCAAAGGCTTTTGGCAGGCCAAGGCAGACCTGCAATTGACCCACACCCATGTGGTTGCCCCGGTGCAAGAAGGCTGGCCCCTGCAAGACGACGTGAGCGTGATCCCGGTGTCTGAAATCCCCCAGCGCTTGGCGGCGCTCAGAGAATAGGCGCACGGCTGGCGCGCGGTGGGTTTGCAGTGGAGTCAGCAGGCTGGCTGCACTAGAGCCTAGCGTGTGCGTCAATCTTTCGGAAACTTAATCTGGAGGAGTCAGATGGGGAAAGTCCTTTTCGAACTCTCCTGGGTTGGCCGCGTAGTCGTAAGCTTTGTAGTAGATGTGTTGCTGTTCTGTTGTAGAAAGGGTATTCCATTCCGCTTGAAACTCTTGATAAGCGGAACCGGGCAAATTGAAGTGATTCAACATGCGAGCTTTGAGCCTGAGGGCATGGGTAGCGGCAGGTATGGCTTTGTTTGATAACTCTGATCGCGTAACTGACAAGTTGGTGTCTGAATCAGATACCGCATCAGCAAAATTCGTTTGTGCGTCCAAGTGAACATTGGTGAGTTTGGTGCCTTGGAATTGAGCACAGCGTAAGTCAGTGCTTTGGAGTTGAGCCCTGTACAAGTCACTGCCTTGGAGTTGAGCTACTTGCAATTGAGCGCTTTGGAGTTGAGCCATTTGCAAGTCAGCGCCCTGGAGTTGAGCGTCCCACAACATGGCGCCCTGGAGTTGAGCCATTTGCAAGTTAG
>JACCEA010221126.1_pt1 | contig 15462 bp, 8 predicted proteins | sample 7449851 | NCBI WGS metagenome assembly JACCEA01 (sample SAMN15323453, study PRJNA562643) | freshwater metagenome | isolation source: river surface water | place: USA:Blue River Watershed | collected 2017-08-18 | reverse complement strand
GTTCCACCCTCGAAAAACGCGCTGGATGCGAATCTAGTTTTATTTTATTTTTAAAAAATAACAGCATTACAATCGTAGAAAGACTATGAAAACATACAATTGATTTCTTACCGCCATTTTCTCTAGTCTCGCTTGCTTCATCTGTTCATTCCTTCTTTCTTTCCGCATGATAATTTCATTCATTTCATCGACCATCCAAGCTTTAGTATTTTCATATTCGCTCTTGAGAACAATTTCATCTTGATTGTCTTTGCATTGTAATTGAATTTTGTATGTTTTTGCCTCTTCAACTGTCGGGATTGCAAGTGAAAATGAAGACCCTCCAACCAATTCATCATTTTCTTTCTCTCCAAAAGATACTGCCACATCATCATCACATTCAATTATGTGAAAAGGAGTTATTTCTATACATGGATTAACATCTTCTACTGGGTGATTCGGGATAGAATTAAGGGTGACATCCTTTTGAATAGCAAAAAGATATTCAATAGACTCAATTAAAGAATCCATCAATGAAAGCACTTCTATATTTATCAATTCATCTGACTCATCATAGATTTTGTACAACTCATTTTGACTAGTTTGAAATGGAAGATATTCCAGCATGGTCTGTCCAGTGCTACCTTCATTATGAGACGGCAGTTGATTATCGGATATCAAATTTGTACTTTCTACCGACGAACCATATATTAGCTGCTGCATTCCATTTAAGAGTAATTTCCATTCTTCTTCCCCTTCTATAGCAGAAATTCCATTTTCTTCCTCTCGATTTGATAGCCCCTGGTATTGAGTAATGCTGAGATTGAGCCGCAGATCGATTTCTACTGCTGTATCATCATCAAGTTCCTCATCGCGACAATTTAGTAGATCTAGTTCAAGCTGGTCCAACAACCCAGAAGACATTCCTCATGACACCTGTGATGGTTGGAGATTATTTTGTTTTAATTTGAAACTGTTGATGCCCAATGGAATCCTATAGTTGGCTTTGTCCAGATTTACAAAAGGTGGTCATTCTATACCTAGCTATGATATAAATCAATCATATACGGGCCTATATTTAGGTCTATCTGGTAGTGTAATACTTCTATTTTATTTTCAATATGGGAAATGGCGACTCGCATATTCCTTGCTCAACAAATGTGGAATGGGATCCATAACTGACAGACTTTACACCTTACCAGACAGCACATAGATAATAGAAGTATATAATATAGTGCAGTATTTTATTCATTTTTTACGATTAAATAAATGAGTGGGGCCGTTAAATTTTAAATCAACATCAACACCACAACGCTAACAAATCATGCAACTACTTAGATACAAAGAAATGCAACTATTGGGAAATTCGCTAAGAAAATCAAAGCAAAATACTTTCTAAAAACTTAATAACGATAGTGTGCAGGCTTATAAGGACCTTCGACTTTAACGCCGATGTAATCAGCCTGTTCAGTAGAAAGCTCAGTCAATTCAACACCAAGAGAAGCCAAATGCAAGCGAGCAACCTTCTCATCCAACTCCTTTGGAAGAATATACACTTGACCTCTCTTGTACTTATCTGTGGCGCGATTCTTCCATAACTCAATTTGAGCGAGGGTTTGGTTGGTGAAAGAAGAGGACATAACGAAAGATGGGTGACCAGTAGCGCAACCCAAGTTCAAGAGACGGCCCTCAGCAAGGATGATCACACCGTGACCATCTGGGAAAATGAAACGATCTACCTGTGGCTTGATGTTCTGACGAGTGGTGTTCTTGTACAAGTTCTCCATGTCAATTTCGTTGTCGAAGTGACCAATGTTTCCAACAATGGCGTTGTGCTTCATCTCGGCCATGTGCTTAAACATGATGATATCCTTGTTACCAGTGGTGGTAATGAAAATATCAGCAGTTTTGACAACAGATTCAAGACGAACTACGGAAAAACCTTCCATAGCTGCTTGCAAAGCACAAATAGGATCGACTTCGGTGACATAAACAATAGCACCGGCAGCTTTCATGGCTTGGGCACAACCCTTTCCGACATCACCATAGCCACAAATAACAGCGCGCTTACCAGCAATCATAACGTCGGTAGCACGGCATAGACCGTCTGGCAAAGAGTGCTTGCAACCGTAGAGATTATCGAACTTGGATTTAGTTACAGAATCATTAACGTTAATGGCTGGGAAGAGCAATTCGCCCTTGTTGGCCATGACGTAAAGTCTGTGAACGCCGGTGGTTGTCTCCTCTGAAACACCAACCATACGTTCAGCAAGTCTGTGCCACTTCTTTGGGCTCTTTGGCAACTCACGAGCCAACAGGGCCAAAACAATCTTGAACTCGGCATTATTGGTTGAGTTAGGGTCTGGAAGGGAACCATCCTTTTCATATGCCTTCTCGGCTTTAACACCTTCATGGATGAGGAGGGTCATATCACCACCATCATCCACAATAAGATCACAACCATCTCCCTTATCATCTTCTGGCCAGGTGATGGCGTTCAACGTGCATTCCCAGTACTCTTCCAAAGTCTCACCCTTCCAAGCAAAAACAGCAGCAGATCCATCACGAGCAATTGCAGCAGCAGCATGATCTTGAGTAGAAAAGATGTTGCAACTGCACCAACGGACTTGTGCACCCAAAGCCTTCAAAGTCTCGATCAAGACGGCAGTTTGGATGGTCATGTGAAGGGAACCAGAGATTCTGGCACCACTAAAAAATTCAGGACCAAATTCCTTTCTGCAAGCCATAAGACCAGGCATCTAAATCAGAAGTTAGCGAAGTTTACGCAATCAAAGTTCCTAATAGATTATTACCTCATGTTCAGCGAGTTCGATTTCCTTGCGGCCGAAGTCAGCAAGAGAAATATCAGCGACGCGGTAATCTCCAGAAGCCATTTTAACAAAATGAAGGAATGGAATGTAGTTGAGCAAATTGTGTGAAAAATTGTGTTCTTCAACCAGAGAAAAATATCTTCCATTCCTTGACGACAATCAGCAGAGCCATTCATTGCTGTCGAATTTTCGGATTTCCGTAATTATTGTATAAATGTCATACTTCGAACCCTTCACTGGAAGAACATCTTTTCCTTCCCAAAAGACACTTTTTGAGCATTTCAAATTCAAGCAGCAGCAGAAGTGCTTGCGCTGGAAGTGTAACTTATTAGCAATTTGAATTAACTTTGATCTTTATTTTTCATATTGTATCTTCATCATCATTGATGGTAAAGAAGCATGCAAGAGTGTGAAATTTCCTAAATCGACTTTCTCCGATCAAATAAATAATGGCAACGAAAAGAGTATCATTGGGAAGTCATCCATTGTATGGTTTTAATTTTTTGACAAAATTCAGTAAAAGAACTGAATTGATCAGCTATCTCAGAGATCTTCATGCACATTTGGCAACACTTGATCAAGATGTACAGAATGCACCTCGTGGTATGTCAGCGACCATTTCTCACTTGATCAATCCGAAAATTTTGGAAAATCCCGACAAAGAAATTCGTGTTCTCACCGCATGTTGCATTGTTGATACTTTGAGAATATATGCCCCAGAAGCACCATATAAAGATGCCGATATGATTCGAGTTTATACTGTGTTGATTTCTCAGATTCGCGGCTTACAAAACGTTGTTGATTCCAAATCTGATATTGGAGAAAAGATTATATACATTTTATCGAGCTTGGCTACTGTAAAGTCTTGTGTAGTCCCAGTTATTATGTCCCAAAGCAATGTTCCCGGCGCTTCAGATTTGGTAGAAACGATGTTTGAGACAGTTGTAAACACTGTTCGCCCTGAACACAATGACGAGAGTAAGTGTCACACATATCTAATGTGGGCTGAACATTTCTAATGTCATGTTCTTGTTAGTATTGATGTATTTTTCTGAAATTTTGCACTTTTGTATTGAAGAATATGAAGGAATATCAGAAGCTCTTCTAGACATTTTATTGCAACCTTTGTTACCTTCTGCAAAGAATGAAAACCCAACTGCTTTCAAAGTGGTAGCCGTAGTTCTTCGAGCAGTCGCATCATTGATTCGCAAAACTGTCACTGAGGTGATTCATGACATCTTGCTGGGTTCCACTTCAAAATTACATGGAAAGCTACCAGAAATTGCAGAAGATATCTACCCAGTGATTTACGAATTGCATCGCATATCTCCAATTTATCTTATTGATATTGTACCATTAATATGTTTGCAATTGAAAGTTGAGGAGGTTGATATCCGTCGCAACGCAGTTAAGCTCTTGTGCAGTTTATTTGCGTCAGAGCCGGGTGTTTATGTTAAAGATTTTCAAAGAGACCTAAAAGAATTTCTTGGAAGGCTCAATGACCTCTCAGTGGACATTCGTGCGGAAGTTCTTGACTGCTGTGGTGTCATCCTTAATTCCAACGTAGACTGCACTATTGTCGAAGGTATTTTGTATTATCCGCTGTTGCTAACCCCATAACTGATTTTCAATAGAAATGGTTGCTAAACGCTTGCGGGATCCCGATGAAGGGATCAGATTGACAGCACTAAAGCAGCTCCTTGAATATGCCCATAATCATATTGAAACGGTCTCTATGAACACCATAAGTGAAATTTCCGATCGTGCAAAGGATAAAAAGTTTGAAATTCGCAAACTAGCCTTGGAGGGGCTTTCAAAGCTTTACCATAAATATTTTTCTTCTAAATTATCCCCTCTATATGCCGCTCACCTTCGTGTTGAAATGAGTTTGGCAGAAACCTTGACCATAGGGATTCCTCCAAGTGTCAAGATGCGCTTAAGTGGAATTCCTGGTATTGTAATTAAATCATGGGGATTTCCTGACATTGCTTCAAGGCATCTTTGTGTACAACTAGTTCAAGAATATCTGCTGCCCAAACGCAAACAAAAGGAAATAAAGTCTTTAAACTCTGATCTACTGATCGGAAAATATTGCGAAGAGGATGATACCTCTAGCACCTCCCATGATCGCTCTTGTCAAAATGAATCAAGTGAGGATGTATTTAAGGATTACTCTGAAAGGCACAAAACATGCAATGCGAAGAATAGAAACTTGAACGACCCTGAAAATAACATTCAGACCGGAAATGAGGGTAATGAATTGCTCTCACAGTTGCGTTGTGCAGCATTAGTAATGATGTATATTTCATTTGATGACTCTGATAAGTCATGTTTCTCATCAATGCTAGCATTCAAGGCAAAAGTTTACGAAGAGCTGAATCGTTTTCTCAACATTAAGTTAACAAATGGAAACCAAACAGTTCGTTTATCAGATGTTGCATTTAAGAACGATCATCAACCATCGATCATTTTCCAGATGAAGCAAGCATTACAGATGTTGACTCTGCAATTGCCTCTAAAGGAAAGTAGCAGGCGTACAGCGAATACAATGAATGCTGGCAATTCAACTCTATTTGAGAAATTGCTGTCGACCAAGGATCGAACAGTTTATAGGCTCATAGGTAACTGCTTAAGTGGGGAAGATGATATTGAGCAAGCTCTAGCGAATCGAGATGATCTTCAAAGGCGCCTAGATTCAAAAAGTGCTTTAGGGGAATATTTTGGTATGGTTTATGACTTTGCTGGTCACATGGTGTGCAATAAAAAGATGATGATACATCTGCTTGAAGTGGAGTCTCTGGCCATGGAGAGAGTCTCAAGCGATGATTTGATTAAAATATCAGAAATCATTTTTTCGACAATCAGATTTGCTCCTCGATTAGCTTCACTGTGCTCTTCGCACTTTCTCCAGTGGCTTGATCAATTGCAACCCACAGTAATTCATAATTCGCGAAGCAGAAAATCGAAACTTGCTACAGCACCCAAGATCTTAAATCCAGATCAGTTCCTCCTTCTATATAATACATTGATTTGCTGTGGGCGATATCTTGAGGAAGATCATAGTAAAGAACAACTCGGTGCTAAGATAATTAATTTACTGGATTCCGTTGATGATGTTGATCAATGTTACCGCTTGGCAGAATTGCTCAGCCATTTAGCCTTCTGCTGTTCCGTAAGACAAGAAGAGTCTCCAGATCTTGCCAATAATATGACTTCGCCTCCATCACCTACATTGGCCTCAACAATAGCTTACATAAATAGGACTTGCTCAAAAGCTGCTCTTTATGCCAGTGGTAATCTTCGAATCATCAATCAATTGCAAGCCTTGATCGCTTTGAGCTCCATTCCTCAAAATATGTATGAATCCTTTTCACAACTCTATTGTTGTAGTAGCCGAATTTTGCAAGCTTTTGATCCAATTTTGAAGACAGAACTGTTTCAATTCATTCAACAAGGCATATTTGGAAATCCTGGTAATAGCCCAGAGTGGAGTGGCTCCGATTTGCAGATTATTAATATAAAGGCCAATGCTCTTAAATTGTGGACAAACATTGTTTGCTGTGATTCGGAAAACTATTTCTTCCGGAAAGACACAGATAGACTGGAGCTTGGTTCCGATATTTTCCGTGCACATCCCAGTGGCAGACCGGACATAAAAGCTGTAATATCCACTGTATTTGATTGTTTAGTTGCTCATGGGGGGGAGTTGGGTGGTTTCAAAATTGCATCCAAAGAGTACCAGCAAGTATTATACTTTGCTGCAGCTTGGTGCGGTTTACAATTGATGCGTACACGTTCATTTGGAGATAAGATCACTCCACTTCAATGGCAAGAGTTGGGGTGGGCGTTTGTGAACATTGACGACCGTGCAATGAAGAAACAATTAGTGGGAGTGCTGGTTTCACTACTGCAGACTCATCCTGTTCACATCAAGTTTCTGACTTATCCATGTCTCCTTGCTAGTGACCCAAACGATCAAATTGCAGAGTATGCTCAGCGTGGTTTAGTTTTTGCCATCAGGCGACTTAGGAAGACGCAAGAAGAAGTTGGGACAAAGGTTATTGAAGAAGTCAATGAAAAAAGACGAGAAAAATATCAAAAAACTGCAACTTTTACCATGCCTGAAATGATCTTGCCCTATCTCCTTCACTTGCTGTCATATTCACCAGAATTTCCTCGATCTGTGGGTTTGGAATCAGAAGAAGACAGAAGGCGGATGAAGTCTGTGGTGCGTTGTATTAACTGCGTATTGACGGCTCTTCAATCCACCTTACGGGTTGAGACTAGTAACTTACCATATTTGTTCAAGCAACTCAACACTATAAATCGAAGCTACGTTGATCGCTTGGATCCCGAGAATATCGGTCTTCATGTCGCTGTAAGATTAGCCGTAAAGCTTCTCCATGAGCACGTCAAAACAGCAGATAATCTTCAAATTCATCCGGGTGAAATAATTTTACCGCCTGATTTGTTTTCACTCGAAGTTGATGGGAATCAAGATAGAGGAAAGCTGGAGGGTCTGGAAGTAGCGGAAAATGCGATGAATAAATTGTTGCACATCAACAAAGGGAAAGTTGGAAACAAACCACTTTTGTCTTCACCTTTAACCAAGAGAACTCGTTCACCGATAGGTTCTGAAGAACGACGATCTTCCTTTGCTGCCATTGAGGGTGAAGATCAACAACCAGAAAGAAAATTTTTGAAATTGCACAACACAAAGGTAGTTACGTTGGAAGCTAATGCGCCTACGAGAGTAATGCCGAAGCGTTCGGCCAAAGCATCGGCACCTAATTATGCAGAGAAAGATGAGGTTGAAATAGAATTCGATGGGGACTCTGAAACTGCGGAAAGATTAATCTCGACTACTGCCATAAGGAAATCGTTGATCCATGGAAGCACTGATGGAACAGAAAACTCTTCGGTACTGACAACAAGGAAGCTGTCTCTTGAAACCAATCCCAATGTAAGTCTAATTGCCGTGGTCTGTATAATGTGAGTACCTGATGGTTTCGTAACAGGATAAAAAAGCGCAGGAAACCAAGAAAGGGCTCCGTACTCGACCACTGAATCTTTGAACATCGAATAGAAGGAAGGTGAATGGATTGCTATCGAACATCGATTGAGAGCATTGCTTTGAAAACAATCGTTAATTGCTCAACATAGGATACAGTGGAAAGCGCATCAAAGGAAATGTTTGTATCACATCCTCGGCAACCAGTTTGGATGAAGTATAAGCGAATTGAAGAGTTTTTATTTGTAATTAAGCTACAACCACTATTCAGTATGTAATTTAAGGAATATTTGCTGATGGGGCAAGAATTGGTACTAATGTTCTCAATACGTGCCGCATTGATGCGCTACAAATTAAAATGAAAAACCATGCATGAATTCCCACTGTTTGCTCTGAGCTGATCCATGAAAATGGCCATAACACCTGATGAAAAAAAATTTAATTAGGATGGGAATAATTTAGTGCACTTCAACGAACCGAAGGACTAATTGATACAACTGCTTGTGACCCGAAATAAACACCACTTGCTATTAAGACCACAGCCTAACGAAGATGGTGTGAAAATCGATGGATAAAATAAACCATTACGAATTGCTTACACGTGCGATGTGCATAATTTTTTTGAGTTTGTCCGCTAATGGTTGTTGATTTGCTTGTAGCGTCTCGAGCTCCTTTTCAATTTTAATTATTTCTCGCTGCAGTTTCGAGTGACGCACCAGTTCCACTTGAACAGATTTGATTGATGCCAAGTTGAATTTGGCTTCTACCTTCTGTTGCTCAAGTTCCTTAACTCTAGCTGGAGGTGCAGCCACAAAGTATCCAATAATGATTCGAACCACTTCGAACAAGGCTGGGATGACCACACAAAAACCCAGCAATTTTACATCGTGAGGATAGAGCAACATAATTTGGATGATTGATAGATGGAATATGATATATCGTTGTCAAAATTTTTTTATCTTAGGCCTTAGTCATCAAAATAAATTATTACAAGTCCCCTTGGTTAATTAATAATGGTGAAGAGCACACATACTTTATATATTCCTATTTCCTTATCGATGAACTGCACCTATAGCTCAGGGGTAGAGCAAGTGATTGCAGCTCACTAGGTCCCTGGTTCAATTCCGGGTGGGTGCTGTCATACTTTTTTACTTCTATTTCGAAGAATCACATTTCCTATTATTTAAAGTCCCAAATCAACATAAACATATATATATTCGAGCATGTGGTATGCGATTCCTTCCGCAATCCAATATTTAAGCGGTCGGACAATTGATTATGAAATGCAAGAAAGCTGCTCACTCCTTGACTATGGTTTTCTTCAACAAGAGCAGAAATTTCATACAGAGTGATCAAAGGAAGGTCTCCTGAACAACCGACCACTCTATTTTTTGGTCCAACATTATCATTATTTATCATGTTAAGATTGTTTCAAGTACTATAATAACTGAGTTCGAAGAATTTGAGCTTCATATGACTTCATAATGGTTTGCTGTATCCGTCCACAACAAGTAACAAGGATACCTTGATTGAACTATTATTTATCAACAACCCATTTGCATAATCACCAAATACAGCAATATAAATACATGTTACTATCTCGAAATGGTGCTGTTCAAGATTGTTGAGATGTGCGTTCGACTCTATTGTATATACAGTGCAAAGAACATCCTTGAAATGCAACTAATTTATTTGAAATAAAAGACATGGTAAAAATTATAGGGAATGATGGCTACTTTTTTGCAGTATGAATTTTGCGGATTTACATGTATCATTTACATATATGCAGTAGGACTAGAACGAGCTCAAATATCAAAAATAAATCCAAGTTTTAGTTACAAACAATAAGATGGTGGAACTTAATTCCCTATGAATTAGTAGTAAAAGATTTATTAGATTTATGTTAGAAAGAGTATTAAGGGTAACAATAGACTAGACTATAAATGATTGAGCTAAATCTAATGAATCTTTACTATAAATTCATAGGGAATTAAGTCGTGATTCATTTTCTCTTGCTCTTGTCATCGAAGCTACCAGTAGCCACATAACTAGGGTCCTGACTGTGCGGGCTTGGTAAGCTCAGCCAGACACTCCCCAAACCCGATTCTGATAAATAATTAACAGTTTTGGAACTAAATATTATATTGTTCATTATTTTATTTGAATATAACTTAACTATGATAACTTTTACGACTATATTCAACTTCATAAATATAACACATTATAATGATTCCCTTGCAGGAATTCATATTGTATCACTATAGCTAACTTATGTTGTCCCAAGCTGATGTTCCTCGTCGATCAATAAAATCAGCATCCATTAACTCCGTATTTGCAATAGCATATCGTAATTGTGACAAGCAGATCTAAAAAGTCAAAGATCTACATCAACACCATGGTTTGTAATGGAAAGCTTACTCACCTCAACGCTGGAATACTTGGGAATACTTAAACTGAAAAAACAAGTCCTTGCAATTGGAAGATATCTGTCAGGTTCAGCTTCTGAAGAACTATGGGGAGCAGTCAATTTGAATGGCATAGCAAATTCGCTGGCTGATGAAGGTAGACGGGACCTTCCAGAACAGAAATTCACAAATTGTGATCTTTCATTCTTGTCCAATTTTCCTAAAGCCTCCCAAAAATATGATATATGCCTAAATACGATATTTAGTAAATGTCACCATCATGCACTTATATTATGAATTGCTCATACCTATCCGATGGATTGACTGATTCATAAACGGTCACTTTTTTCAAAATGTCCAAATCCATTTCACTCTCACCACAGAAAAGAGTCTCAAGTTCACGTGGTGTAAATATCGACAGTAATTCCGTTGGAACCACTTTCGAGAGACCTTTGAAAAAATATTGAAGCATATCGTTTTGGCTAATAATATGTGAATATTTAACGAACTCTACAATATTTTCGCAAGTTAGATCAAACTCTTCCAAAACACTTTTCGAAGCACCTTCAATCGCTCTGCGCACAAGAGCACTCGCTACATTAGTGTGTAAGTTGTGATGGTTACGACACAAAACTGCGCTGTCAACCAGTGCCTGTACCAGTAATTCATGCTTGGTGACCTCGTCAACATCATTCCTGCTTATAATCCATTCTAGAGAATTGCATAGACTAACATCAACCGATCGTAGGTCATCTGCACCTAAGCACTCTCCAGTCAACGCCTTCCACAAGAAAGGAGCCAGCGAAAGCGGAAGCAAAACTTTATGTCTCGCAGCGATTCCCACTAAACATCCCATATGAACGAAGAGTTTTGAATAAGAAGCTAGGTCAATCGAATGGTTGAAGAGGAACTTGTCCCGATGGTCACCAATTTCTCCACTGGCATTTGGACATGGCGTTATCAACTGAAGAAAGCCAGTTATTTCTTCTTCAATGACTGTCTGAAAAACCGCGCGATATGGACCACCTTGATCATCAACTCCTTCACCAACAAACTTAACGAAAAATCCACGAGATTGTCCAGCATCTTGCATGTGCACATAAGACTTACGGAGATTCCTCTCTTCCCATGAATCTATATGATCCATTAACTGACCAAAGACAGATATCTTCAATTTCTCTTCGAAACATAATGTATCCTTCTTCTTAATCGCATTTCTCGCTTGGATGCGATTAATGGGAATTTCACGAATTTCCTCGGGTCGTTCATATTCATCTGCTGGTGCAGCTGTCGGAGTTGTGGTCTCTTGAATTGCAGAATGCCAAAATGCAATTTTAGTGGTTGTAAAAATACTCCGTTTAAGCGATAATATTAAGTCTCTCGTTGCACACGGAAGCGCCAAACTATTATTATTGATGTCAAATTTATCAAAAACTGTTCGAATAATAGTTTTTCTGGAATCTCCCATGGACAAATCGACAAATGGAAGGATCAATGATGCTGCTTTATTAATGAAGCATAATCCAACGAATCGCACGATATATTTTGGCAGGTCTTCCTCTTTACAAATCTTTTTGTTGGAAAGGTAATCGAGGACCACTGGTACAGACAACTGAATTGGATCCTTGTCCATGTGAGCACCAAGTTGGTTAATAACTTCGACAAGGTCCGATTCATCCTTAATGGTCCACATTGATTGCGTGAACAAAACAGTGAACTCTTTTTTCGATAAGATGAGATGAGAATCGAATATGCCGGGCGACGTGGATAACACAAACGATGGAGAAGGTTTACCAACTTTAACGCTGTTTGTTATTACTAAGGCCTTGAACTCTGGAACTAGCCAATACCAAGCTCTCTTACTACTTTGTTCTGAACTGTACCACACCCTCCTCCGATTCGGTGAAGTGCCTAGAATGATAGCTTTTCCGTATACTGTGGCAACATCCACGCCAATTCCAAGATTATGTTCCATGGCAAACTCTCTACCTACAGCATTGCAAAACTCATCATTCGATGTACATATGGTTATTGGTATCCCAGGTCGACTCTCCATAAATATTTTATCCGTCCTACATTTTTTCACATAGTCTAGATAAATTTTATCTATGACTTTGTCGTTTTGATATTCCAGAGATATCGCTCGTTGACCGCACATGCTTCCGTGCCATTCATACATAATCTGAAGGGACTCAAGAATTTGGGATAAAAGATGGTTGCTGCTATACCCTGGTTGGGAAATCCAATGATTTTGCTTAATTGACAATTCATCACCACTTTTCATACCGAAGCAAGGAAAAAGCATTTGTGAAGCAGAGTATCGCGATGATGTTTTCCTTAGATTATGATAAGCTACTCCCATATCAATGACAGTTACTTTCCCAACATTGAAGTCCTCACCATCTTTGAAAAATGATATGGTACCCCGATCCATATCTAGCAATACTCCAATTTTGTCATTTACTCCAAAGTATGTACCATAAATAGTTTCATTGCCAAATGCTTGAGTAGCACGATAATTGATGAACCCAAATCCATTCCATCCAGTCGATTCTTCTGGTGCAACCCCAATAAATACACTGCCCCAATTTGCAGATTTAACTTCTACTTCCCAATAATGAACACCATGCGAAAATCCTCGAGACCCCAAAACCAAACTTCTCCCTCCAGATTCACTGCATTTGATTGAAGTAAAATCTGTAGCAAAGTTTACACTACTCTCCGTGAACTTACTTCTCTTTAGTAGAAAGAATATCTCAGCGGAAACATGTAACTCCCCAACGACAGTGATGGACTTGTATCTTTTCTTTTGTGTGGAATCTTGAATTTTCTTTGTTTGACGAACTAAGCGGATCTTAGAACGTCTTTTGATCTCTTCCAACAGAGCTGAATCAGTTAAAGCACGATTATTTGATGACTCTCCTTTGATTTCTATCACCAAATGAGGTTTCTCACTAATCCAACCCCGATATTCTTCAGGAGAACACACAAACAACCTGTTTATCCAACTCGACTCTTCTTGTGAAAATATTTGACGTCTTTCCGATACCATTACAATTGTATCAGTCGGTATTTGTCCTAGATCAACAGATTGTAAAGACGCTTTTGACCGCAGCTTGATTCCACCTTCACGAGAAATGCGGAATTTCATTAATTCAGATGTTCCGAACAGTTCTCGTAACAATCGAATCACGGGCGTTTCAATTCTTCCGCGCAATTTTTCACTGATCCACCCATCAGGAATTCTATAACGACCAATACCTTCCGATGTATAGGACTTTTGAAATGCTTCTACAGTTTCATAACATTGTAAAGTCCGCAATGCAGCGCTTTCCTCAATTTCAATGCCATCACGAACTGTTGCCCCGGATTCATACACTATTTGGACAACATATTTGGCAGAGGAATCAGGAAAATTAACTTCAACAGGATCTTCAACTGATTTATCGGGGATAATATATGAAATGGCTCGAGCACATATAACTGCACCGTTCGCCAACCCATAGTCCTGCGCAGTTCTCGCGCCATCTAGCAACAAATCTCCATCAGGAAGGTGATATTGAAATGATGATGTGGAACAGTCGTGGATTAAAGCGTAATCATCAAAAACCTTTTTCAATGGTGCCGTGCAATATGTTGCAATAATTTCGGAGTGAGGACCACTTCCATTGATTGATACTTTGATAAGATCACCGTCACTTGATGTTTGATTTGTGATAACTTGAGCACCACCCAGCAAAGCAACACCTCTTTTAACCTGTTCGTTTCGGAATTTATAGAAATCCTCTTTCAATTGATCAAGAGTATGGGTTTCAAGATGTGTTACAGCAGATGATGGCTTCATAGTATTATCGGTAGAATCGTATTTAACGGATTCCAAAATAATGAGTTCTGAAGTTTCAACATCTTGAATATGGATATGGTCTAGAATAGGACGATCATTTTCCCATTTTCCATACCATCCACTTCTGCCATTATCTCGATATTGCAAAAGTCCTTCACCACATATGCTCCCTTTCGTAACATTTCCAACAAATATTTTTCTGTTGTGGGGATCATCCTCAGAATACTTTAAAACTACAGGTCCTTCTCTTGTACCCAGCAATGTAACACTGTCTCCTTCACTGACGAGATTAACAAATGGTCGAAGTCCGGAATTGTGAGAATTATAACTCATGCATTCATGATCCAAGAGATCAGTAAATTCTATCAACAAAACGTCGTTTTTATAGAATCTTACCAATCCTATATCAGTGTTCAAGTGTAGACTGACAACATCACCACTCTCTGAGGTGTCGGATAAAAACAAATCAAAACCATGAGAGGCAGATCCCGCTGATGAATACGTCCATGTTCCTTCATTCGCATCAACAGAAGCATCTGGATGGATTAAAGCATCGAATGTTGCCAAACCAAAAGCAATCTCCCCAGAACTTGAATTAATTAAGAAATCAATCCAAATACTTCCCTTGTTTTTGGTGATTCCATTCCAACCTGTCGTTGAAGGTGAAGTACCAATCAATATATCATCCAGTTCCAAGTCCTCGACATGAGGAGATATGTGAAAATAAACCAGATATTGCCCAACATCCACGCCTTCACGAGTTGTGATATTGCATTTTTTACCATTCTCACTGAGGGCAACTTCACCAGGCAAAGTGCTCAAATCAACGCGAATAGTACCAGGTGCAAACGCTAGGTTGGTTTCGATCTTGACGGAAAATGTGCATGGACCAGTCAATTTACCTTCATGAAATGGACCAGTATAAGACAATGTTTGCAGCCAATTTAATTTTTCAGGGGAACCAAATAATACATCACAACTCCTCGAGATGAAATCAAGTTGAATTTGACCATTTTTATTGATAGCCTTTCCATGAAGCAAAGTCTTCACGTTTCTTTCATTCCACAACACATAACCCCGTATGCTACTTTCTGTTTCTACATTTTCGGGCATTGAGAAATATATTACTACAATTTCTCGAATACCATTCATAAGGGGAGGTTTCTGACCTACAGTTGGAATGGAAAGAAACCCAGTTAGTTCATACGAATCCCCATTACATTCATCCATCGACGATGTAAACATGTTATCATCTAAGACTGGCGTTGGGATGTGATTGCCTTGGTAATAAATATCTTCAACTTGGTCAAGAGTGCAATCTATGTGCTTGCAAGCCACAATGAAATTCTGCTTATCATATAAGAACTCATTTGATGTGACATCATAAGATAG
>JACCEA010051905.1_pt1 | contig 15463 bp, 15 predicted proteins | sample 7449851 | NCBI WGS metagenome assembly JACCEA01 (sample SAMN15323453, study PRJNA562643) | freshwater metagenome | isolation source: river surface water | place: USA:Blue River Watershed | collected 2017-08-18 | reverse complement strand
TCCAGCCCGCGCCGGTGGCACCGCCGGGGACGAAGAACGACGACGCCAGCAGCAGTGCCGCGGGAGGCAGCAGCCAGAAGCTGAAGTTGTTCATCCGTGGCAGGGCCATGTCCGGCGCGCCGATCATCAGCGGTACCATCCAGTTGGCCAGACCGACGAAGGCTGGCATCACCGCGCCGAAGACCATGATCAGGCCGTGCATGGTGGTCATCTGGTTGAAGAATTCCGGCTGCACGATCTGCAGGCCCGGCTGAAACAGCTCGGCACGGATCACCATCGCCATGCTGCCCCCCAGCAGGAACATGGCAAAGCTGAACCACAGGTACATGGTGCCGATATCTTTGTGGTTGGTGGTCAGTACCCAACGCATCAGGCCCTTGGTCGGGCCGTGGTGGTGGTCATGGCCCGCATGACCATGCTGCCCTTGATGAGAGTCGATCACTGCACTCATGTCCTTACTCCTTAGCCTGTTGGGCAGCCAGCACGTCTTGCGGGGTCAGCATGTCACCTAGCGCATTGCCCCAGGCGTTGCGTTCATAGGTGATGACGGCCGCGATATCGACGGGTGACAGTTGTTTTCCAAATGCGGCCATGGCCGTTCCGGGCTTGCCGTGCAGGACAATGTCCAGATGGTTAGCAATCGGACCGAGGGCTATCTTCGAGCCTTTGAGTGCCGGGAACATAGGCGGCAGGCCTTCACCCGTAGGCTGGTGACAGGCAGCACAGTTGGTCTGATAGGCCTTCTCGCCACGCACCATCAGCTCATCCATGGTCCACTGCTTGGTGGTCAGCTCTTTTTCGGCCAGGGCGGCCTGCTTGCGCTCGGCCAACCAGGCGGCGAAATCCTCTTTCGACTTGACCTCAACCACCACCGGCATGAATCCGTGATCCTTGCCACACAGCTCGGTGCACTGGCCACGGAAAATCCCCGGTTCTTCGACACGCGTCCAGGACTCATTGATAAAGCCCGGAATCGCGTCCTTCTTCACCGCCAGCGCCGGAACCCACCAGGAGTGAATCACGTCGGCCGCCGTCACCAGGAAGCGCACCTTGGTACCGACCGGGATGACCAACGGCTCGTCTACCTCCAGCAGGTAGTGCTCATCCTTGGGTGTCTGGTTATTGATCTGGCTCTGCGGCGTAGTCAGATTGCTGAAGAATTCGACGTCCTGACCCAGGTACTTGTAATGCCACTTCCACTAATAGCCGGTGATCTGGATATCCAGCTCTGACTCGCTGGTGTCGTAGATATCGATAAGCACCTTGGTGGCCGGAATCGCCATGGCCAGCAAGATCAGCAGCGGCACCACGGTCCAGAGAATTTCTACCGTTGTACTCTCGTGGAAGTGTGCGGCTTTCTGTCCGGTCGAGCGGCGATGGATCAGCATCGACCAGAACATCGCGCCAAACACCACGACACCGATAACCTCGCATATCCAGAAGATGGTCATATGCAGGTCAAACACCGAACGACTGACTTCGGTGGCGCCTGGCGTCATATTCACCGTCCAGGCGGCATGCGCCGGACCAAAAACAGCCAACAGCAGCAGGCCCATCCAGACCCATGGATGTCGCTTCATTGCGGGTTCCCCTTTTAGTTCTTGTTATTCGTCCGATTGCAGCGCTGGTATGGCAGCCACTCGGATACATCAGGTAACACACTTCGCAATCGAGTATATACAGCAAGTCCGAGTGCACAACTCGGCTTATTGCGAAATATGCTGAAACCGGCAGGCCAATAGACCAGCGGCAGCAGACAGTTCGGCCAAATCCCAGCAGGAACAGACTTGTCCATGCTAGTCGTCAGAATGTGCGCAGCACGTCTTGAGCAAAGGCCAACGCCAGCTATGGTTCATCTGTAGGCACCATCCTGAATGACGGGGGACAGATGAACACGGCAAACCTGCGCCAGCTGATCGACAGCGCACACCAGCTTGAGGCCGGTAATGGCCAGCTGCGTGGCCTGCTCAGCGGCCTGCTGGATAATCTGCATCCGGCGATCCGCCTACCGGCGGAAGATCCGCTGGGTGTACTGAGCGGATTTGTCAGCGCTTACATCGAACAGGTACCGGATGTTCTGGAGGCCGCTGCCAGCGTGGCCGAGGAAGCCGGGCTGCAGGCACAGATCAAACCCGTGCTGAAAATGGCCGAGGCCTTCTTTGTGCAGCCGCCGGCGCTGATGGAGGGTCATTACGGACTGGAAAGCCTGCTCGACGAAGCTTATCTGGCGCACCGGCTGGTTGAGGAAGTGAATGACCTGTACATCACCCATCTGGGTCAGCCACTGATTCCGCTGGATACCACCATTGCCAACCTGATCGCCCACCGGCTGATTGGCGAGCCCTTTGCCAACCAGCTTGATGAAGCCGTGCACGAGGCCATGCAAGGCCTGATCAACCAACCGATTTTCAGCAGCCCGGCCGTACAGGCTTACCGTGCAACTCTGTGCAGCGCGCACACCAACGCGGCCTGGCAGCGCTGGCCGTGCCTGTCGCGGCAGCTGGGTGTTGAACTGGAGCTGGGTCAGACCCGCCGCTCCAGTCTGACGGTGTAGCCCTCAGCGCGACAGCAAGTCGCGGGCGATGGCAATAATCTGCATTTCGTCGGTACCGGCATAAATCTGCAGAATCTTCGCATCACGCATCAATTGCTCAACCCGCGTCTCGCGCATATAGCCCATACCGCCAAACACCTGAACGGCTTCGGTGGTCACTTCCATACAGGACTGGGCAGCATAGAGCTTCATGGCACTGGCTTCGGCCAGTGACATTTCCCGGCCCCAGCCAACCATCTCGATATAACGGAAGATCATGTTCTGCAAATTCGCACGGACCACTTCCATTTTTGCCAGCTTGAGCTGAATCAGCTGGTTATTGCCGATGGCCTGTCCAAATTGCACGCGGGTTTTAGCGTATTCCACGCACAACTCCAGTGAGCGCTCGACCATACCCAGCGCCATCGCGGCGATGCCGGCACGCTCCTGCATGAAGGTGGTTTTCGCCCCGGAGCGCCCATAGGCCGTTTCACTGCCACCAAGCAAGCGATCAGGGCCAACTTTCACATCCGACAGGAAAACCTCACCCGTCGGTGAGGAGTTGATACCCATCTTCTTGAACGGCTTGCCTTGCTCAAGACCCGGCATGCCCTTGTCGAGAATGAACGAGACAATTTTGCGGGCAGCCGGCTCGACGCCCTCTTCATCGAGCTTGCAGATCAGGATGATGTGATCGGCATAGGGCCCGTTGGTGATCCAGGTTTTCGACCCGTTGATGATATAACCACCCGGGTTGGCCGGATCGGTATCGCGGCGGGCGAGGGTTTTCATCTGGCCAAAGGCATCGGAGCCGGAGTTGGGTTCGGAAATCGCCCAGGCACCGACTTTCTCCAGCGTCAGCAACGGCAGCGCCCAGCGTTTTTTCTGCTCCAGCGTACCCTTGCTCATGATCGCGCCACCGGCCAGGCCGGTCGAAACACCCAATGCAGTGACCAGCCCCTGAGCATGGCGGCACAGCTCGATAATCGGGATCATGCGCATGGCGGCCTGATCGGCGGCGGCTGAATTGAAACCGTCCTTTTTGGTTTTTTCTGCCACCGGATCACCACGCAACCGGGCTTCATCCCTGGCGATCTGCTTGTCAAACTCCATCTTCGCCATGGCGTCGATGCCAAAGGTTTGCAGCATCTTGCGCAGAATCGCGTAAGGCGGCACCCCTTCATATTCGATAGCGTCCAGCTGCGGCACGATCTCCTTTTCAACATAGCCGCGGACCATGTCGCGAATCATCGATTGCTGTTCATTCCACTCGATCATGCTGGCGCTCCTCTGGACGATTGTTTAGAACCTCCAGCAGTCTGCTTAGTTAATGCAAGCGCAAGCAATGCCCAACGTGTGACCTGATATTCACCCATCAGTTTGCCTGATGGGCGAGGGTGGTTTGGCGCCAGCTCAGAGCATCAGCTGCAGAGTGACCGCTGCCAGCAGCGCCAGGCTGAACGCACGGTTATGGTCGAATGCGTAAGCCACCAGATACAAGGGCCAGACGCCGGCTGGCAAATCCGCCGGTGCCTGCCCGGGCCGCGGCTGGCGAAACACCCGGCGCGCCGCCAGCAGTTTCGGCGCCGCCAGCCAGACCAGCAGGAACGGCCAACCAAGCACGCCCAGCAAGACGCCCAGGGTGATACCGGCGTACTGCATCTGCCAGCACGCAACAGTCAGCCCGCGACTGACTCGCTCGCCGAGAATCACCGGCAAGGTATGAATATGTTTGGCACGATCTTCGGCCAGTTTGTCGGTGTCCTTGCCCAGCAGCACCGTAGCCGGACCCAGGCCGTAAATCAGCGAAAACCACAGCACCGCCTCGCTGACAGTACCGGAGGCCACATAACAGCTGCCCGCCACCATCAACGGCCCCCAGACCAGCCAGACCGACGGCTCGCCGAGGCCGATGTATTTCAGCGGCCAGGTGTAGAACAGCACGAAGAACATCCCCGCCAGCATCAGATACAGGGTGAGCAGGTCGGTGCGCAACACCAGCCAGACGCCACAAGCACAGGCCGCCAACCCGGTGCCCAGCACATAACCGAGCAACGCCCGCTCACTGAGCAAACCGCTTTGCACCGGCTGCGGGCCGTATTGGGTACGGAAGTAATTGTCCTTGTCGACGCCCTTGCGGTAATCCACCCAGTCATTGAGCAGGTTGTTGGTGGCATGTGCCAGGGTCAGACCGAGCAGCGCCAGCGCGCTGTTGAGCCAGTCGACCGGCCCCAGCTCTGCGGCGAAGGCAATACCCAGCCCGGCCGAGATCAGGGTCATGATCAATACCGCCGAACGCGTGGCCACCAGCCAGCGCTTGAGCCCGCCCATGGCTTGCCAGTCGCCGCTTTCCAGGCGCGGAATCCGGGTCAGTATCTGCCCCCAGGATGGAATCATGCCGGCGGTTTCTTCAGTTTCGGGTTGGGGAAAAACTGCACCGCCTTGACCTTCGGATCCGGGGCTTTCGCGGCAGCCTTGTTCACCCGCGTGCCCAGCTCGCGGGGCACCGACTGGCCCTGTGCATTCAGGGTATCGGCGTAACCGCAGGCCACGCATTCACGATGCGGCACACCGTCGACCTCCCACATCTTGATGCGGTCCATCTCGCTGCAGGCCGGGCACACGGCACCGGCGATGAAGCGCTTTTTCGGCTCGCTCATGCCACTTCCTCGACTAGCCCCGAATGACGCAGCAGGGCATCAATGGACGGCTCGCGACCACGGAAGTCGACAAACAGCAGCATCGGCGCCAGCGAACCACCCCGCGCCAGAATTGCTTCGCGGAAGGCGCGCCCGGTTTCCGGATTGAGCACGCCCTCTTCCTCGAATTTCGAGAACGCATCGGCCGACAGCACTTCCGCCCACTTGTAGCTGTAGTAGCCCGCCGCGTAGCCGCCGGCGAAGATATGCGCAAAGCCATTGGCGAAGCGGTTGTAGGCCGGCGGACGCATCACGGCGACCTCGTCACGGATGCTTTCGATCACCTGCAGTACGCTGCGGCCGTCACCATGGGTGGCATGCAACTCGAAGTCGAACAGGCTGAACTCCAGCTGGCGCGCCATCATCAGGCCGGACTGGAAATTCTTCGCCTCGAGCATTTTCTCCAGCAGGTCCTGCGGCAACGGCTCTCCACTTTCAAAGTGCCCGGAGATCAGCGCCAAGCCTTCCGGCTCCCAGCACCAGTTCTCCATGAACTGGCTGGGCAGTTCCACCGCATCCCAGGCCACGCCGTTGATGCCGGAAACCCCGGCATGCTCGACACGGGTCAGCAGGTGATGCAGGCCATGACCGAACTCGTGGAACAGCGTCGTCACTTCATCATGGGTGAGCAGGGCTGGCTGACCATTCACTGCAGGCGTGAAATTGCACACCAGATTGGCCACCGGGCTGATCAGCTGGCCATCAGCCGCGCGGCGCTTGTCACGCGCGCCATCCATCCAGGCACCGCCACGCTTGTTGGCGCGGGCATACAGGTCGAAGAAAAAGCGCCCGACGTGCTGGCCGTGTTCGTTGATTTCGAACAGACGTACATCCGGATGCCAGCTATCAAAGCCCTTGAGCTCGACAATCTGAATCCCGTAGAGCTTCTCGACGATGGCGAACAGTCCGCTCAGCACCTTGTCGATCGGGAACCAGGCGCGCACCTGCTCCTGAGAAATGCTGTAGCGCTGCTGACGCAGCTTCTCGCTGAAATAGCCGACATCCCAACTGTTCAGTTCACTGCAGCCCTGCGTCGTGGCATAGGCCTGTAACTCTTGCAGGTCGCTGGCCGCGAACGGCTTGCTGCGCAGCGCCAGATCGCGCAGGAAGTGCAGCACTTGCTCGGTGGACTCGGCCATCTTGCTGGCCAGCGACAGTTCGCTGTAATGGGCAAAACCCAGCAGCCGGGCCAGCTCCTGACGCAGGTCGAGGATCTGCTCCATCAGCGGGCCGTTGTCGAACTGGCCGGCGTTGGGGCCCTGATCGGACGCGCGGGTGCAATACGCGGCATACAGCTCTTCGCGCAGCGCACGGTCGTCAGCGTAGGTCATCACCGCGTAATAGCTGGGGAACTCCAGACTGATCAGCCAGCCGTCCAGCTCCTTGGCCTGCGCCGCCTGAGCCATCTGTGCCCGAGCCGAATCCGGCAGGCCGGCGAGGGCGGATTCATCGGTAATGTGCTTGGTCCAGGCTTGCGTGGCATCCAGCAGCTGATTGGAGAAACGGCTGGTCAGCTCCGACAACTGCATCTGAATGGCACCATAGCGTTGCTGCTCGGCTTCCGGCAGATCGATACCGGACAGGCGAAAATCGCGCAGCGCATGCGCCAGCAGAGTCTTCTGTCCGTCATCGAAGCCGGCGGATTCGGGGCTGACCGCCAACGCGGCATAGGCCTCGAACAACGGCTTGTTCTGGCCGATCTCGGTCCAGTACTCGGACAACTTGGGCAGACAGGCCTCATAGGCCGCACGCAGTTCCGGGCTGTTGCACACCGCATTCAGATGGCTGACCGGCCCCCAGGCGCGCCCGAGCCGGGCGTTCAATTCATCCAGCGCCAGCACCAGTCCTGCCCAGTCCGGTGCGGCATGCTGGGTTTCCAGAGGCTGGCTCTCCAGCAGCCGGGCGATGGCGCCACGGTTATCCGCCAGGATCTGGCTGATGGCCGGCTCGACGTGCTCAGGACGAATGGCAGAGTAGGGCGGCAGGTCGAAGTCTTGCAGCAGGGGGTTACTGGCAGTCACGGGATTTTCCTTTGATGCAGTGGGCGCGGTGCAAACAGGCACCTGTATGGGCGCCATCTTAATTACAATCGGCCAAACTCGCAGCCAGAAGGAATCTATCGTGGCGATCAGAACGTATCAGGGCATGACACCCGCCCTCGGTGAGCGCGTATTTGTCGACCGCAGCGCCGTGGTGCTGGGCGATGTGCAACTGGGCGACGACAGTTCGGTTTGGCCGATGGCCGTGGTGCGCGGCGATATGCACAGGATTCGCATTGGCGCCCGCAGCAGCGTGCAGGATGGCAGCGTGCTGCATATCACCCACGCCGGCCCATTCAATCCTGACGGCTACCCGCTGCTGATCGGCGACGAGGTCACCATCGGCCACAACGTCACCCTGCACGGCTGCACCCTGGGCAACCGCATTCTGGTCGGCATGGGCAGCATCGTCATGGACGGCGCCGTGGTCGAAGACGAGGTGGTAATTGGTGCCGGCAGCCTGGTGCCACCGGGTAAACGGCTGGTCAGCGGCTATCTGTATGTCGGCAGTCCGATCAGGCAGGCCCGCCAGCTCTCAGACAAGGAACGCGCCTACTTCAGCTACAGCGCCAGCAATTACGTGAAGCTAAAAGACCTGCACCTGAGCGAAGGCTTCGACCATTAATCCGCATGCCGCTGGTAGATGATCTTGCGGCTGCCATTCTCGCAACTGCCGACCACCAGATTGGCATCCGTCACCTCTGCCGCCGGAACAATCTCCAGCGTATAGGAAGCCACCCCGGCAGCCTGAATCTTCGCTTCGATCTCGGCCTTGAGCTCGTCACAGGGCTTGGCTGCCGCCAGCGCCGCCGAACCCAAGGGCGCCAACAGTAGCGCGAGTAGCCCGATTCTGATCATGAATTTACTCTCCGATACCCGAATAAAGACCTCAGCCGAATTCTGCCGCACAGGCAGATTCAGCCGCGCCGGACTCGCCACTGCCGGAGTGTAGTGCCTGCAAGCGGGCGTGGCGCTCGGTCGGCGGCAAGTCGGCCAGCTGTTGCACCTGCTCGTAGAACAGCGGCCAACGCTGTCCTGACTGCGCAAACAGCTCGGCAAACGCCGGCAGCCACTGGTCGTACAGACCGAAAGGCAGCAGCTTGGCATTGTTCATCGGCGCGGCCAGCCAGGCATCGATACGGCGATCGGCCGGGTGATTCATCTGCCGGTAGGCCTCGCGCAGGCGTTCGAACTCGGCCTGCTTGGCCTGACGCATCGCGGCCGGTGGCTGATCGCTGCCATACAACACGGCCAAGCGTTCACGCGTGGCCAACACCAGCGCAACAAACTGCTGACGCCGACAGGCCCGCGATGGCTCCAGCAGCACCTCGCGGCGGCTGACCAGCCATTGTCGCAAGCCTTCCTGCTCGACAAAGCTGGCGAAGGATTCATTGAATGCCGTGTCATCAGTGACATACAGCTGCTGATGAGCCAGCTCGTGAAAGATCACCGCCGCCAGTTGCTGGTCGTTGCGCTGCAGCATGCTGCTGAGTAGCGGATCATCGAACCAGCCGAGTGTGGAGTAGGCCTCGACGCCGCCAATCCAGGTCTCCCTGCCTGCCAGTTGCTCGCCGGCCGCCGCCCCGCGCGCGCGGTCCAGATCGTAATAGCCGCGGTAGGCCACACAACCGACTACCGGAAAGCACTGCAGCTGCGGCGCCAGCGAGAATTCGGGGGTGACAAACAAATTCCACAGCAACACCGGGCGCTGGATATCCGCATACAGGCGGTAGCTCTGATTGTCCGGCAGGCCCAGCTGGCTGCTGGCAAATTCACGCGCCTGCAGCGCCAGCGCCAGACGCTGCTGCAAATGCGCATCGCGCGACGGATCGGCCAACAGCGCGTCGATGGGCTCACGTTGCTGCATCAAGGCCAGATGCCCCTGCGCCGCCTGGGCGTAGTAGTCGACCGTCGAACAGGCCGTCAGCCAATGCACCCCCACAACGGCAAGCAAGCCCGCGCCAAAACGGCGTAGACCAGACCATGGCGGGCGGCGATACTGCCTGTTCATCAAGCTACCTGCGAAGACCGGGAGGCAAAGCATGCCACGAATACTGACCTGCAGCCTGCTGCTCCTGCTGATGGCGTGCAGCAAGTCGTTACCGGCGGCGAACCCGGACAAGGCCTGGATCGACCTGCATACCGTCGCCGGGAATCAGCTCAGCGCCAAGGCAGTGGATGGTCGTGACTGGTCACAGGGACGTTTCTTCGAGGTCGAGCCGGGCAAGCGCAACCTGCAAGTGCGCCTGCAATTCGATATCAGCGGTGCTGCAGGGCGCGAACACAGTGGCGGCACACAAACCCGCACCTGCATTCTGGCTCTGGACTATGACCAGTTTCAGGCCGGCCAGCGCTACCGTCTCAAGGCCGGGCAGGTTTCCCGGCGGGGCTGGCTGCGCCTGTACGACAGTCAGGGCCAGCTGCTCAGCCGCGGCCGGCAATTGCGTTGCGGGGCCTTCTAGCTGCTGGCGATACGAAAACCGACTTTCAGCGTGACCTGAAAATGCCCCACGCGGCCATTGACGATGTGTCCGCGGGTTTCCGTCACCTCGAACCACTCCATCAGCTTGATGCTCTTGGCCGCCTCGGCCAGCGCATTGTTGATGGCGTCTTCGATACTGACCGGTGAAGAACCCACCAGCTCGACCTTTTTATACGTGTGATGATCTGACATGGGCGCTGCTCCCGTGCACTGGATGTCTCTGAACGCTAGTCAACGGCGTGCCGACAAGCAAATTCTGACGGACGCACGGGGAGCATCTGTCACCTATCTTGTGATAGGTTCCGCGGCATAAGCGGCCTGTTTCAGGCGCTGCACTTTCCGCCCTCGCGCTAAGGACGACGACCTATGACCGACCCGATTGCCAACCTGCCCAAAGCCCGAGTCAAACCCGCCAGCAACTGGTCGGCCATCTGGATTCTACCCATCATTGCCCTGCTGATTGGCGGCTGGCTGGGCTGGAAGGCGTATACCGAAGCCGGGGTCATGATCACGATCGAATTCCCGACCGGAGACGGCCTGCAGGAGGGCAAAACCGAACTGCTCTACAAAGGCATCTCGCTGGGCACGGTCAAAACGGTCAACCTTGACGAAAAAACCCAGAAAGTCCATGTCCGCATTGAAGTTGACCGCAATGCCGAAGATTTTCTGCGCGAGCAAACCGTGTTCTGGATGGTCAAGCCAAACATCTCACTGGCCGGAGTAACGGGTCTGGAGACGCTGGTATCGGGCAACTACATCGCTATGCATCCCGGCGGAGGCAAACCCAAGCATGCATTCATCGCCCTCGCGGAAGCTCCACCGCTGGCAGACGCGCTACCCGGGCTGCATGTTCAGCTCAAGGCCAAAACCCTGGGGTCCCTGACAGAGGGCAGCCCAGTGTACTTCCGGCAGATCCAGGTGGGCGCAGTGACCAGCTACGACCTGAACCCGCAAGACAACTCAGTCACCCTCAAATTACACATCAAGCCTGAATTCGAAAATCTGGTGAATGCCGATACGCGCTTCTGGAATGCCAGCGGATTCAGTGTTTCCGCCGGGCTTTCCGGGGTCAAGGTCGATGTCGAGTCGTTGCTCAGCGTGGCCGTTGGCGGCATTGCGTTTGATACCGGCCCGCTGGTTGCGTCCAACCTGAGCGGAGAAGTCGAAAGCACCAACACCTCACCCGAAAAATATTCAGGCCAGACTTTCAAACTCTACAACGACTTCAAGGATGCCCAGGCCGGCATAGCGGTCGAACTAATACTGCCCAAGTTTGCCGGACTGGAAGCGAGCAAGACCCAGATTCGCTGGAATGGCTATCCGCTGGGTACCGTGAGTGGCGGTAGCGTCAGCAAGGACCTGAAAAGTTTCCGGGCAACGCTGGATATCGATCCGCGGGCCAAGGCGTGGCTCACCGAAGGCGCCGCGTTCTGGCTGGTCGAGCCGGAAATTTCCCTGAGCGGCGTAAGCGGGCTCGACGCCCTGATTCGCGGCAATTACATCGAATTCAAACCCGGAGAGATTGGCAAACCGGCCCTGCGCGAGTTCACGGCCCTGCCCGGCCCTCCCGAAGTCAACTTCGATTCCCCCGGCCTGCATCTTTCGCTGTCGGCCAAACAGGCTGGCTCTCTCAAGGCGGGCAGTCCGGTACTGTTTCGCCAGCTGGTCGTCGGCTCGATCAGCAATGTCACGCTGACACCCAACCTTGATGGCGTGCGTATCGGCATATTGATAGCCCCCAAATACAGGCATCTGGTGAATAAATCCTCACGCTTCTGGAATGCCAGTGGCGTCACGCTCAGTGGCGGGCTGTCCGGCTTTGAGGTGCGCAGCGAATCGCTGGCCAGCCTGATCAATGGCGGGATTGCCTTTGATACCCCGCAGAGCGGGGCGCCAGTGAACAACGGCAGCGCCTTCGTGCTGTTTGCCAACCAGGCCGGCGCTACCGAGACCGCAGAGCAGATCAGCATTGAGGTGCTGCAGGGCGACGGCCTGCAGGCCGGCACGGTCATCCGTTACCGCGGCGTCAACGTCGGTGAGCTCACGGCGGTCACGCTCAGCCAGGATCTCCAGCGGATCAACCTGCAGGCCTCACTGAACGTTTCCGCAAGCCGTTTTGCCCGCGAAGGCAGCATCTTCAGGGTCATCCGTCCGGAGATCAGCCTGACCAAAGCCGCCAATCTGGACACCCTGATTACGGGCCCGTACATCGAAGTGATACCGGCCAGCAACCCGAATGCAGCCAGGAAGAGCCACTTCAAGGGCGAAGCGCTGGCCAAGGTTGAAAGTGAGCAGAAGGTCGGCCTGCACCTGACCCTGACCACCTTGCAACGCAAATCGCTGAAACCCGGCATGGCCGTTTCCTACCGCGGGATTCAGGTGGGTTCGGTTACTGCCCTGGAGCTGAGCCCGGATGCCGCCAGCGTGCTGGTGCATGTGCTGATCGAGCCGGGTTATACCAAGCTGGTCTACAGCGGCAGTAAATTCTGGAACGAAAGCGGCCTGAACGTGGACTTTTCCCTGTTCAAGGGCGCTCAGGTGCGCACTGACTCGGTCGAAGACCTGCTCGAAGGCAGCATCGCTTTCGCCACTCCAGAAGACGCCCGCAAGGGGCAGCCCGCGCGTGCCGGCCAGATCTTCGACCTGAATAGCGAAGTGCAGGATGAATGGCTGCAATGGCGACCGCGGATTGCCATCGGCCGTTAAACGAAAAAGCCCGGAAATCCGGGCTTTTTTCTGCGCGATGGGCTCAGAACATCCAGTTCATGCTGGCGCCGATGGTGTGCACGTGAGCATTCTCGAACTCACCGGAAACCACCTTGTTTTGCCCGGCGGGCAAGGGATTATTGCGCTCCTGCTCCACCGATACGTCGCCCAGCAAGGTCAGCTGGTAGGTCAGATGCAGATAGCTGTTCTGGTCGAAGGCATAGGTCAGACCCGTGCCGATGCCCAGCGTGTGATCGACCGGAAACAGGAATGAGCGGTTGTTGTCGTCGAGCGCCGCCGTGTCATAAGAAACACCCATGTCCCAGCGCATGCGCTCGGTTTGTTGATACTGCGCGCCAAGCGAAAGGTGATAGGTATCGTCAAAATTCTCATCCACCGTGGTAGCAATATTGCCGGCCTGATCGAGCTCCAGCTTGACCCCGACCTCGCCAAACTCTGACCAGTCCTGCCAGTTGGTGCTGGCCAGCAGCGCCCAGCGCTCATTGAGTTGATGGAACGCGCTGAGAGTGACGGTTTGCGGAACACGCATGTCCACTTTGGTCGTGGTGCCGTTCAACCGGTTGAATGCGTCGGTCAGTGCGGCATCAGAAAGCGCGCCGCCGGCACCCGTCCCGCTGATCTGCACGCCCTTGATGCTGAAGTTGTCCTCGAAATCCAGATCCACCCTGCTGGTATACGCCAGGCCGATGCGCGTGCCTGCCTGCGGTTGGAAAATGACGCCGGCATTGCCGCCATAACCCCAGGCATCATCTTCGAATTCAGCCTTGCCATCGTTGAAATCGGTGAGGTCTCTTGGCGTGTTATCAACGGCCAGCTGGGTATTCATGTACCCATTCATGGCACGCAGCCCCACGCCCATCGACCACTGGTCGTTGAGCCGGTAGGCCACACTCGGCACCAGCGAGATGCCCAGCAGCGCCGCTTCATCGACAAAATAACGACCACTCCAGTCATTGCCGTAGTCGAGCATGCTGCCAAAATCGCCGTACATGCCAAAGCCCACCGCAACCTGTTCACTCACCCGATGACTGGCAAAAAATCCGCCATAGGGAATCACCCCGACAACACCATCACTACCACCCCCGGACACGTTGGTTTGATCGTCCGTAGTGAAGTCCAGCCCGCCGATATTCACCCCGCCACCGGCACTGACCTGCGTCCCCTCCAGATAAGTCAGTCCGGCAATATTGTTGGATATGGTGATCGGTCCCTGAGCCATGGCTGCTGAGCCCGCATTGGACACAGAGGGCTGCGTGTACAGCATCAGCCCGCCGGCACTGGCGCTGGCGCTGCAGACCATGGCCAGAACAGTTAGCACAGAAGGGACAGAAATGACCTTGCGAAATGCCATGACAGGCTTACTCCGTTTTTATTGTTTGGAAGCGTGCCTGCTGCAGAACAATTGCGAGCAGATTGGCCGAGTGTGGTACAGGCGTGCTTTTTTGGCAAAGCTTACAGAATCTGACCCTTCGGCCAAAGCCAACACCGGCGGACAGATCAGGGGGTTCTCAGCTGCTGCCGGAGCCAGACAAGCAGCTGCCGGCTGCGCGGGTCGGGATTGGCTGATCGACTCCAGAAGCTCAAGCGCGCCGGACTTTCAACAAAGCCCCAGGGCGCTGCCAGCCGCCCCGCGGCGAGATCGTCAGCCACCAGCTGTTGCGGTGCAATCGCAATACCGAGTCCCGCCACGGCCGCTTCGAGCAGGTAATACAGATGCTCGAAACCCTGTCCCAGCTGCAAGGCGCCCTGATCCAGTTGGCACAGTCTCAGCCACTGCGGCCAGGCCTGCGGCCGGGAAGTGGTGTGCAGCAACTCCTCCGCCAGCAAGGCCGCTGGCGTGGCTTTGGACAACTGGTCAAAGCGTGGATGCCGGGGGCTGATGACCGGCCCAATGCGCTCAGGTGCCAGTTCATCCACCTGCAGGCCGGCTGGCCAGGGCGGCGTGGCAAAACACAACGTGGCATCAACGCCGGCCCGCATGGGATCCGGCTCGCCGTCGCTGGCTGACAGTTGCAGGCGCAACTCCGGCAAATCGCGGTTCAGCCGGTCCAGCCGCGGGATGAACCAGCGCGCCAGCAGGCTGCCCGGGCAAGCCAGCACAAAGGGTGCGTTCTGGGTCTGCCGCTGCAGATCGCCACACACGCTGCGGATACGGGCGAAGGCATCGCCGCTCACTTCACGCAAGCGCATGCCGGCATCGGTCAGCTTGACGCCGCGGCCATCCTTGACGAACAAGGTCACCCCGAGTTGTTCCTCCAACGCCCGTATCTGCCGGCTCACGGCGCTGTGGGTAACAAATAACTCGGCGCCTGCAAGGCTTATGCTACCGAGCCTTGCCGCAGCCTCAAAGGCGCGCAAGGCATTCAGCGGAGGCAGTTCTGGGTTCATTAACGCGTTACTTTTACTGACATGTCTGTGCAATCTAATCGCTTTTCTGGCGGGCTGCACAGGTTTACTGTGCATCCATCGCGGTAGGAGCCAGCTTGCTGGCGATGTGTTGCCTTAAACGATCGCCAGCAAGCTGGCTTCTACCTATCCGACATACCGCAGGAGTACGACCATGACTTCATTTCGCAATGGCCCGGATGCCAAAGGCCTGTTCGGCCACTTTGGCGGGCAATACGTCGCCGAAACCCTGATGCCACTGATTCACGATCTGGCGGCAGAATACGAAAAAGCCAAGGTTGACCCTGAGTTTCACAAAGAGCTGGCGTACTTCCAGCGTGATTTCGTCGGCCGCCCGAGTCCGCTGTATTTTGCCGAGCGCCTGACCGAGCACTTCGGTGGTGCGAAGCTCTATTTCAAACGCGAAGAGCTCAATCACACCGGCGCGCACAAGATCAACAACTGCATCGGCCAGGTACTGCTGGCCAAGCGCATGGGCAAGAAGCGCATCATTGCCGAGACCGGCGCCGGCATGCACGGCGTGGCCACCGCCACGGTCTCCGCGCGCTTCGGCATGGAGTGCGTGATCTTCATGGGC
>JACCEA012233202.1_pt1 | contig 15468 bp, 14 predicted proteins | sample 7449851 | NCBI WGS metagenome assembly JACCEA01 (sample SAMN15323453, study PRJNA562643) | freshwater metagenome | isolation source: river surface water | place: USA:Blue River Watershed | collected 2017-08-18 | reverse complement strand
TTTCCTGTGGGATTAATATGGTATTGAATGCTATCATTAAATAATGCTTGTAATTCTGGTTTTAATTTTGCTTTTACTCGAGGAATAACAATTTGAATCACATCAGCCTTGATTTTCGCCAACATAGTCTCGTCCTCTGCAAAATCATCATGCTGTGTCGAGACAACAATGGTATCGATTCTTTGAGGAACATTATCATCCGAATATTCAATCGTCACTTGAGATTTTGCATCTGGGCGTAAATATGGAATCAATGTCGGTTCATTGTTACGAATATACGACATTTCCTGAAGAATGGTATGAGCCAAGTCCAAAGCCAAAGGCATGTAGTTGTCTGTTTCTTTGGTTGCATAGCCAAACATCATTCCTTGGTCGCCCGCTCCCTGTGCATTGGCTTTTGATTCAAAATCATCGGCAGTTTTTCTATCAACCCCTTGATTAATATCCGCAGATTGGTCGTGTATAGCAGAGATGATGCCACAAGAGTTCGCCTCAAACATATATTCGGATTTGGTATAGCCGATTTTACGAATCACTTCTCTGGCGATAGACTGTACATCAAGGTAAGTATTGGTTTTGACTTCTCCTGCCAAGACTACTAATCCAGTGGTAACGAGGGTTTCACAGGCAACTTTAGACGAAGGGTCAAATGCCATGAAATTATCAATTAAGGCATCTGAAATTTGGTCAGAAACTTTGTCAGGATGACCTTCCGACACGGATTCTGAAGTGAATAAGTAAGGCATAAATCCTAATTATTTGATTGAGTTAATAAATTTCTATCTGAATAAGCAAACATTCTCGCATGTCTGGCTCAGTTCATCTTTGCTTTGAAAGAAACTAATTCGGACAAATAAATGAGAATATCTTGATTATTATGTTGCAAATTTGGCTAATTACTGAAACAAAAGCAAAGATTATAGAATAAATTTTTATCTAAAAAAACTTAAACGTTTATTTAAAATATCTGAATAATATTTTTATATTGGATTATTTATCTAATTTTTGCTGAAATTTAGGATATTTTAACTTAAATCAATCGCTATTATTTATACTTGTTTGAATGAATTTCGGATTTGCAAACCCACTTTTTCTCCAACCGATTTTTTATCAAAATCATACACTTGAATCATGAAATCGTCAATTTTGATACTCATTTCGTAGTAAGCCCCTAAAAATTGTACTTTTTTGACAATTCCTTGGCAGGAAGAATTGCTATTAAAAATAATATTTTCTGGACGTAGAAAGGTTGATGAAAAGTCATTTCCACCTAATAAGGTCAATAACGTAGCAGGCAATATATTTACTTTTCCTGTGATTTCTGCCACATATTGGCTATTTGGATGTTGATAGACATGTTCGGGTTTTCCTATTTGTAAAATTTCTCCTTTTTTCATGACAAGCAAATCATCAGCAATACCATAAGCATCTTCAACATCGTGTGTGACAAAAATACAAGCAATTTTTTCTGTTTTTATCATCCGAAAAAGCTCATTTTTGATTTTATTTTTATTCAGCGAATCTAAATGACTGAATGGCTCGTCGAGAAGCAATAGTTTGGGTTCTTCGGCAATCGCTTTGGCAATCACAGCCCTTTGTTGCTCGCCTCCCGAAACTTGCCGAGGAAGATGGTGCTGCACGTGGATCAATCCACTGATAGACAGTAAATTATCTACTCTTTTTTGCTTATATTCCTCTTCGTAATAACGCAACTCATAAGCAATATTGGCTCGTAATGAAATATTGGGAAATAATCCATAGTCTTGTCGCACTAATTTAATGTCTGGATGCCCCGCAATAAGCTTTTCTGATGGAGGAGTAATTCGTTGATTATCAAGCATTAAAGTACCGGAGTCGGGTTCGTATAAACCTGCAATTAGATGAAGAAGACTTGTTTTTCCCGAACCACTTTCTCCCAAAATAGATAAAATTGCCCCTTCTTCTAATGTAAAAGAAATATGATTGACAACAGCCTGATTGTCAAAAAATTTAATTAATTCACTGACTTTTAGTAAACTCATGCCTGCTTTTTTTGCAAAAATACAAGTTTTTAATAGAAATAGTCTTTTTTTGTTGTGTATGCTTTTTGACTTTTATATATTGCTTTTCAATAAAAGCCTTATCTGACCCTATTTTGAATAAATGTTAGAATTATACAAACAACAAACCAAATGTTTGGTTGCTTTAGATTCCATTATTTTTGGATTTGACGGAACTGAATTGAAACTTTTGTTAGTCAAGCGTGGAGTACAAACCAATCACGATACTTGGTCATTGATGGGTGGGTGGCTGAAAGCCAATGAGAGCCTCGATGAAGCTGCCGAACGAATTTTGTTTGAATTGACGGGAGTTTCGGGTATATTTTTAGAACAAATCAGTGCTTTTGGAGACCCCAAGCGTGACCCAGTAGAAAGAACGGTTTCTGTCGCTTATTTTGCATTAGTTAATGTGAAAGATTATGAAACCAAAATATCGGACACGTATCATGCCAAATGGTTTTCGATGGACAGTTTACCTGAGTTATTATTCGACCACCATGAGATGATTCAAGCAGCTATCGAAAAACTAAGATATAAGGCGGCTTTTCATCCGATTGGTTTTGAACTAATGCCCGAAAAATTTACTATTCCTCAAATTTTGAATCTTTATGAGGCTATTTATGGGAATAATTTTGACAAAAGAAATTTTAGTAGAAAAATTTTATCAACAGGATTGCTTGTCAAACTCAAGGAAAAACAAAAAGGATTTTCGAAAAAAGGAGCTTTTTTATATACTTTAGATGCCGAAAAATATAAAAAACATTCGGACTCTTTCTTGAATTTTATTCCTAATCCCGAAGGACTCGTGTAGTGATTTTGCATATTTATATCCAACAATAGAGGATTTAAACGGGTAGCTTGTCTGATAGTATGATTTTTCTCAGTTTTTCGACTTATTTTTTGTGCTAATTTTGAGCTTTAATTGAGAAATATGCTCGAAACTACCTTAATAAAAAAATATGATGTGCCGGGACCAAGATACACAAGCTATCCGACGGTTCCTTATTGGAAAAATGAAGGTTTTTCTGTCGATAAATGGAAAGAAAATCTTTTGAAAACTTTTGAATTAACCAATAAATCAGATGGTATAAGCATCTATATTCACTTACCATATTGCGAGAGTTTGTGTACTTTTTGTGCTTGTCATAAACGAATTACCAAAAGTCATGCTGTTGAGATGCCTTATATCGAGGCAGTGTTGAAAGAATGGCATTTGTATGTGTCTTTATTTGCAGAAAAACCGAATATTGCGGAAATTCATCTAGGAGGTGGCACACCGAGTTTTTTTGCCCCAAAAATGTTGCAGATTTTGATAGAGGGAATTTTAGATGATGCTGTGATTTCCTCTAATCATGAATTTAGTTTTGAGGGGCATCCCAATAATACCACTTTTGAGCATCTCGAAACTTTGTACAATCTTGGATTTCGGAGGGTGAGCTTTGGCGTACAAGATTATGACCCAAAAGTCCAAAAAGCAATTCACCGCATTCAACCCTTTGAAAATGTACAAAAAGTGACTGATTTTGCCCGAAAAATTGGTTATACGTCGATTAGCCACGATTTAGTATTCGGATTACCTTTTCAGGAATTAAGCTCCATCGAAGATACCGTTCAAAAAACGTTGGCGTTACGTCCAGATAGAATTGCTTTTTATTCGTATGCACATGTTCCGTGGATAAAAGGCAACGGGCAACGTGGATTTGATGAAAATAATCTCCCAAGCGGCGAGGAAAAACGGGCATTGTATGAAAAAGGTAGGAAATTGCTGGAACAAAATTTTTATCATGAAATTGGTATGGATCATTTTGCATTGCCGCATGATTCGATGTTTATATCCCAACAAGAAGGTACTTTACACCGAAATTTTATGGGATACACCACGACACAATCCAAAGTATTGCTTGGTTTAGGGGCATCGTCAATCAGTGATTCGTGGACTGCTTTCGGGCAAAATATCAAAGAAATTGAACCTTACATGGAGGCTGTTTCCAAAGGAGAGTTTCCAGTTTTTAAAGGACATGTGTTAAATCAAGAAGATTTGTTCATCAGAAAACAAATCCTGAATATCATCTGTCAGCTGGAGACCTCGTGGGAAATAAACGATTGGACGGAAGAAGAGAAAGAATATCTTTACGATAAATTAGCCGATTTTGAGGCAGATGGCTTGCTTCAACTACAAAGTTTGGGCATAAAAGTAAGTTCCAAAGGCAAAGCGTTTGTCCGGAATATATGTATGCTTTTTGACAAATACTTACAAGCCAATAATCCAAAAGAAAAATTATTTTCAAGAACAATATAAGTGGCGAAGGGGAAGAAGGGGTGAAATAGATGCTTGGTTTTTTTAAACACCACAAACATATCCTAGCATAATTGTAAACATAAAAAGACCTCCTGTTTTTATTTGAGTGCCTAATGATGCTCAAATTTAAACAGAAGGTTTTTTTACTATCATCCTTGAAATTTGGAATGACTCATGTTGTTTTATTTAAGACAAGCCAATGTCGGTTATATCAACACATTTCCAGTCATCTCACTTGGAATAGGAATTCCCATCAAAGTCAAAATTGTAGGAGCAATATCTCCTAATTTTCCCGATTTTACGTCATATCTATTATTTTTATCAACCACGATACAAGGCACAAGATTCAAAGAGTGCTGTGTATTTGGAGATTTATCGTCATTCAACATAAAATCAGCATTGCCATGGTCAGCAATAACAATAGAAGTGTAGCCATGTTCTAAACCAGTTTCTACTACTTGTTCCAAACATTTATCTACCGTTTCCACAGCCGCCACAACCGCTTCAAAAACCCCTGTATGTCCAACCATATCTGGGTTTGCAAAATTCAAACAAATAAAATCAACTTCACCTTTTTGCAGCTCAGGCAAAATAGCATTGTCTATGTCATTTGCTGCCATTTGCGGTTTTAAGTCATACGTTGCTACATCTTTAGGAGACGGACAAAGCAAACGACTTTCCCCTGCAAAAGGTTGTTCATTTCCACCCGAAAAGAAAAATGTCACGTGTGGGTATTTTTCGGTTTCTGCAATCCTGATTTGCTTTTTACCAGCTTTTTCCAACACTTCTCCTAAAGTATTATTAAGATTATCTTTTTCATAAATAACCTTGACATTTTTATAGGTTTCGTCATAATTAGTCATGGTTAAATAATGCAAATGCAAGGCTTTCATTCCAAAATCAGTGAAATCTTTTTGGGTCAATACCTCTGTAATTTCACGTCCTCTGTCGGTTCTGAAATTAAAGCACATCACCACGTCGCCTTCCTGAATAGTCGCCACGGGTGAGTTATTTTCAGTAATAACAATCGGTTTCAAAAACTCATCCGTAATATCCTGTTCATACGACCCTTGAACGGTCTCGGAAAGTTGATTAATCGTAATTTTAGTATCCGCTGCTCCATGAACCATCGCATCATAAGCGAGTTTGACACGCTCCCAACGTTTATCTCTATCCATGGCATAATATCTTCCTACGACTGAAGCAATTTTTCCACCTGTTTGGTCGAGAGTTGCTTGTAAATCAGCCAAAAAGCCCTTTCCACTCTTAGGGTCGCAGTCACGCCCATCGGTAAAAGCATGAACATAGACATTTTTCAGACCAAAATCTCCGGCAGCTTTACACAAACCCTTCACGTGGTCAATATGCGAGTGAACTCCGCCATCAGAAACCAAACCAATAAAATGTACGTTTTTATTATTTGATTTTGCATATTCAAAAGCCTCTACAAGCGTAGATTCTTTCGCTAATTTACCTTCTTCTACCGCAATGTTTATCTTTTCTAATTCTTGATACACCACTCTTCCTGCCCCTAAATTCATGTGTCCAACCTCCGAATTTCCCATTTGCCCATTCGGCAAACCAACTGCTCGTCCACAAGCTTCCAAGGTACTATTTGGATACTCTTGCATCAATTTTCTAAAATATGGAACATTTGCAGAGTCGATAGCCGAACGCCATTCTTGTCCTTTTTCAGGAATTCCCCATCCATCAAGGATAATTAAAATTACTTTTTTGCTCATATTAATTTATTTTCTTTTGGTTAAAGACAAATTCAAAATTAGTTATTTTTTTTGTAAGCTTATTCCTCTTTGAGTTTTAATTGATATTTTTCAATCAAAAAATCCACAAATGCTTCATTAGATCTGCGGACGATTTGAAAAACCTCTTCAAATGCCTCTTCGCTTTCATAATATGGGTCAGGCACTTCGCTGATACCTCGGGTATCTGGGTCGTGGTCTCTCAATAAAAATACCTTATCGGCGGGAGGTGGCGTATGTTTGGTTTTGAAATATAGTTCGTACACGTCTTTAAAATTTGATTCATCCATCACCGCAATGTGCTGAAACTCATCAAAATCCAAAGTTGTCATTTTTCTCCCTCGATGTATTAGGGCAATTCCATGCGAAAGTGCATTTTTGATGGTTCGTTTGTCGGGAAGAGAGCCAATGTGATAGCCTGCCGTACCAGCGGAATCACATGCTATCTTATCACTGATACCTTTTTGATTGATAATTTCTCTAAAAGTTGCTTCTGCAATAGGCGAACGACAAATATTTCCCAAACAGACAAATAGTACTTTTATCATTTTTTGATTGTTTAAATTTAATAATAAGTCCAGATTTTTTCTTCTTGAGTAAGTAAGAAAAGCCACTACGTTAAAAGAAAACTCTATTTTTGATTGGTACTATCATATACTTTTTCACCTCCCAAATACGTATTCTTTATTTTTACTTGACGCAGTTTTTCATTTGAAATCTGCATAATATCTTGCTCAAGTATTACAAAATCTGCCATTTTTCCCACCTCAATACTTCCTCGTTCTTTTTCTTCAAAATTGGAATATGCACTCCAAATAGTCATGGCTCGTAACGCTTGCTCTCGTGTCAGTGCATTTTCTGACTGAAATCCACCTTCTGGATAATTTTGGGCATCTTGTCGGGCAACTGCCGAATGAAAACCAAAAAGAGGATTGATAAACTCAACAGGAAAATCACTGCCATTGGCAATTAATCCATTTTGTTTCAATAAATCCTGAAAAGCATACGCTGTTTTGACACGTTCTTCGCCTAACCGTTCGTCCGCCCAATACATATCCGAAGTAGCATGAGTCGTTTGTACCGAAGGAATGATAGAAAAATCTCCGAATTTATGCACGTCTTCTTTACTTACCACCTGGGCATGCTCTATTCTCCAACGACGATTATTTTTTTCTTTTAGTAATTTTCCATAAATATCCAAAATAAGCCGATTCGCTGAATCTCCGATGCAATGAGTATTGGCTTGATAATCTGAATGAAAAATTTGAGTAAGACTCGTTTCTAGCTCTTTAGGACTCAAAAGCAAAAATCCCGTTTTTGCGGGTTCGTCGCTGTAAGGCTTCAACAGACACGCCCCTCTTGAACCTAATGCTCCATCAGCATATAATTTAAAAGAACGAACATTCAAATGTTCTGTTTTATAAATACCCTTTTTGATGTAGTAATCTAAATTTCTGATTCCCAGCGATACCATGACATAATTTCTGATTTTCAACGAGCCTTCTCGATTCATTTTATCAATCAAATCTATGTCATCTTGATTCAAACCAGCATCAGACACCGTCGTTAATCCAACCTTAAAACATTCCTTTTGGGCATCGAGTAGCATTTTTCTTTTTTCTGCAATCGTTGGCAATGGCATGACTCTACGGGCAAGCCCCATGGCATTATCGACCAATATACCAGTTAGTTGATTGTTTTTAACTTCGACTAAGCCTCCGTCCACTTTACTATTGATTGAAATTTTAGCCAATTGAATTGCCTTTGAGTTTATCAAAACGGCATGACCGTCTATTCTTGTCAAAAGCACGGGCTTGTTTGGGAATGCTTTGTCTAATAATGATTTATCTGGAAAAGATTTGTCTTTCCAATCATTTTGGTCCCAACCTCGACCAATAATCCATTGATTGCTTGGGTTTTTCTTGGCAAAGTCTTTCAACTTTTCAACAATTTCTTCATAAGATTCTGTTCCAACCAAATCGCATTGGGCAAGCATTTGCCCAAAACCTGTGTAGTGACTATGTGGGTCATAAAATCCTGGACAAATCGCCTTTCCTTTGGCATCTACCTTCGTTTTTGCTTCAAACTTTTCTAATAATTCTTTATTTCCGCCAATGGCTATAAATTTTCCGTTTTTGATAACAAAAGCTTCTTGGATAGAAAAACTATTATCGACAGTATATACTTTGGCATTAAAAACCAATAAATCTGCTTTTGTTTTTTGAGCAAAAGCTTGAAAAAATGACACAAATACAAAGAGTAGTTGAAATAGATGTTTACGATAAATTTTCATAAGGTTTGTTTTTTTATGCAAATTATAAAAAAAGCGAAGTAAAGTCTATCTTTACCTCGCCACAAAATATTCAGGATAGGAAAATAATTATTTTATATTCGCCTTATCCAAAGCTTCTTGAAAAATTCGTGCATTATTGGTATGCTCTTGGAAAGTTTCAGCAAAATTGTGATACCCCGAAAAATCCTCTTTTGCACAAAAATACATAAATTTATGATGCTCATAGTTCAAAACAGCATCTAAGGCATTTGGTTCGGGCAAAGCAATGGGACCAGGAGGTAAACCCATGTTTTTATAGGTATTATAAGGCGAATTGACACTCAAATGTTTATAAAGAATTCTTTTGATGCTAAAATCTCCCACCGCAAACTTTACCGTTGGGTCTGCTTGCAGAGGCATATTTGCCGCCATTCTATTGATATATGCACCAGCAACTCGAGGCATTTCATCTACTTTATTAGTCTCCGACTGAACAATGGATGCCAGAATACCTACCTGAATCGGTGTCATTTGGATGGCTTCTGCTTGCTTTAACTTAGATTCTGTCCAATATTTCGTGTATTCGTCGTGCATTCTTGCCATAAATTTCTCAGGAGTAGTCGTCCAACGAACAAAATAAGTATTTGGCAAAAACATACACATAATGGTACTTGTATCAAAGCCAAACTTTTGACAAGTTTCTGGAGATTGTAATAGTTTGGTTAATTCTTCAGTTTTAAACTCAAACTTGCCACTCATCTTTTTTATCAAATCCGATTTCAATCTTACATTATTGAATGTCAATCGAACCTCATCTTGTCGGCCATTTCTTAACTTTGAAATAACTTCACGATTTCCAGAGTTAGGACGAATAATATACCTTCCTGGCCTTACCTTATCACGGTATTTCATCAATTTAGTAAGAAATTGAAAAGAAATTTCGTCCGTTATCATTTTGTTCTTGTGCAACGAATCAATCACCGTTTTATAATTGGCTCCAGTCGGAATGTACAGCACAAAATCTTTCTTACCATCTACATTCAAGTTGGCACTGCTGCTGACTTGCCAAAAATAAAACGATAAGGTAGCCGCTACACTGGTACTAATCACCAAAGCGTATGCAATAAATTTTCTGTTTTTCAACATGATTAAAGGTTATTTAAGCTTTTTAATAATCTCGTCGATTGTCATTTTATCTTGTTCTCCCGATTGCATGTTTTTCAATGTCAACAATTGAGATTGTATTTCATCAGAGCCAATGACAAGCACAAAAGGAATGCTTTTTTTATGAGCATAATCGAATTGTTTTTTGATTTTACTAGCTTCGGGATAAATTTCAGCATTAATCCCTGCATCTCTTAGCTTTTTCAAAAGCGGGAGAGAATAAGCTTCTGCATCGGCATCAAAATTAGTGAATAATAATTGAGTTGTAACCGATTGATTCTCGGGAAATAGATTCAATTCTTCCATCACATCATAAATTCTATCTACCCCCAACGAAATCCCAACTCCCGAAAGACCAGGCATGCCAAAAGTACCAGTCAAGTTGTCGTATCTGCCTCCGCCCGAAATACTGCCTATCTGCACGCCATTCGCTTTCACCTCAAAAATTGCTCCTGTATAATAGCTCAAACCTCTCGCCAAAGTAATATCCAACTGCATTTTATCGGTATTAAGACCGAAGTTTTCGACTAGCTTCCATATTTTCTCCAATTCCTCTATTCCCTTTATAGCAACCTCAGAAGCCCCCAACCAAAGACGAAGCTCATCAAAAATATTCGTTTTGGCATTGGATAGATGAAATATTGGTTCTAATTTTTGAATAGATTCTTCAGAAAAACCCTTTTGAACTAATTCTTCGATTACTTTTTCTTTGCCGATTTTATCCAGCTTATCAATTGCGACCGTCAGGGCTACTTCACTTCCTTTCAAACCAATAATTTCAGCAATTCCACTCAAAATTTTACGATTATTGATTTTTATGGTAAAATCTGGTATTCCTAAGCTTGACAAAATTTCTTGTAGCATCAAGACAATTTCCGCTTCACAAATTAGAGAATCTGTTCCTACCACATCAGCATCGCACTGATAAAACTCACGGTATCGACCTTTTTGAGGGCGATCGGCTCTCCAAACTGGCTGTATTTGATAACGTTTGAAAGGCATCACCAAATCATTTCGGTTCATCACCACAAATCTCGCAAAAGGTACAGTCAAATCATATCGAAGCCCTTTTTCCGAAATTTTCAAAGTCAATTTCTTAGACCCCTCCTCCCAATCCTGAGGAGATAAATCTTTGGCAAAATCGCCTGAATTGAGAATTTTGAACAGAAGTTGGTCTCCCTCATCGCCATATTTTCCCATCAAAACCGACAGATTTTCAATACTTGGGGTTTCAATCGGTAAAAAGGCAAACTTCTGAAACGTTTTTTTGATGGTATCAAAAATATAATTGCGTCTGACCATCACTGCCGGGCCAAAATCACGTGTCCCTCTTGCTATACTGGGTTTACTCATCGTAATAGTGCTTAATTTATCAACAAAAAGCTACCTTTTTTCGGGCAAACTTTATTTTGTCCCAAAAATAGTGTAAAAAAGTCATTGTTAATTATTAAATGTAAATTGATTTTTATAAATTTGCACCCTAATTCCGACAAAGCTCTGAAAATAAAAGGCTTCATTCGTATAAAAATTTTTAAATTCCCTTTGTCTTTTGACAAAAATCATTGAAAAAGGGGCTAAATACATAAAAAAATGGCAGTAACACAATTAAAAAGAAAAGCAAAAAGAAACCAAGCTGTTGCGAAAAACAGAGTTGCAGAAATCAAGCGTTTGTCTTACAAAGTAGAAATTAAGCGTGTTGATGTAGAAGAATTGAAAGCTCAATTTGCTAAATAATAAAAAAGAGTTTCTTTCGAGAAACTCTTTTTTGTTTTATTCTGGCGTAGCCAATTTGCTAATTGCCAATTTTTTTCGTTTTTTATCTCTATTTTTCAGAGCTTTTTTGATTAATTTTTTGTGTTCCATTTTCATTCTGAAAATAATTGCTTGCCCAAACACACACAAGCCGCCGTTAATCAGTATTAAACTATAAGTACCCAAAAGCACCCATCGTGTGGTGGCTTGATTGGTATGCTTTAAGTTTCCCGCCTCGCTGAATACCGACAATCCGAAGCCGATTAATAATAGCCCAAGTATCGAGCAAATAAGCCATTTGGTATGAAGACTCATGTTTTTTAACAATTTTTTGCCTTGAGGTTTCTGTTTTTTTATTTCCATCTCTTAATCTTTTGATAATTGGTGCTAAAATCAAAACAAAAATAACTAATTTTGGGCTAAATTTTCAATAATTAATTTTCATGTATTAATAAATTCTTTTGCTTATATTTTTTGAGGCATCTTTTTTTAGAAATACATTATTAGAAGCGATTGTTTAGAACAAAAAATCATTCAAGATGGGTCAAATTATAAGTCTTTTATTACGTTTTATTCCAAGAAAATACCTTCAATTATTCAGCCATATTCCTCTGAAAATTTATACTTTTTTTCTGAAAGGCGACAATGTAGAATGTCCGGTATGTGATGCTCATCTAAAGCGTTTTTTGCCTTATGGAAGATTGGTTTCAAGACCGAATGCTCTTTGTCCTAATTGCTTGGCACTCGAAAGACACCGTCTCATGGCATTGTATTTGAAAGAAAAAACAAATTTTTATTCGGGTTCTAATCTAAAAGTACTGCATGTTGCTCCTGAATATTGTTTCATCGATAGATTTGAAACCTTAAAAAATATTGATTATATCACGGCAGATATCGAATCTCCTTTGGCAAAAGTTAAAATGGATATTCACCAAATCCCTTTTGAAGAAAATACTTTTGATGTTGCTATTTGCAATCACGTAATGGAACATGTTGATGATTATCACAAAGCCATGTCTGAACTATATCGTGTTCTCAAACCAGGCGGCTGGGCAATCATTCAATCGCCACAAGATTTAACAAAAGCGACCACTTTTGAAGACCCATCTATCACAGACCCGAAAGAGAGGGAAAGAGTTTTTTGGCAAAACGACCACTTGAGGCTTTTCGGACGAGATTATGGCAGGGTGTTAGAAAAAGCAGGTTTTCAAGTAACAGACGACGATTTTGTGATGCAAATGCCCGAAAATCTGGTCAATCGCTATGCTCTTCCCAAAGAAGAAATCGTCTATTTTTGCGAAAAAAAATAATACACAGACTTCATCAACCTTAACTATTATACATTATGAAATTAAATAATCAAGTGGCTGTTATTACCGGTGGAAACTCCGGCATCGGAAAAGCCACCGTAAAATTATTTCTTCAACAAGGGGCGAAAGTGGTGGTTGCCGATTTAGCAGCTCAATTAGATGACGAATTGAGCGAACTCGGGGCGGATATTGCCTATATTCAAACAAATGTGGTTGAATTGGCTTCTGTCGAAAAAATGATTGCTTTTAGTTTAGAAAAATTTGGAGCATTCCATATCCTTGTGAATTCCGCAGGCGTTTTAGGTCCTCGCACCCGAACAGACAAATACCCTGAAACGGATTTTGATAATGTTATGGCAGTAAACGTCAAAGGTGTTTGGAATGGTATGAAGGTTGCTTTGAATCATTTTTTAGCTCAAAAACAAGGCACTATTGTTAATATTGCCTCTGTCGCAGGGCATTTAGGTATGGTCGGGCATATTGCTTATTCCGCAAGCAAACATGCTGTTATCGGAATGACTAAGACAGCAGGTATCGAGTATGCCAAAGCGGGCATTCGAATCAATGCGGTATGTCCTGGTTTTACACAAACACCCATGCTTGAAGGGGCAGACACAGAAGATGCTTATCTTGAAGCACTCAAACAAGCTACTCCAATGAAACGCTTCGGAAAACCGGAGGAGATTGCCCAAGCTATTTTGTATTTGGCAAATGATGACTCTTCTTTTATGACCGGCCAAAGCATGATTTTAGATGGCGGTTTGATTTTACAATAATCTTAACAGAATTTCACAATGAAAAATATATTTGATTTAACAGGCAAAGTTGCTTTGATTACAGGGGCAAGTAAGGGAATTGGAGAAGGTATCGCACGAATTTTTGCTCAATTTGGTGCAAAAGTTGTCATCAGCAGTCGCAAACAAGCAGATTTGGATATTGTAGCCAATGATATTATTGCCCAAGGAGGTATATGTACCGCTATTGCAGCCAATACTGGAGAGGTCGCACAATTGCAGGAATTAGTCGATAAAACAATAGAATTGTACGGAGGTATTGATATTTTGGTCAATAATGCTGCTACAAATCCGGTGTTCGGTCCTTCGTTGGATTGTTCGGCATCGGCTTTCGACAAAATAATGCAGATTAATGTCAAAGCACCCTTTGAACTATCAAAAATGGTACACGAAAGCATGAAAAATCGTGGAGGAGGTAGTATCATCAATATCAGTAGTATTGCAGGACATACCCCCGACCCAGGTTTGGGTATGTATAGTGTCAGTAAAGCTTCACTCAACATGCTCACGAAAGTGTTGGCAAAAGAATGGGGACAAGACGGAATCAGGGTAAATGCCATTTGCCCAGGATTAATTAAGACCAAATTTAGTCAGGCTTTGTGGGAAAATGATAAGATTTTAGAACATTTTACGAAAAGATTGCCGATTGCTCGAATGGGTTCGGTAGAAGAAATCTCTCCAATGGCTCTGTATTTGGCATCAGAAGCCTCTGCATATACCACTGGCGGGCTATTTTCGATTGATGGTGGGACAATCATTTAGTAATTTATACGGTCTATTTCAATATGAATGTTTGCGTAGTAATACCGGTTTATCGGGCAAATCTCAGTCATTTAGAAGAGATTTCCTTGGCTCAAGTAGTGAAGATTTTAGGAAATTATTCACTGATTATCATCAAGCCGGATACTTTGGACTTGACTCAGATTTTAAACCAATATCCTTTGCTAAAAGTCGAGAATTTTAAAGATTCTTACTTTCAAAGTACCTTGACTTATAATCGACTGATGCTTTCGGAGGAGTTTTATAGTCGTTTTATTTCATTCGAATATATGCTAATTTATCAATTAGACGCATTTGTTTTTAAAGACGAATTATCCGAATGGTGCAAAAAAGGATACGACTATATTGGAGCACCATGGAGAATCGAAATAGAATTTGATTCTTTTTTAAAGGAGTGTATTTGGAATATTAAACGAAAAATTGCTCTGTGGTTCGACTTAAAAGAGGAAAAATTCGGAAAATATGGGCCTAAAGAAATTATTCTCAAAAGAGCTGTCGGAAATGGAGGTTTTTCATTGAGAAAAGTTGATAAATTTTTGAAACTCATCCCCCAAAATCAACCTAAAATAAATGAATATCTTCAAAAAGCTGCAAGCCATCCTGCTTATAATGAAGATATGTTTTGGAGCATCGAATTGAACAGATACTTTCCTCAATTAAATATTCCAGATTGGAAAATTGCCTTGAAATTTGCGGTAGAGCATTTGCCTCAAAAAGCAATCAAACTCAATGGGGGTTTGCCTTTCGGTTGTCATGCTTGGGATATTTATGAAACTGAATTTTGGAAAAAAGAAATCGAAAAATACGGCTATCAATTCTGAAAATCTAAGTTAAACGCTGTTTTTTGATTTCAGGAGATTTTTATATCATTCGTTTGTGAAGGAAATTTCAAATTCAGACCATAACCTTCTGAATTTTTCCTTTTTATTAATCTATTGTCTATGACAAAAATAATACTTGATACGTCAGTCATTGGTGTAAGCTATTTTCACGAAAAATCAAGAACGGGTATTTTTCGTGTGGTTGATGAATTATTTAGAGGAATACAAAATGACCCAGCATTGGAACTGAGTCTCTCTTCGGTAGAGCATTTGCCAGAAATGATGGGTTTTCTGAAGAAGCATTGCCCCAATCAGGAATTTGATTGGGTACAGCTTCCGAAAGACCTATCGCTTGCAAAGTTTGAAAATTCAGTTTTACAATCGTTTCCATTCAAATCTTTGCCCCAAAAAATTATTCGGGAGATTTTTCTGAGAGTAAGAAATTTCCGAACACCCTACTTTCATTTAGACATGGCT
>JACCEA012352849.1_pt1 | contig 15469 bp, 14 predicted proteins | sample 7449851 | NCBI WGS metagenome assembly JACCEA01 (sample SAMN15323453, study PRJNA562643) | freshwater metagenome | isolation source: river surface water | place: USA:Blue River Watershed | collected 2017-08-18 | reverse complement strand
CTGCCCTCACAAACTTGTGCACTTGCCGGTGTGATCGATGTTGGCAGTCCGTTCACCAGCATTACAGTGGTACGTGCACAACCTGTACTTAATGTGTAAGAAACTGTTGTAGTACCTGCACCCACGCCACAGAAAACGCCAGTAGCCGGGTTAATGGTTCCAACCGCAGCCGATACGCTGCTCCAGGTGCCACCTGCAGGCGTACTGTTCAGCGTAGTGCACTGACCGGCACAAATGCTAGTTGTACCCGTGATCGCAGTAGGCAGCGGATTTACAGTTACCACTGCTGTCCTGCGGCAACCGGTGCTCAATGTATAAGATATGGTAGCTGTACCTGACGTTGCACCTGTAGTGATGATGCCTGTACCCACGCCTATAGACGCAGTTGTCGGGTTATCACTGAGCCATGTGCCAGTGCCCGGTGTACTTGAGACAGTTGTTGTGCCGCCCTGGCAGAGGCTGAGTGAACCACTGATAGCGCCCGGAAGCGCATTCACTGTAACTATTGTGGTCGTGATGCAACCTGAACCGAGGGAATATGTAATGGTGCTTGTGCCTGAAGCCACACCGCAGAACAGACCTGTGGTAGCGTCAATGGTAGCTACAGCAGGGTTGCTGCTGCTCCATGTACCACCGCCCGCAGAGTTGGTCAGGGTATTACATTGACCAACGCAGGCTGAGAGTGTGCCTCCTATTGTGCCCGGCAGCGTATTAATAGTTACATTGAGTGTAGAGTAACATCCTGTTATACCCACGAGGTAGGTGATGGTGGTAGTGCCTGCAGCAGCACCGCAGACGTAACCGGGACTAAGCATAGCTCCAACGGAAGGGGTACTGCTACTCCAGGTACCGCCGGTGGTTGAAACTGTGTATGTATTGCATGCGCCCACACACATAGCCAATGGTCCGGTTATGGCAGAAGGGCCGGGATTAACAGTTATTGTTTTAGTGACAAAACAACCGGAGCCCAAAGCATAAGTTATGTCGGCTGTGCCCACTGCTACCCCGAACACATCACCTGTACCTGAGACGGTAGCGACCGTTGGGTCTGAGCTGTTCCATGCACCTCCAGGTGAAGCGCTGGCAAGTGTGATCGTTTGGCTGATACAAACAGAAGAAGGACCAGTGATTGCCGCAGGAGCGAGGTTCACCGTCACATCGGCAGTAGTGATACAGCCTGTTGGTGCAGTGTAAGTGATGGTTGAAGTACCGCCGGTCAGTGCGGTCCAGATACCTGTTGAAATATCTATGGAGGCGACCGTACCGGTGCCTGAAGTCCATGTGCCGGATGGGGTAGCGCTACTGAGCGTAGCTGAAGCCCCCTGACACAAAGCGAGTGTTCCGGTTATTGCTCCCGGTGCACCATTCACAGTAACAACCGCAGTAGCGATACAGCCTGAAGGCAGCGTGTAGGTAACAGTACATGTACCGGCACCCACCGCTGTCACAAGACCTGTTGAAATACCAACAGTAGCAATAGTAGGGCAGGCCATACTCCATGTGCCACCTCCCGTTCCATGGGAAAGTGAGCTTGTCTGCCCAATACACAAACTCAATGTGCCGGTTGGTGCGGCTGGTGCCGCTGTTACGGTTACTACAGACGTTGTGAAGCAACCTGTTCCCACAGAATAGGTTATGCGACTTGTGCCGGTCGCTATCCCTGTTACAATCCCTGTAGAAGATCCAACTGTCGCCACACCTGGTGTGCTGCTGGTCCACGTACCACTTGGGGTTGCGTGTGACAGCGTTGTTGTAGATCCCACACAGGTTGTAAGTGAGCCGGTGATTGGTCCCGGAGTAGTAACGACATTTACAGTTGTAATTGTCGCGCACCCACCAACTCTATATGAGATCAGCGCAGTGCCTGCTGAAACCCCCGTCACAATGCCGGTAGTTACACCAACAGTTGCAACGCCCGGTGCACTCGTGAACCAGAACCCTCCCGATGGTGAACTACTCAACGCGGTGGTCGAACCCACGCACACACCAAGAGACCCGGTAATCGTCGACGGATATGGGTTTACCGTAACTGTCATTGTCGAAAAGCATGTCGCAATACCATAGGTTATCGTCGTAGTGCCCAGCGATATGCCGGTCACAATACCTGTTGTCGGATTAACTGTACCCACTGCCGGATTAGAGCTGCTCCAGGTACCTCCAGCTGTTGGATTCGATAGAGTAGTAGTCGAACCGAGACATGCAGTAGGTATTCCAGTTATAGCACCCGGTGATGCAACGACAGTCACGATAGCCGTATCAAAACAGCCGCCGAACGCGTATGTGACCATCGTAGTGCCGGGTGCAACACCCGTAATGATCCCACTAGCCGAACCGATCGTTGCAACACCTGTGTTGCTGCTTGTCCAGCTTCCTCCCGCCGTTGTGCTGCTCAGTGTTACCGATGAACTTACACAGATGGTTGAAAGTCCCGTGATTGGTGCAGGGTTTGGGTTCATGGTCACTACGCTTGTCCCTGTTGAGGTACACGTACCGTTGCTTAAAGTTGCGGTATACGAAATAGTCGATGGACTTGTTATTCCCGTCGGATGCATGTAAACCGGATTCAAAGCTGTACCTGAGTAAGCGGTCGTGAATGCCGCGTCATTAAACAGGTATGTGTTTGGCGACCAGGTTGGCGGACCAATTGTCCCTGTAAGCGTCACACTATCAAGATAGATATTGTTTCCATTCGCACTTTGTCCGTAAATGTAAAAAACGTTGCCGCTTCCCGTTACTGTGCCGGGAATAGTATACGTGTATTGATACCACCCTGATGCGGTAGGCGTGGAAGTGCCGGATAAGGAACCGGTCGTAGGCGCACCTATTCGCCTTGGTATATACCCTACAACTCCTGTGCCCCCTGTTGTACTCGATAGGTAGACATAGATGTATTCAGAGTTGTAGGTTGCAGTATTGTAGGCTGCTGTTGCGTCCCTGTATACCCATAGCGAAAGAGTAGCGGAGGTAACACCTACCATGCTGAATGGCGGAGACATCAGATATCCCGTTGTACCCGATGCCAGACTTCTCGATCGGAAATTAGCTACATAGTTGCCCGACATCGAACTGCCAATGGCAGGATTTGCCGCGGTAGCACCAAGTTCTCTGTACCATGATGAAGGAGGCGTGCCTACATAAGACCATCCGTCTACAGGAACACCGGGTGTAGTCGGGACACCGTTTTCCCAACTCTGTGGTGGGAAGAGGTGATAAGCCGTTGATCCTGATGCGGTTAAAGTAAGTGACCCGTTGTCGCATACCTGTGCAGGAGCCGGCGAAATAGATAACGGTGGTGGAGCAGTGTTGATCGTCACTGCTTTTGTGATGTAACAACCGGACGATCCCGTGTACGTTATTGTTACGTTCCCGGATTTTACCGGTGTCAGTACTCCGCTCGATGACCCAATTGTTGCGACAATTGCACTACTTGAACTCCATGTGCCCCCTGTGATTGCATTCGTGTACGTTCCTGTGCTGCTAGAACACAGAGGACTAGGGCCAGAGATTGCCGGCAGGGTTGTAGCATCAACTGTTACTACCTTTGTAGCTACACAAGACCCGCCTGCGTAGGTATAAGAAATTGTTGTCGTTCCCGCACTTATCGGAGTAAAAACGCCGGTGCTTGCAATCGTTCCTACGGCAGGGGTCGAACTACTCCAGGTACCACCTGCGGTTGAGTCTGTAAAAGTTGGTGTTGTCGATAAACAAACCACGTTGGGGCCACTTATCGGGCTGGTATTATCAAATGTGATCACACAGTTCCGGATACTTTGAGTACTCCAGGCACCACCTGTCGATGCGCAAAAGCCAAAATACAATGAGGTGGACGTGATCGGGAATGTGCCGGTGATCGATGGAATAGCACTGTAGTTGAAATATACTTTCACCTGTCCGCCGGCATAGGTCAGCTTTACATGGTGCCAACCGCCGTCTGTCACAAATACTTGGTTCGCAAGGGCACCGAGCCTGTTTGTAGTCACACCTTCAACATAAGTCCCTGTGAATCCTGTTGGGTAGCCGTAAAGCGAGATCAGTGGGTCATTGGGTACACCGTCATTGTCGTAATTGTCCAATACAAGAACAAGACCGTTAGGGTTTGTAGGTAGGCCTATACCGCCGCCTCCTACAAAACCTGTCAACGGACTCAATATCCAGAATGCAATTCCATCAGCAATAGCCCATGCCGAAGAGCTGGGAATTACCTGAAACTCAAATTCAGCCGTGAATGATCCACATCCTGTCAAAGTGATCGGCGTACTCGTGTATATGCGCCCGTTCTGACTTCCTGATGGTGGCGTTAATTGCACGTGTGTCCCAACGACCGATGTACTACCGGCTGTTACCCACGGTGCCGCCCAAACAGGCGTTCCGCCCGTTGCAAAAGACACCGTCGTTTGAGCAAAAACAGTAACTTTCGACCAAATACAGACTAGCACTAAAAGAATGTACTTCTTCACAATGATATATATTTACAAATAAATTAAATTATGCTATCTAAACCTACAAATATACCTAAAATATCTCTCGATATGTTCTCGGTTTTGCTGAAAAATTACAAAAAATATTCAGCCAAAATTTAAACACTTTGTTGCGGCACATTATTCATTCTCATAGGTTTAGGTAAGGTCAACTTGTATAGGGGCGTAGATTTTCTTTGTAGTGTTAGACTTGTATTGCATTTTCTATCAACATTGATATAATACAAATAAAAAGGCAATAGCGATATGCTATTGCCTTTTACATAAATATTATACTAAAAACTAATGTTGTGACATTTGCTTTTCTTTCTTACGTTTCACCTGATTGACCAGAGAATCAAATGCCAGGTCGAATGACTGCTCAAATGTTTTGCTTTGGTGTTTCACAAAATAAGAGTGCTTGGGAACGTACACTTTAATCTCAGCAACTTTATCGCGCACCTGATGAGACATATTATCTAATCTCAGGTACACTTCAGCCCCGATTATCTTGTCGTGGAAAGTCTTCAATTTCTCAATTTTGGCATTCACATGTTCCAGCAATTTGCTGTCGGCATTAAAATGCACTGTCTGGATCTGTACATTCATGATCAGAAATTTAATTGGTTAAAAATCATCACCCTCTCGGGTGATTTTGTCTATGGATCTCTTTTAATTTTTCAATATTTGTATTTGTGTATATTTGTGTGGCTGCAAGACTGCTATGACCCAGCAGTTCCTTTATTGCTTGTATGTTAGCACCGTTATTCAAAAGGTGAGTAGCAAAGGAGTGTCGTAATACGTGCGGACTCTTCTTTTTCATCGTAGTGCTCATTGCCATATACCGCTTCACTGTTCTGTAAATATAGTTAGGATACAGCGGTTTTCCATTGATGAGCTGAAGCAGATACTCAGTATTAACGTTTTCTTGAGCGCCTTTTTCTTTGATATAATCCCGCAATGAATCCAAAAGAGTTTCACTCAATGGAACAAGGCGCTCTTTATTACCCTTGCCCAGGATCCTGACTTGCCGCAGCCCCCATTCAATGTCACGCTCCTTCAACTGAAGCAATTCATTTCTACGCATGCCTGTTCCATACAGCAATTCACATATCAAACGCTCGGTGTTTCCTTCAAATCCTTCTGCGAATTGAACTTCTTCAAGCAGGAATGTTGATTCAGATTCTTTGAGAGCTACCGGCAGGCGTTCCGGCAGTTTTTGGCTGTGTAGTTTTTTTACCGGGTTGTTATCGCTGATCCCTGTGCGCATCAGGTATTTAAAAAACGCGCTTAGAGAAGACATTTTGCGGTTTATGGTGGTAACCGCCATTTTTTCTTCTTTCAATGACGCCAACCAACCCCTTACATGAAAATGTGAGACAGCAGATGTCGTATCAATCCCGTAAGTAGTGGCTAAATAATCTCTGAAAGCGCGCAGGTCATTTTCATAAGAGAGTAGGGTGTGAGGCGAGTATCTTTTCTCAAACCTCAGATAATGTAAAAAGTCACTTAGTCTTTCTCCAAACATAGTAAACCCGCAATTGTAAATTTACGAACTTACAATTGCGGGTGCAAATTTATTTTTGGAACTCTCTTACGAAGAAAAATCGTCAGTAACTGAATTATGCATCCAGTGCTCCTGTTTCCATCTGAAGACGATAAACCGCTTTCAAAACTTCTGTACGACGCCTGATTGAAGGCTTTGTGAATGACTGACGGTCACGAAGTTGGTTAAGGATGCGTGATTTTTCGTACTTCTTTTTGTACTTTTTCAGCGCTTTGTCGATGTTTTCGCAATCTTTTGAGTCGATAATAAGCATATTTTTATATCCCCTTTTGCTTTTTAGGAATGCAAATGTAGTGATTTTCATAAACTGACCAAATTTTTTTATTTCGATTTGATAGTCTTTTCAGCTTTCTTTCTAATTACCCCTATTTATTACCTTCGCCCAACATTTTGCAGATGCACAATAGTTTCTACGTCACTTTCCTTAAGCCTTTCCTCGATGTTGTGGTGGCATCGGTCGCATTCATAATTTTACTACCGGTTTTTCTCGTAGTGGTTGTTTTGCTTGTTGTGGCAAACGCTGGTAAACCTTTCTTCTTTCAGTTGCGTCCCGGTAAAAATGAGAAGGTATTCAGGGTCATAAAGTTCAAAACCATGAACGACCGGAAGGATGCCAACGGAGATCTCTTGCCGGACGCCAAGCGCCTCACACCAATTGGGAAATTTGTCCGAAAGACATCGCTAGACGAAATTCCCCAACTTCTGAACGTAATAATGGGAGATATGAGTATTGTTGGTCCCCGTCCGCTTCTTGTGGAATACCTGCCCCTTTATGACGACAAACAGAAACACAGGCACGACGTAAAACCCGGAATTACAGGTTGGGCTCAGGTAAACGGCAGAAATGCGATAGCTTGGGAGCAAAAATTCGAATATGACATCTGGTACGTCAATAATATAAGTTTCCTGCTCGATTTTCGGATTTTACTGCTCACCATCAGGAATGTTATTCGATCCGAAGGTATCAATTCCGCTACTTCTGCAACAATGGAGAAGTTTACCGGTACAAAGAGGTAATACTCTGTGTTGAAAATACTATTTTTGTTAAGTAATTTTTCATTGAATATCAGCACGATAGCACCTACACCCAAGTTATGATAAGTTATGTTGCTCTGCTCCACGGCATTAATCTCATTGGTCAACGTCCGGTCTCAATCGACGAACTGAACAAGTATTTTGAAAACGCAGGATTCACCAATATTAGGGCATTCCTGCAGACCGGCAATGTACTGTTCGATTCCGACGAGACCAATGAATCGGCAATTCAGAATAATATAGAGAATTTTCTGTATTCCAATCTCGGGTATCGTGTCACAGCGCTAATCCGGATGATACATGACGTGAAAAAGGTGATCAAAAACAATCCGTTCGACAACCTTACGCCCGCAGAAAAGCAAAATCTTTACGTAACCTTTCTTTCCAACTTGCCCGCTCCCGCTTTGAGGGGGGCGTTGGGCGTGTATTCAAATGATGCCGAGTATGCACGTGTTGTTAACAAGGAGGTTTATGTCTATAGTCCCAATTATGGCTTGACCTGTTTCTCCAATAATTTCATTGAGCGAAAACTCGGAGTGACAGCAACTACGCGAAATTGGGCCACGATTACGAAGCTACCCGAATTGTAAAACGTTTACCGACCAATTCACCACTTTCACCGCCATTCATTAATTCCTCACCTAATTCAGGTTTTCTGCGCTCAAACGTGTAACTACATTTGTTTCGGAAAATTGAGATAGGAACATGAAACATTACAACAATGGGTATGGAAGTTATGGCAGTGGGAATAATAATCCGGCAAACAGAGTATTTTTTGGGATCGCTCTTTCGCTGGTAGGCCTTGGGCTTCTTCTCAAGGCCTTGGGACTTCTGCCCTCCTTTGTACATTTTTCATTCCCGGTCATCCTCATCATTATTGGTTTGATGATCGGCGTGAAAAATAACTTCCGCAACAATAGTTGGTGGATTTTGATCGCGATCGGTCTGGCAAACGCGATTCCGCAATTCGAGATCATGGGGCGGTCGTCAAAACACCTGGTGTGGCCGCTAATGTTGGTTATTATGGGCTTAATGATCGCATTTCGACCCAAACGAAAAAGCAAATGTTACCCCCAGTCGGTCATCAATTCCCATGTAACGAATGACAACAAATTGATGGTCGATATCGTTTTCGGTGGTCGTAAAGAAATTGTTACATCAAAAGATTTTAAAGGAGGGATGGTATCGGTCACCTTTGGAGGTAGTGAGATCAATCTCACCCAAGCCGATTTCACAGATGAACAGATTGTGCTCGATTGTAGGGTGACTTTTGGTGGCGTAGAACTTATAGTGCCGGCCCATTGGGAGATCCAGAATAATATTGTTCCGTCCATGGGGAGTGTTGAAGATGAGCGAATGATTTATACGGGCCAAACAAGCGACATTAAAAAGAAGCTCATTCTGCAAGGCACTTGCAACTTTGGCAGCATCGAAATTAAATCATACTAATAGCTATCACCGATCAATAAAACAACACACAATTCTATGAAGTCTTTCACAGCACAGATCGTCTACCGTATAGAATGCGATGGTCAACATACCGACCAATATGAAGAACAATGGAGGCTTGTATTTGCCGAAAATGAAGAACAGGCAGTCATTGAAGCACGAAACTCTGGCCTTGGCGAAGAAGCAACATTTATTGATAGGCACGGCCGCACTATTTACTGGCGCATGCTCGCCGTAAAAGACCTTCAACCAGTTGAGCTGGTTAATGGTGGTCTTCTTTTTTCTATGGTTCGGGAGGTGCAGCCTGTTCCCGCACCTATCTGGGCAGCCTGATTAGGAAGGCGGCATAGTATTAGGTCAAACTACCTGCCTGTAGGTTGGTGGTTTGACCTTTTTTATTCAAATAACCCTTTTCCCGTAACTTTGCGCCCGCTATATGGTCAAGATCGCGAATATTGAGTTGGGGGAATTTCCTTTATTGCTGGCTCCAATGGAAGACGTGAGTGATCCGCCTTTTCGTGCGGTTTGCAAAGAACACGGTGCTGATCTTATGTACACCGAGTTCATTTCTTCTGAAGGGCTAATAAGAGACGCGATAAAGAGCAGGCAGAAACTGGATATTTTTGACTACGAAAAGCCCATCGGTATCCAGATCTTCGGTGGCGATGAAGAGGCAATGGCAATGTCAGCTAAGATCGTCGACGCTACAAACCCGGATCTGCTCGACATCAATTTCGGATGTCCGGTAAAAAAGGTGGTTTGTAAAGGTGCAGGGGCTGCCGTACTTAAAGATATCGATCTCATGGTACGTCTCACCAGTGCTTGCATCCGCCAGACCAAATTGCCCGTTACCATCAAAACCCGTCTCGGGTGGGATAACGATACAAAGAACATTGAAGAAGTGGTGGAGCGAATGCAGGACATCGGTGTTCAGGCTATTTCTATTCATGGCCGCACACGCATGCAGTTGTACAAGGGGGAAGCGGACTGGACGCTGATCGGAAAGATCAAGAATAACCCCCGAATCCATATTCCTATTTTCGGCAATGGCGATATCGATTCTCCCGAAAAGGCTCTTGAATATAAGAACAGATATGGAGTGGATGGTATCATGATCGGTCGGGCTGCTATCGGATATCCTTGGATATTCAGAGAGATAAAACACTACATGAAAACCGGCGAGATACTACCTCCACCAACCGTGGCCGAACGATTAGACGCCTGCCGCAAGCACCTCGACGGATCTGTCAGCTGGAAGGGAAACAAAGCCGGAATTCTTGAGATGAGGCGCCACTATGCAAGTTATTTGAAAGGACTCTCACATGTGAAGGAGTACCGAAACCGCCTTGTGTCTACCGACAATCTGGACGAGATCAGGAACATCCTAATTGAAATTGAACAACGTTACGCCGGCGAAATGGAACCGGCATAACACTAATAGTCGCTCTCACTGAGATTTTCGCCCGATTATTGATCGTACTTAATGGTAAATGGTGGCACTTCCACTGGCATTTCGTTACACAGTAATCTGAGGTTCTCTACATAAACGATCGCCTCGGTTCCCAACTCTACTATCCTGCTTTTCACCCTATCCGGAAAAGATGGAGTACATGCCGCCATAGGTCCCTTCAAACCGCCTCCCTTCGGCAATATAGAAACAGTATATCCCAGTATTGTACACCCCTCACTATATTTCAACCGGGTATTTTCCAATAGTGCGGCACGGGTAGATGTGAATGATTTAGGAGCTCCTGCTCCGTTCACCTGACCGAATGCCCCGAAATAAACTTTGGGTTGTTTCTGTGCTATAGCACTTGAAAACGTGATTATGCTGATTACTGCTGCGGTGGGTATTTTCAATTGATGCTCTTTTCGTAAAAATATGTATTTGATACAAGAATACAGCAATGTCGCATGTGAAATAATGGCTATTCTCAAGTATACGTCACAAATAGTAAGTTGTTTTTCCGCGCTCGTTAATGATTATATCAACTATCTTTATTACGTTTTCTCAACCAACGCAACTGCACCAATTACTGGCATTTTTATGACCCGGATCGGCCTTATTTCAGATACTCACGGTTTCCTTGATGATGCTGTTTTTAAACACTTCGATAAGTGCGACCAGATTTGGCATGCAGGCGACTTCGGCCCCGGAGTTGCAGATAAATTACGGTCGTTCAAACCGCTGCAAGGTGTGTATGGAAATATTGATGGTTATGAGATACGTAGCGAATTTCCCGAGAAATTAAGGTTTACCTGCGAGGGAATAAATGTTCTTATGATCCACATTGGTGGGTATCCCGGTCGTTATACGAGCCTTGCAAAAGCCGAATTGAGAACAGAGCCATCAAAGCTTTTCATTAGCGGACACTCGCATATCCTCAAAGTTATTTATGACGAGAAGATAAAATGCCTGCACATGAATCCTGGTGCTGCCGGAAAACATGGTTGGCACAAGGTTCGCACATTGATTCGTTTTGTTGTCGATGGCGACAACATGAGAGATTGTGAGGTTATTGAACTAGGCCCAAGGTGAGGTCATCCGCGGATCATTTTGAACGCATGATTCCACTTTCCTCCCAGGAATCCCGGAATACACCACAACATGCAAAGCGGCTCAATGGCTCGCGCTGCAGTGTCTTTCCCTAGGTCTTCAATATCCCAGCCAAATTGCGTCAATATCACTTTAACCTCATCTTTCGAATGGGCGTTATTACCACAAATGAACATGGTTGGCTTCTCTTCAAGTTTCGGATCGACCATATAAGCGTTCCCAACGCAACTGAATGATTTTACAAAATGCACCTCAGGAAAACGTTCCTGCAATGATTCCATCAGCGATTCTTCAAAATCAGTGAAGAATTTCAGCACACCATTCTCAGGTGCCACATTGGCAATGGGATTCGTGGTGTCAATAACGGTTTTCCAATGCAGGTTTTGCGGCCCCGCCAGATCTATAGCATCAGCTGCAGCATCTCCTTTTACAGCCAAAACAATTATATCTCCGAATTTAGCGGCTTTTTCAAACGTTCCTACATGGGCATTGTTACCACCGTTTTGTTTCCATTCTTCTAATTTGCCCTCTTCACGAGTTCCCAGCATCACCTCATAGCCGTATTTCAAAAATCCGTTTCCGAGTGTACGTGCCACAATTCCTGAACCCAGTATCCCTATCTTTTTCATAGTATGGTTTTGAAGGCAAATTAGTACAAAATTCAAACGAAAGAACTCCGGATCAAACGATTTGTACATGTCTCTATCAGCAAGTTCGATACTGGCCGACTATATCTGACTAAATACCCTAATTTTGCATTATGCATGCAGTTAGTTCAGTATCCGAAAATACACGCCATTATCTCGACTTGGAAGATAAATATGGTGCACACAACTATCATCCGTTACCTGTCGTTCTGAAAAAGGGTAGGGGGGTCTTTGTGTGGGATGTGGATGACCGTCGTTATTACGACTTCCTGTCTGGCTATTCCGCTATTAATCAGGGTCACTGCCATCCACGCATTATGGAGGCGTTTTTACAACAGGCGCAGGACCTCACACTTACGTCGCGTGCATTTCACAACAACAAGCTTGGAGAGTTTGCAGAGTTCATAACGAAGTTCTTTGGGTACGACAAAGTGCTACCAATGAACACTGGTGTAGAAGCAGTTGAGACCGGCCTCAAACTCGCAAGAAGGTGGGGATATCAGGTGAAGGGCGTCCCGGCAGACAAAGAGAAGATCATTGTTTGTTCCAACAACTTTCACGGTCGCACCATTAACGTTATCTCATTTAGTACAGATAGTGATTCCCGCCGCGACTTTGGTCCGTTCAATCCTGGTTACGAGGTTATACCCTACAACGATATCCCCGCATTACAGGTTGCACTCGCCGATTCTAATGTTGTTGCCTTTTTGGTCGAACCAATCCAGGGTGAGGCTGGTGTTGTTGTTCCCAATGACGGTTATCTTTCAACCGCTGCTGCAATGTGCCGTGAAGCCAATGTATTGTTGATGGCCGATGAGATACAGACGGGCCTTTCACGCACTGGCAAGATGCTTGCCTGCGATCACGAAAATGTTCGTCCTGATATCTTAATGTTAGGTAAGGCACTTTCCGGCGGAACAATGCCAGTTTCAGCTGTCCTCGCAGATGACGAGATCATGCTTACTATCAAGCCCGGCGATCACGGTTCTACTTATGGTGGAAATCCACTGGCTTGCGCAGTCGCTATGACTGCGCTCCAGGTGCTCGTTGACGAAAAAATGAGTGAGAACTCGGCATTGCAGGGTGCATATTTGCGCGAAAAGCTGACTGCATTGAATCATCCTGCTATTTCCATCGTAAGGGGTAAAGGACTGTTCAATGCAATCGTTATTGATCATCCCAACAAAGAAGCAGCATGGGATATGTGCATGGAAATGAAAGAAAACGGATTGCTCGCAAAGCCTACGCATGGCGACCGCATTCGTTTCGCACCTCCGCTACTCATCACTCGCGAACAGATCAATGAGTGCGTTGATATAATTTCAAAAAGTCTCGCAAAGTTCTAGCCGCAACGTTGCCACAGGGCTTTAGTTGTGACACACGGATAAACAAAAAAAGGTGGTTGTTTCTTTTACGAAGCAACCACCTTTCTTAATAGTCTGAGATTTTTATCGTTGTCCTATCAGCTTTTTCAGATAAAGACCATATCCGCTCTTCATATAAATGGCAGATAGTTTCTCCATTTGTTCGTCATTGATCCAGCAATTACGGTAGGCTATTTCTTCAATACAACCTATTTTCAACCCTTGGCGTTTTTCGATCACTTCAATGAACTCACCTGCTTCGATAAGTGAATCAAATGTACCGGTGTCCAACCATGCAGTACCGCGGTCCAGAACACCCACCTCAAGTTTACCTTTCTCAAGGTACACCTTGTTTACATCAGTGATTTCCAGTTCACCCCTGTGCGATGGCTTGATCGACTTGGCGATGGCTACAACATCGTTGTCATAGAAATAAAGTCCTGGTACCGCGTAATTTGATTTCGGGTTGGCTGGTTTTTCTTCTATGCTAAGCGCCTTAAAATCCTTATCAAATTCTACTACTCCATATCGTTCCGGGTCATGCACCTGATACGCAAATACCACGGCACCGTCTGGTGTAGCTTTTTTGCGCAATAAAGTACCCATACCTGAACCATAGAAGATATTGTCACCAAGCACCAAAGCTGCCGGATCTTTACCAATAAAGTCAGCACCTAGTATGAATGCCTGCGCCAGTCCTTCGGGCTTGGGTTGCACGACATATTCAAACCGGCAACCTATCTGGCTACCGTCACCCAGCAGCTTCTTAAATGCCGGCTGATCTTCAGGTGTAGTAATGATCAGGATCTCATTAATCCCTGCCAGCATTAGTGTCGACAACGGGTAATAGATCATTGGTTTGTCGTAAACAGGCATGAGCTGCTTGCTAACGGCAATGGTCAGCGGGTAAAGCCTGGTGCCCGATCCACCTGCAAGTATGATCCCTTTCATTATCTGTGTGTGTATTGTTTTTCGTAATAGTTTTTGTAGTCGCCCGATGTAACATGGTTCAACCATTCTTCGTTAGCCATATACCAGTCTATCGTTATCCTCAATCCCTCTTCAAAAGTAACCGACGGATACCAGCCAAGTTCTTTATTGATTTTTGTGGCGTCTATCGCATAACGACGGTCATGACCCGGACGATCTTTAATGTAGGTGATCAGTTTCTCAGATTCACCTTCCTGGCGACCGAGTCGCTTGTCCATCTCACGGCACATGAGCTTTACCAACTCAATGTTCTGCCACTCATTGAATCCTCCGATGTTGTATGTTTCTCCATTCCTTCCCCCGTGGAATACCATATCAATAGCGCGGGCGTGGTCCACAACATACAACCAATCACGGGTGTATTTTCCATCGCCGTATACAGGCAATGGTTTGTTGTTTCGGATATTGTTGATAAACAATGGGATCAGTTTCTCAGGGAAGTGGTTCGGACCATAGTTGTTGGAACAGTTCGTAATGACGAAGGGCATATGGTAGGTGTTCCCATACGCACGAACAAAGTGGTCAGATGCAGCTTTAGATGCTGAATAAGGTGACTGGGGGTCGTAGGGCGTCGTCTCAAGGAAGAATCCCTCTTCACCAAGTGAGCCGTACACTTCATCTGTAGAAACGTGATAAAAGCGCTTGCCTTCCATGTTGTCTTTCCAGATGGTACGGGCAGCGTTCAGTAGATTTGCTGTTCCCATCACATTCGTGCGGATAAACGCATTCGGATCGATGATCGAACGATCCACATGACTTTCTGCGGCCAAATGTATCACCCCGTCGAAATTGTACTTGGCAAAAATGCTGTTTATTGTAACCTCGTCGGTAATATCGGCCTTCTCAAATATGTAGTTTGGCGCATCCTGAATGTCCTTCAGGTTTTCCAGATTGCCTGCATAGGTCAATGCGTCAAGATTAACGATCTTGTAGTCGGGGTACTTGGTTACAAATAACCGCACCACATGCGATCCGATGAACCCTGCACCTCCCGTTATCAACAGTGTTTTTTTCATGCTGCGAAAGTGAAATATTTGATATTCTATAATTGTCTCGGGCGGCAGAAACGTTCCGGCTGCCCATTTATATTAAACAAGTTTGAACGATTCAATGAATTTGGTAGTGAAATTTCCCTTCCTGAAATCCTCATTACGCATCAACTGCAAATGGAATGGGATGGTTGTTTTTACTCCCTCTATCACATACTCGCTCAGCGCGCGCTCCATTGTGTTAATGGCTTCTTCACGCGTCTGTGCTACTGCTATCACTTTCGCGATCATTGAGTCGTAGTACGGCGGAATAGTGTAGCCGGCATAGATATGAGAATCAACGCGAACACCATGTCCACCCGGCGTATGCAGGGTAGTGATCTTTCCCGGACACGGACGGAAATCATTGTAAGG
>JACCEA011113046.1_pt1 | contig 15469 bp, 8 predicted proteins | sample 7449851 | NCBI WGS metagenome assembly JACCEA01 (sample SAMN15323453, study PRJNA562643) | freshwater metagenome | isolation source: river surface water | place: USA:Blue River Watershed | collected 2017-08-18 | reverse complement strand
TTAAATTTTCAAGGGGTAGCAAGAAATAGCAATAATGTGATTCTAGCATCACAGCCAATAAGTTTGCGATTAAGTATTGTACAAGGAGCAACAAATGCTGTAACTGAATACACAGAAGTTAGAAAGGTAACAACGAATGCACAAGGGTTATTCAACGTGGTTATAGGTGATACTGGTACCATAAGTGTAGTAGGAAACTTTAGTACAATCGACTGGAAATTAACTCCAAAGTTTTTGAAAATTGAGATGGATATTGCGGCTGGAAATAATTTTAGTTTAATTGGCACGACACAATTTCAGTCCGTTGCCTATGCTCAATTTGCGAGTCAGGTAGATGCAGAAAAGATAAATGGGGTTTTACCCGTAGCAAAAGGAGGAACAGGAGTGGCAAGTATCACTGCGTTAAAAGCATCATTGGCTTTAGATAAAGCTAGTGTTGGCCTAACTAATGTAGATAATACATCGGATGCGTTAAAACCAATAAGCACAGCAACTCAAACTGCCTTAGACACAAAAGTTGCTATATCAGTTTTTTCTAGTACGATAGCGCAAAAAGCAGATGCATCAGATTTAGCTTTAAAAGCACCTATTGCATCTCCTACTTTTACTGGAATGGTAGGTGGTATCACAAAATCTATGGTTGGATTAAGTGCTGTAGATAACACTTCCGATTTATCAAAACCAATTAGTACATTAACACAAGTTGCCTTAGATGATAAAGTTTCTTCTTCAACATTCTCCTCTACTATTTTAACAAAGGAAAATTCAGAGAATAAGTCTACAGCAACTGATTTAGGTGGAGTTGCAACAAGTCATATTTTATTCCCAACCCAAAAGGCAGTTAAGACCTATGTAGATGGACAGATTAATTCTGGTGGTGTATCTGATGGCAGTATAACAACAATAAAGTTAGCAGATGGTGCGGTGACTGGCGCTAAATTTGCTTCATCAATAACAGGATTTAAGAATTTTGTAGATGGAGCCGGAAAGCTGATTACCGCAAACAATGCAACACCTGATTTAATGTTGCCTATTGGTTCAGTTCCTACTGGAGGTACATCTGTTTGGCAGTCATTTGTGCCTACTGCCTCAGGAAAATTGAGTTTTGTAGATTTTGAAACCATAAACCCATCTAATGGTGGAGGTATGCCACCCATTGCCTATGTTGAGATTTATGCTGGCGAAGGAATTGGTGGCACTTTGTTGGGAAGAAGTAATGACGTCACAATAACAATGTTTGGTAGGTCTTGGAAATCATTTGATTTTAATGGAACTATTATTGAGTTATATACGGGGAATACTTATACTGCAAAATTAATTACAAGCAGTTCGAATCAGGATTGGGTATATGGAGATAACAACTTATATAATATAGGCAGATCTAATGTTTCATCTACTTGGGATCATAATTTTAGTACAATGTTAAAATTATTTACAAATGACCAATTTCTTACTACTTCCTCTGCTCAAAATTTATATGGAAGTTTAGAGACGAATGCAACACATACCGGGGATGTCACTGGGGCTACAGCTTTATCGATATCAAATAATGCTGTAACAAGTTCTAAAATTGCAGATGGAGCAGTCACTAATGATAAAATTGCAAATGCAACCGTTGATTTAACTACAAAAGTAACTGGGTTGCTTCCAGCAACAAACATTGCAGATGGGGCAATCTCAACAGCAAAAATTGCAAATGCAGCAGTTGATTTAACTACAAAAGTAATAGGGTTATTACCAACAACAAATATTGCAGATGGTGCTATAACAACTGCTAAACTTGCCAATAGTGCAGTTGATTTAACTACAAAAGTAACAGGGTTATTGCCAACTACAAATGGTGGTACTGGAACAATTACAACTACTGCAAATGCTGTTTTTGCATCACCAAATGGATCAACTGGGGCTCCTTCATTCAGATCTTTAGTTGCCGCGGACATACCAAATAATTTGACTGGATATATACAAAATGCACCAAGCTCTGCACAGTCTGCTTCAATAAATATCAATGGAGCAATTATTGCTGGTGGAATACAAAATACTCCTATTGGGAATACGACTTCTAATAGTGGCGCATTTACTACATTGACAACGTCTGGAACTGCATCTGTTGGCGGTACATTGACTGTAACAGGAGTTGCAACATTTACACAATCACCTATTTTATCGAGTGCTACAGCCTCTAAAGCTTTATTTACTAATAGCAGTAAAGGAATCGTTTCAAATAATATTACTGGTACGGGGAATGTTGTTATGAGTGCCGAACCAACATTAACAGGCAATGTAACTTTAGAAACAATTACAAGTTCAAAGGATTTATCTGTTAATGGAATTAAAATTGGAGTTGGTAAAGGGAATTTTAATACAAATACTGTTATAGGTTCAAATCCTTTATTTTCTAACACAACAGGAGAAGGTAATATTGCAATAGGTTATCAAAATTTATTTTTAAACACCACTGGGTCAAATAATATTGCTTTAGGTTACCGTAGTTTAACAAATAATGTAGGTGCAAATGACAATGTAGGTATTGGATTATATAGTTTATTTGAAAATGTAAGTGGATATTCAAATGTTGCAATTGGAAATCAAAGCTTATTCAAAAATACGAGTGGGTCACAAAACATAGGAATTGGTTTTTATAGTTTGAATAAAAATACAGAGGGACAAAATAACATTGCATTTGGAAGTAATAGTTTGTCAAACAATACTACAGGTAGTAATAATTTTGCTGCTGGAAATGTAAGTTTGTTAGTTAATTCTGTTGGAATTAATAACATAGCAATTGGGGATGCTAGCTTAGTTTTTAATCAAGCCAGTAATAATACAGCATTGGGTAATTCAACGCTTTATTCTAACACATCTGGGGTCAATAATCTTGCTATTGGTCAAAGGGCATTGTATAATAACACAATTGGTATTAATAATGTAGGTATTGGTTTCGAATCACTAAAGCTAAATACAGATGGCAATGATAATATTGGAATTGGTAAAGAAGCACTTTATGGATTACAATCGGGAGATAACAATACTACAATTGGGAAAAATGCAGGAAAAGACCTACTTGTAGGTTCAAATAATATTTTAATTGGATTTAATGCTCAACCATCTTATATGTTTGTAGATGACGAAATCACCTTAGGAAACGGTAATATCACTTCATTAAGAGCTCAAGTAACTTCCATAACTGCTTTGTCAGATAGACGAGATAAAACAGATATTCAAACAATAACAGAAGGTATTGATTTTATCAAACAATTAAAACCTGTAACCTATACATGGAATACAAGAGATAAATCAAAGGTTGGTGTTAAAGCTGCTGGTTTTATTGCACAGGACTTATTGGCATTACAAAAGGCATCTTCTATAGGTGCTAATTTAGATTTAGTAAGTGAAAATAACCCAGAAAAATTAGAAGCTCGATATAGCAACTTATTACCTATAATGGTGAAAGCGATTCAAGATCAACAGGTAATTATTGAGGATCAAAAGAAGCGTTTAGAAGTACTTGAAAAATTGGTGGCAGAGCTGATCAAAAAATAACAACTATCTACTTTGAAGCTATTATCTACCTGATATAGCTTCAAAGTACCATAAAATACTTAAATTAGCTTCTTAATTCTACATTATGAAGAAGAAGCTTTTCATGTTTGGTTTTGCCATTTTTGCCTTGACAACTAACTTGTTTGCGCAACCGGAGCGTTGGCAGCAACAGATCAATTATAAAATTGATGCTAGTTTAGATGTACAAAAAAATACGGTTAAGGGTACCGAAGAGATTTTGTATACCAACAATTCAACCGACACTTTACACAAAGTCTATTTCCATATGTATTGGAATGCTTTTCAGCCCAATTCAAATATGGACGCAAGAAGTAGAGAGTTGGGTAAAACAACTTTTACCAATAGAAGAGGAGAGGAAGTGAAGGATTGGGATATGCGTGTGCGCGATCGTATTCAAAATTTAAAGCCAGAAGAATATGGTATTCAAAAAGTAAACTCCATCATCATCAATGGGAAGGCACAACAATTGATTGAGCACGAAACAATTTTAGAAGTGGTTTTGACGCAACCAATTTTACCTAAGTCTTTTGTAAAGATGAACCTAAGCTTTGAAGCACAAGTTCCTGTGCAAATTAGAAGGTCTGGTAGAGACAATAAAGAAGGTGTACGCTATTCTATGAGCCAGTGGTATCCGAAAATGGTGGAATATGATTACCAAGGCTGGAATACCAACCCCTATATAGCGAGAGAATTTTATGGTGTTTGGGGTAACTATGATGTAACCTTAAGATTAGATAAGTCTTATATGGTGGGCGGTACAGGTGTCTTACAAAACCCAACAGCACCATTAGACAAAGACGGTAATAAGGTGTGGAATTTCAAAGGCAACACCATCCATGATTTTGTTTGGTTTGCAGATAATAATTTTAAACATTTATCTAAAGAAGTGCGCAAAGGTTTAACCCTTCATGTTTACTATAAAGCAAAAGATGCAAAAGCGGATAGTGCTTGGGCGAATGTGTTATGGGCTGCTGAAAAAGTATTGCCATTCATGGAAAAGAAAATGGGCGCGTATCCTTATCCTCAATATTCCTTTATTCAAGGGGGTGATGGCGGTATGGAATATGCAATGGCTACTTTATTAGTAGGGCCTAGTTTGGGTACTGCTTTTCATGAGTGGATTCATAGCTGGTACCAGCATATTTTAGGTTCTAATGAAAGTTTATTTGCTTGGATGGACGAAGGCTTTACAAGTTATGGTGAGGAGATGGTGAGTCATTATTATGAAACTAATTTTGCAGCTCAATCTCCTTATATAAGTGATGCTGCAAAAAAGCAAATTCAAGTGGGCTTAGAACGACAAGCAAAGTTACTACCTGCTGTACAAAGTGGAAATTATAACGGTTATATAGCGTTGGCAAAAAGTGGATTAGAAGAGCCTATGTCGACCCATGCAGATCATTTTAATACCAACTATGCTTATAGCAATGCAGCATACAGCAAGGGAGGAACTTTTTTAGGAGTACTTGGATATGTTATGGGCGAAGCAAAGCGCGATCAGTTAATGCTTAACTATTATAACACATGGAAATTTAAGCACCCAAATGCAAATGATTTTATAAGGGTAGCAGAAAAAACGAGTGGTTTGCAATTACAATGGTTAAAAGAATATTGGGTAAATAGTACCAAGACAATCGATTATGGCTTAAATGATATTCAAGTTAGCGGTAATGCAGCTTTAATTAGTGTTCAAAGAGTAGGGAAGTTCCCAATGCCAATAGAAGTAGTGGTGACTTATAAAGATGGTACGAATGAGTTGCATTATATACCATTGGACTTAATGCTTGGTGGTAAAGTTCAAGAAGGTTCAATCAAGCAGATCAATCACCCAGAATGGAAATGGACGCATCCAACTTATACTTTTGAAACAACGCAACCATTGAGTGCCATCAAATCTATTGAGATTGATCCAAGCCAAAGAATGCCGGATATTAATAGAAGTAATAACAAAATAGAGATTCCTAATTAAATTAATTTATCTCTATTTTTAAAAGGGAAGTTTTTGAAACAATGCTATTCTCGAGCGAATATTCGAGCTTGCGAGCTAATAGCGAGGAATAGGTGTTGTTTCAAAAACTATTTCCTTAGATAAAATTATTTCTTTACTTGAATGATATACTTCTCTTTAAAGTAATCTTCCTGAAAAATATCATAAATAGGCATCATCTTTGGGCGTGTGCCACTTTCAAAAATCTCTTGATGTAAGTCTCCACCTTTCAAACAAATCAAGCCATTGGGCTGATTTGGTTTTTTAACAAGCACAGGTCCTGCCCATCTCCATAAATCCTTTAAAGGTGCAACGGCCCTGCTCACAGCATAATCGAATTTTTTATTCTTTATATCTTCTACTCGGGTATGTTTTGTCTCAATATTTTTAATGCCTACCATCTCGCAAACTGCGTCCACCACTTTTAATTTCTTTGCAATACTATCGACTGCGTAGAATTTGACTTCAGGAAAAAAAATGGCTAAGGGAACGGTTGGAAATCCACCACCACAACCTATATCAATAACCTGAGTGCCTGGTTCCCATTCTGCAATTGCAGCAATGCTTAAAGAGTGCAATACATGGTGCAGGTATATTTGATCAATATCTTTTCTGGATACCACGTTGATCTTTGCATTCCATTCTTGGTAAGCAGCTTCTAGCCCTGCCAATTGTGCTAATTGTTCAGGAGTGAAATCCGCAAAGTAGCGGGTTATTAATTCCAATTTTTCTGAGGTCTTTTCCATACGCTAGGCAAGGTAATCAAATAATAGAATAATGTCCATATATCCAATAAAATGAACCATGGCCAAAGGTCTAGTTCATTTAATTTTTTCATAGCGCCTCGTAAAATAAGCCCTTGTAAAATGGTTCTCAAAGCCCATAAACCAATAAGGATTAAATAGGCTTTTGTAAATACAAGTGCAATAATGAATGCAGGGTAGACTAAAAATTGACTCAATGAAAAAAGACCCAACAAAAAAATATGTTTCTTCTTGTAAAATTTACTTGTTGTGTAATGACGGTATTTTTGGGTCATCCAGTCTTTAAAACTAGTTTTTGGCTCACTTAATGTATGGGCATCATGATCAATTACTATGGCTGTATTGCGTCTATTTCCCACTTGATTGATGAATAAATCATCATCCCCACTAGGTATTTGATTAATAGAAGAAAAGCCTTTGTTTTTTATAAATAGTTCACGTTTATAAGAAAGGTTTCTGCCCACTCCCATATAAGGCAATCCAGCTAGGGCATAAGAAAAATATTGCAAAGCAGTATTGAAAGTTTCAAAACGAATCAATTTATTTAATAATCCTGGCTTCTTTTTATAAGCACCATAACCAAGCACAATTTCTTTTCCTTCATCATATCCATCCTGCATTAATTGTATCCAATGTTCACTTGCAGGCAGACAGTCCGCGTCAGTTAATAATAAGGTTTCATTTTTTGCAGATTTGATCCCCATAGAAAGTGGGAATTTCTTACCTGCGATCATTTTAGCCTCCTGTGTCAAATGCACCGGATTCAAGTTTTTAAATGACTTTTTAAATTCATCAATCAAATACTTTGTTTCATCTTCCGAGTTGTCATTCACTAGTACTATTTCATGGGTTGTACTATATTCTTGCACTAAAACCCCAGGTAAGGTATTGGCTAAATTATGCGCCTCGTCACGTGCACAAATCACGACAGAAACCGGATGCTCTACATGAATAGTTTTTTTTGGCTTTTTATAAATAGCAAGTCTTAAAAAAAAGAATAAATAGTAAAAAACCTGAATGGCGATCACAGTGGCAAAAAAGCCTATAATTATTTCAGTTAGGAGGGTAGATGAAATGGGTAAGTTGATTATCATAGCGCAAAAGTAAAGATTTTTGACCTTACCTTTGTTCCATGGCGGCATTACAATTTGAATTAACAGCAGAGAGTCAACAAGGTGCTTCAAGAGCAGGGACGATTACCACAGATCATGGGGTTATTCAGACACCTATTTTTATGCCTGTTGGTACCATAGGATCTGTGAAAGCAGTGACTCAACAACAGTTAAAGCAAGACATTGATGCAAAAATTATATTAGGCAATACCTATCATTTATACCTAAGACCAGGAACAGAAGTATTAGAAGCCGCTGGTGGATTACACAAATTCATGGGCTGGGATAGACCTATATTAACCGATAGTGGCGGGTACCAAGTTTTCTCTTTAGCCTCTAATAGAAAAATCAAGCCAGAAGGGGTCGTGTTTCAATCACATATTGATGGAAGTAAGCATTTATTTAGTCCAGAAAATGTGATGGATATACAAAGAAGTATTGGTGCTGATATCATCATGGCATTCGATGAATGTCCTCCCATTCCGAGCACCTATGACTATGTAAGAAAAAGTATGGACTTGACACATACCTGGTTGGATAGATGTTTTAATCGTTTAGCAGAAACACCCGATTTATATGGGCATACACAGAACTTATTTCCAATTGTGCAAGGGGGATTGTATAAAGATTTAAGAAAAGCTTCTTGTGAATATATCGCTTCAAAAAATGCGGTGGGCAATGCAATAGGGGGCTTAAGTGTAGGAGAAACAGAGGAAGAAATGTATGAATTCACAGCACTATGTTGTGAAAACCTACCTAAGGAAAAGCCACGTTATTTAATGGGAGTTGGCACTCCATGGAATATCCTAGAAGCAATCGATTTAGGCGTCGATATGTTTGATTGTGTCATGCCAACTAGGAATGGACGCAATGGGATGATTTTTACTTCTCAAGGTGTGATTAATATTAAAAATAAAAAATGGTATAAGGACTTTAGTCCAATTGATCCAGGTATTCCAAATGAAATGAGTCAATATTATACCAAGGGATATATCAGGCATTTATTTGCAGCCGATGAAATACTAGGGATGCAATTGGCGAGTATACAAAACCTTTCATTCTATCTTTGGTTGGTTGAACAAGCTAGAATACATATTATTGCCGGGGATTACAAAGCATGGAAAACAGAAATGATTCCTCAAATAAGTAAAAGATTGTAAGCATTGAAAAAACTGGATTGGTACATACTAAAAAAATTTCTGGCAGTATTTTTCTTTGCCATCTTCTTCTTTGCAGTCATTGCAGTGGTGATTGATGTGAGTGAAAAAACAGATGATTTTGTTCGTTCAGGCTTAACAAGTTCAGAAATCATTAAGAATTATTATGTTGGTTTTATACCACATATCATTGCATTATTATTCCCATTGTTTGTTTTTATTGCGGTGATCTTTTTTACTTCTAAAATGGCTGGACAAACCGAAGTGGTTGCTATTTTAGCGAGTGGTACATCCTATAATAGATGGTTAAGGCCTTATTGGATTGGTGGATTGTTTTTAGGTTTTGTATTATGGATATCCAATCAATGGCTTATTCCAAAAGCAAATAATATTAGAGGAGATTTTGAAGCCACTTATATAGATGCCAATTCTTCTTATAATGCGCTATTAAGAGGTTCTAATGATTATTATTTCAGGATTGATTCTTTTACTTACGCTGGTATATACGCTTATGATACTTCTACTAAAAGGGGTAATAACTTTTTTGCATACACCGTAAAAGGGGATAAAGTGGTTTATAATATTCGTTCTGAATCCATTGTTTGGGATACTGCAAAAAAAGACTGGGCTTTAACCGAAGTTTTAGAAAGAAAGATTACTGATCAAAAAGAAATGGTTTCGTATATACCGAGTCTCCATAAAAAATATCCCTTTAAACCCGTTGATCTTGAAAAGGATAAGTACGCCAAAGACAAATTGACAACCATGCAGTTGATTAAGCAAATCAAGATGGAAGCTTTGAGGGGATCCGAGGGGTTAAATGAGCTAAAAATTGAACGTTATAGACGGGATGCCACGCCCATCACCGTATTGCTTTTAACCTTAATTGGCGCTATCATAGCAGGACGTAAAGTAAGGGGTGGAAGTGGTGCACATTTGGCTATGGGCTTTACCATTGCTGCTTTGTTCATCATTACAGATAGATTCTCTACTATCTTTTCAACCAAGGGTAATTTACCCCCTTTTATTGCGGCCTGGATCCCCAACCTAATTTTTATGTTTGTGGTTTATTATTTGTATAAAAAAGCCCCTAAATAACCATTTCTTAGTTAACTTCGTGTCCAATTTTAAACCGTTTTTTAACAATAATAATTGGGCATATGGAAGAGATCAAAGACCTTTTTGGAGAAAAAGCAACAGCTGCTGCTTCAGAGATTAAAGAAATGCTTAAACAGCATGGTGACAAAAAAATTGGTGAAATCACTTTAGCGCAAGTGTATCAGGGTATGAGAGGTATGACTGGTTTAGTAACAGAGACTAGTTTACTTGATGCGCAAGAAGGTATCCGATTCAGAGGTTATTCAATTCCAGAGTTACAAGATAAATTACCAAAAGTAGCAGGTGGGGACGAACCATTACCAGAGGGTTTGTTTTACTTGATGATGATTGGTGAATTGCCATCAGACAGAGATGTAAAAAAATTAACGAGCAACTGGCAAAGAAGAAGTCATGTGCCGACACATGTATTTGATGTGATTGATGCATTTCCATTGAACACACATCCAATGACGATGTATGTTGCTGCAGTAATGGCTTTGCAAACTGAAAGCAAATTTGCACAAGAGTATGCAAAGGGTATGAATAAAAAAGATTATTGGCAATATACTTATGATGATTCAATGGATTTGATCGCAAGATTGCCAAGAATTGCTGCATACATCTACAGAAGAAAATACAAGAACAACGAGCATATTCATCCAAACGGATTATTAGACTGGGCAGGTAACCTAGCTTATATGATGGGCTTTGAAGATGAGAGCACAAAAGAATTAATGCGTTTATACATGACCATTCACGCAGACCATGAAGGTGGTAACGTGTCTGCGCATACCACACATTTAGTAGGTTCTGCGTTAAGTGATCCGTATTTAAGTTACGCTGCTGGTATGAATGGTTTAGCAGGTCCTTTACATGGATTGGCAAACCAAGAAGTAATTAAGTGGATTTTTGAAATGCAAGAAGCAATTGGTTCCGATAGTCCAACTAAAGAACAAATTGTAGACTATGTTCAAAAGACATTGTCATCAGGCAAGGTAGTTCCTGGTTATGGTCATGCTGTTTTAAGAAAAACAGATCCTCGTTTCACTGCACAAATGGCATTTGGTAAAAAACATTTACCAGACGATAAGTTAGTGAACACTGTTTGGAATATTTATGAAACGGTACCACCCATTTTAGAGTCATTAGGAAAAGTTAAAAATCCATGGCCAAATGTGGATGCACATAGCGGGGCTTTATTAGTACACTATGGTATTGTTGAATATGAATTCTATACAGTCTTGTTTGCTGTAAGTCGCGCATTGGGTGTATTGGCTAGCTTAACATGGGACAGAGCATTAGGCTTCCCATTAGAGCGTCCAAAATCAGTCACTACAGCTGCTGTAAAAGATTGGATCGACGGAAAGGGAGAGATTTAATTTCTTATTGAATATTTTTTTAAAAGCCAGCCTAAAATAGGCTGGTTTTTTTTACCACTTAACAAATAAGTAAGATTATTTATTTGATGCTGCTTATTTTTGCCCTCTTATGAATCAATTTTTTAAAAGCTTGTTAAAACCATTTCTATTGGTTCAAATTATCTTGATACAATACGTTGCTTTTGGTCAAGAGAAACAATTTAAAATAACTGTTACAGATGTTAAAAAACGTCCAGTAGCTTTCGCAAATGTCAGCATACAGAAAATAGATTCTATTCATAAAACAAATTTTGTGGCTGACAGTAATGGTTTTGTTGCTGTTTTATTAAATCCAGCGAATCTTTATCAAATTCAAACAACTGTTTTAGGCTATCAAACAGATACTAGAACCTTAAAATTGAATCAACTAAACACAATTCAAATTGTATTAAAGGAAGCGCCCAATCAATTAAAGGAAGTAGTGGTAAGTTCAAGTAAGCCATTGATTAGACAAGAAGATGATAAATCTGTGGTAGACCCTGAGCCATTGGCGGCAACATCTACCAATGCGTATGAGACAATGGAAAAAATACCGGGTATTTTTATAGATCAGGATGGCAACATTTATTTAAATGGTTTGTCGCCAGCTGGAATTCAAATTAACGGAAGAGAACTAAGGATGAGTGCTTCAGATATGGCTACTCTTTTAAAAAGTTTACCGCCAACTTCGATCCAAAAAATTGAATTAGTTAGAACGCCTTCTGCAAAATATGATGCCTCAGGTGGGGGTGGTGTGGTCAATATTATTTTGAAAAAAGGGGTAAAAATTGGCTTGAATGGTTCAGTGAATACCGGCATGAATCAGGGGGTGTATGGCAATCAATTCATAGGACTTAATTTAAATAATACAACAGATAAATACAACAGTTACCTTAATACGCAATACAATCAAAATGATGGGTACAATATTGTAAATACGGACAGGTTTTTATCTATGGATACGGTATTGAAACAAACTGCTAGAACATTGAACCCAAATAAATCTGCTTATTTAGGTTTTGGGATTGGAAGAACTTGGTCTGATCGTTTTGAATTAAATTATGATGCAAGGTTGAGTGGACAAGATTTTGTGAATAAGACAAATAATGTATCGATCCTTGAAAAAGTTGTGTCTAAACAAAATTTAAGTACAATTGCCTCATTAGTGAATAATGATGGATCTAGTTTTAATATCAATCAATCTCTGCGTTCAAAATTGAAATTAGATTCATTGGGTGGTGAATGGACCATTGATTTTTCGCATAATATTATTAAATCGTCCACTGATCAATTTTACGATAATAGACTTCAATCTGGAGCAACTGCGTCGAAGGGTGCGGGTGACTTTTTAAATAATAGAGATTTTTATACCTATCAAACTGATTATAAGAAAAAATACTTTGGATTAACGATTGAAGCTGGATTAAAGTCAAGCATATTGACTTTCAAAAATGATGCAAATTATCAAAAAGACATGAATGGAATACCAGTAAAAGATGTCTTTAGAACTAGTGCTTATAATTTTAAAGAGCAAATCAATGCAGCCTATATTCAGGGGTCAAAAACCTGGGGTGCAGTGGTTTTAAAAGTGGGTACTAGGGTAGAGCAGACAATCATGGATGGTAAACAAAGAATCCCTTCTGACACTTCTTTTTCATTGAATAGAACTGATGCTTTCCCTTATGTATTCTTAAGCAGAAAGTTATTTAAAATTTCAGGCTACGAGATGCGCGGTTATTTGGTCTATCGTAAGACAATAAGCAGACCTAGTTATGAATTCCTGAATCCTTTTCCTAGGTACATTGATCCATTTCTATATGAATCAGGTAATCCAAGTTTAAAGCCGCAATTTACATCTAACTACGAAGCTAATATTAGCGTCGATGATAAACCTATTTTTGCTTTTGGGGTGAATGAGACGAAAGATATTTTCACTAATGTACTTTATCAGTCACCAACCAATAAACAGGTTGCTTATCGTACCTATGATAATCTTGGTAAGAGTAAAGAAACCTATTTTAGAGGTATTGCAGTAATCCCTCCAGGTAAAGCATTTTTTGCTGTAGTGGGTGCGCAGTATAATCACAATATTTACAATGGAATCTATGAACAAAAACCAATTGTATTTGATAAAGCTACTTGGACTTTCTTCACTTTCCAATCTTTAAAATTGGGCAAGTTGTCAACCTTTACGATCAATGGATTTTGGAGAACCAATGGACAGCAACAATTTTATGAGTTGGATAATTTCGGTCAATTAAATAGTTCGTTGAATAGACAGTTTTTAAATAAAAAGTTGACAGTAACTATTTCAATGAATGACATTTTCTTTACCAATAAGAATACATTTACATTAAGACAAGGTAGTATTTATGCAGTTGGATTTAGAGAAAACGATTCAAGACGATTTGGTCTCAATATCCGTTATAATTTCGGAGTAAAACCAAAAGAGCAGAAGATGGATATGTTGGATGCAGATGTCAAAGTGAATTAATCTTATTTCATAAATGTATCCATAAGGGCATAAACACTCATGGAGCCCATTAGAATAACTACAAGCCATCCAGCAACCTCAATCCATAATGGGTATTTATATTGTTTTAATATAGGTATTCTCCTACTTGCGATTAACATAATAGCAAGTGCGAAGGGGAGAATAAAGCCATTGATTAAACCAGCAAAAAGTAATAATTCCTTTGGTTTGCCAATTATAATAAATACACAAGTTGAAATTAGAATAAATCCGCTAATAGAGAACCTTTCGTGTTGTAGGAAAGGGATATCTAATTTTTTGAGAAATGAGTAGGAGGTATAGGATGCACCTATTACAGAGGAAATTGCTGCAGTCCATAATACAATGCCAAAAATAAATAAACCCCATCTCCCTCCAGCTGTTTCAAAAACAGTTGCGGCAGGATTATTTTTATCTAAATGCACCCCTTTTGATACCACACCTATTACTGCCAAGAATAAGATAAAACGCATAAAGGATGAAATGAGGATGCCCCTGCTAGCACTTTTTGTCACAAAAGGGATATACGTTGGACCTACCATTCCTGCATCTACTAACCTATGTGCGCCAGAAAAAGTGATATAGCCACCCACTGTGCCCCCTACAATGGTTACAATAGCTAGTAAAGAAATATGCTCAGGAACAAAACTATGTTGCACTGCGCTAAGGATAGGAGGGTTTGCTAGATATACAATAATTAAAGTCAAACTAATTTTAACAATCCCTAATACTTTTGTTAAGCGATCTAACATCTTCCCAATTTCATCAATCCAAAAAATAAGGATTGCTATTATGCCACTTAATATCGCTCCTTTTGCAAAACTGAGACCTGTTAATAAATTAAGTGCTAGACCACATCCAGCAATATTGCCAATATTAAAAGCAAAGCCGCCTAATACCACAGATAGAGATAACAAATGACCAAGTCCAGGTAATAGTTGATTAGCAATTTCTTGTGCACGCATACCACTTAAAGTAATCGCTCTCCAAATATTTATTTGGGCACCAAAATCTAAAAGAATAGAAATTAAAATCACAAAACCAAAACTGGTAAGTAGCTGTTCTGTGTAAAAAGAAGTTTGTGTTAAAAAGCCTGGTCCGATAGAGGAGTTCGCCATTAAAAAAGCAGCGCCTAAGCTAATTCCAGTTAAAGAAGGTATTGATTTCTTTGAATGAATTTGTTCTGAATTAGGGATGTTTGATTTCAATCTGGTATGCTTGTAAGGTGTTATATAATTGTTTTACAATTTCAACTGCTTCAGGATGGTCACCATGAATACAAATCGTATCCGCAGTTACTTCAATCATTTGACCATTATTTGCAAGTACTTCTTGATCAAAGACCATAGTTAAAACTTGATTAGCAGCTTTAATCGGATCGCTAATGATTGCATGGTCTAAATGTCTTGGTGTAAGTTGGCCATTAGGTTGATAAGTTCTATCAGCGAATGCTTCTTGAATTGTTTTTAAGCCTGTAATTTTTGCTTCCTTAATGGTATGGCTACCACTTAAACCATAAAGAAGGATAGAAGGATCTATTGCATGTATTGTTTGGGCAATAATTTTACTAGACATTGGATCTTTTGCGCAATCATTGTATAGTGCACCATGTAATTTTACATGATGAATTTTACAACCCATTTGATTTGTTATTTTTTCAAATAGACTGAGTTGATCACTAATCAATTCAGCAAGTTCTATTAAGGAAATGGATTGCGAAAGTCTACCAAAATTTTCTCTGTCTAAATAACTAGGATGTGCCCCTATTGCTACATTGTTTTCCAATGCAAGTTCAATGGTTCTTTTGATGGTATCTTCATCGCCTGCATGAAAACCACAGGCAATATTGGCGCTGCTAATAAAAGGCATCAATAAGGC
>JACCEA011580862.1_pt1 | contig 15470 bp, 14 predicted proteins | sample 7449851 | NCBI WGS metagenome assembly JACCEA01 (sample SAMN15323453, study PRJNA562643) | freshwater metagenome | isolation source: river surface water | place: USA:Blue River Watershed | collected 2017-08-18 | reverse complement strand
CGATGGCGTTATGATTGGCGAATTGGATGAATTTATCGACGCGCTTATCGCTGACGACCAAGCCAGAAAACTTACCGAATCCGAGTAATTGGGATTTAAGCCGATTCGAGCCAAACTCGTGTCGGCCTAAACCTCAAAAAAATGGGCTGTAGATTGACCCCAGCTAAATTGATATTTTTCGCTGCCGATATTTTTAAAAGCCGGATTGGCCAAGGCGCGAATAATTGTCACAATTTTTGTTCCTGGCTTGAGTTCCTTTAAAAATTTTTGCTCGAGTTTCAGAAAAAGTTCGCGGTCTTTTATTGGGTGATTAAGCAAAATCAAATCAGCCTCGCTTAAATCGACATCAAAAAAACTCTCATTCAAAAGATGTAATTCGCGATCGCCAATTTCGTCACGAATATCAGGCTCAATTTCTTCGGCAAATTTTAGAGCAATCTCGCAAGCCTGATTGTGCAATCCAGGAAGAAGCTCAAGGCCAATCGATCTTTTAAAATTAAACAACAAATGAGATTGCATCACAACTCTTCCAGTTCCCGATCCAAGATCAAAAAAAACCGCATCATGTTTTGGATTCACCTTCATCACAATCGCCTTCCAAGTTGCGAAGGGAAGCTCTCCGTAAAGTAGACCCTCAGTAATTCCGGCGGCAGTGCGCGCCGCGTTGGAAACGCTGTAGCCATTCACATTTGAATAAAGGTGATTGAAGTATTGCTCGGCGAGAATTGGGTCGATCATTTTAAGGTTTTTTCAATTTTTTTGAACTTTTTAGGCCGCCGAAAATTTCGTCCGAATTTTAATTCATCAATTCAATTTTAAAAATTGATGTTTTTGGCCTTGGGCGCTGTTAGCTAATTACGAGATCGTAAGACAAATTTATTCAGTGTGATAATAACCAAGCGCAGATGACGGATCCATCAAGGTTTCTTTTTGTGATTTAACCTCAATTAAATAGCTATTTTCGCCGTTGTGCCCTCTGGCATAAAGCTCCTTAAACTGAACCAAAAGATTATCCATTTTCTTTGTTTTGCCGCTCATGTCTGGCGAGTCGGAAGTTGTAACCTCAACGTAATTTTGGTCGAAATAAAGCTGCACATAGTTGTATGTTGTGTGATCTTCGATGCTAGGCAAATTGACCTTTCTGAAAAAAAACTCGCGACTGATTTGATTGCCATCTCCATTGATCCAAGAAACTTTAACCAGCCCAAAAAAATCGGCAGAATCTTCAATAAAAAAAGACTGACTTCTGGTTTCTCCTGGATTAAGCGTCGGCAGCCTTAAGACGTTTTTCTGCGCCCAGTAACAATTTATATTTTTAATTGGTTTGAGGCTGGCGTTGCTGATGTAAACAACCGGACTTTCTTTGATTGTCTTGGCGCAAGACGGGGCGATAAAAATTAGGGCTGCGATCATTAATTTTGCGACACGCTTCGTCGAGGCTAGCGCCTTGAATCTGACCGACGCGTCAAAAAGAGATAAAAGCCATAATTTTTTTAACATTTTTCTAGCTCAATTTGTTTTTTTAGCTCGCGAGTTTTGATCGCCTTTGCAAAGCGAGAGAACGAAAATAAGAAGCTGTAAATCAAGCCATCAGCGCCATAAACAAAATATCTGCGCAAAATATAAGCCTTAAAAAAAGCCAAAATTGGCGTTAAAAATATTTTGACCAAGCTGGGTTTTTTTCCTCTTTTTAAGGAGTCCGCCGCTTGCATTTGCGAGTATGAATTAATCTTTTCAATCCAGTGAGAATATGAACGAAAAGATTGGTGATAAATTATGCCTTTCAGCTGAAAAATTTCGGAGTTTTTATTTCTTAGCTCAACCGAATCATGGACCGTGCTATTTTTGAAGCCGGCAAGATCTTTGTTGTAGAGCCGCAACTGATTATAAAAATATGCGAAGCGATTTGGTTTTTTTTCGAAGCGAAATTTATTGACGATTTTAATGCGAAATCCGGCGGTTTTTTTGTCAATTCTGCGCGAAAAAATTTCTTTAATTTCGTCACATAATTCTGGCGACAACTCCTCATCGGCATCGATGTTTAAGATCCATTTATTTTTACATCTGCTTTCAGCGAAAATTTTTTGAGGTCCGTAACCTTTCCACTCGTTAAACAAAACTGACGCACCTAATTTAAGCGCTATTTTACAGGTGTCGTCGCTACTTCCCGAATCAATTACTAATATTTCGCTAGCTATTTGTGAGGCTGCCTTGATGACTTGTCCGATTCGGTCTCCTTCGTTTTTGGTGATGATAAATACTGAAATTGGTACCGAGGTTTTGGCCATAAAAAAATTGATATTTAATGATAAAAAAATATCTCACCTAATCTCTTTTTTCGTCAACTTAAAATCTCTCATCTATGTCAAAAAGAGGCATCGTTATAGCGGTCTCCGCCCTTATTCTTGTTGGTTTTGTTGCGCTAGTGATCAATAATTACAAAAATAAAACTTCTTTCAAATATTTCGAAAAATCCGCCGAGGAATTAAAGCCAGAAAATGCGGCTCAAGATCAAGTTAGTTCCGCAGTTAATAAGGAAGCTGAGTTAAACGAGGCTCGTAAAAATAGCGATTTGGTAAAAATTTTGCCAAATGACTATGTTTTTGGAAGTAAAGAGGCGCCAGTTTTGGTGATTGAATATGCTTCTCTTTCCTGCCCTCATTGCGCCGATTTTTCACGCGTTGCTTTCGACAATCTAAAAACCGAATACATCGATAGCGGCAAAGTAAAATTTGTTTTCCGTCATTTTCCGCTAAACCAGCCGGCTTTAGTGGCTTCAATGCTCGCAGAATGTCAGGCGAGCGACAATAAAGGCGACGACTCAAAATATTTTTCAACAATCAAAGCCCTTTTCAAAACTCAAGACACTTGGGCGTTTGACGCAAATTTTGTCGAAAAACTCGAAGCAATTGCTCAGCTTGATGGCATGAGTCAGGATCGCTTCAAGAAATGCATCGCCGACAAATCGCTGCAAGACAAGATCCTTGCTGATCGCATGGAAGCGGCAAAATCGCTTCAACTACACTCAACCCCAAGTTTTTTCATTAATGGCGCAATTTCCGAAGGTTTTGTCGATTACAAAACCCTGAAAAAAGTTATCGATGAAAAGCTAGCCGAGGTTAAATAATCGTGTCTCCGAAGCTTGTAGTTAAGGATTTAGTCAAAAATTTTGGAGAAAAAAAAGTTCTCTCCGGAATCGATTTGCAAGTCGAAAAAGGTGAATCTTTGGTCATTCTTGGCGGCTCAGGAAGTGGCAAATCAGTGCTAATTAAAATCATCTCCAGCTTACTTCTACCAACTTCGGGATCGATAAAAATTGACCAACAAGAAGTTGCCAAAATCGGCGAAAAAGATCGAAACAAATTAATGGAAAAGTTCGGATTTCTTTTTCAGGGCGGCGCTCTTTTTGATTCATTGCCAATTTGGGAGAACGTTTCATTCCGCCTTTTAAATCAAAAAAAAATGAAGCGCAGCGAAGCGCGCGAAGTTGCAATCGAAAAACTAAGATCAGTTGGTCTTAGCGAAAAAACTGCCGATCTTTTTCCGTCGGAACTTTCGGGCGGAATGCAAAAAAGAGCCTCGCTTGCGAGAGCAATAGCCGCCAATCCCGAAATAATATTTTTTGACGAACCAACTACCGGTCTTGATCCGATAATGGCTGACGTGATTAACGACCTGATTATATCCAACTCAAAACAGCTCGGCGCCACAACAATCACCATCACTCACGACATGCACTCGGCAAGAAAAATTGCCGATAAAGTTGCGATGCTTTTTGAAGGGAAAATTATCTGGTTTGGCGACGTGAAAGACATGTATTCTTCAGGCAATGCCTACCTAGATCAGTTCATTCATGGAAGAGCTGAGGGTCCGATAAAGTTTTTGAGCAAATAGACTCGTCTTTGCTGAATTAAAAAATCCAAAATCGATGAAAAATTCCAAAGCATTCACCTTAATCGAAATCTCTGTTGTTATCGTTATTATTGGCCTTTTGATAGCCGGCGTTGCCCAAGCGAGTAAGATGGTCAAAAAGTCACAAATATCCGCGGCTCGATCAATCACCAAGCAATCGCCAGCCGATGACATCGAAGGATTGGCGGTTTGGTACGAATCAGTTCTTGAAGAAAGTTTTGCCGAAGAAGAGTCGATTGATGGCTCAACCGTTTCTAACTGGAACGATCTAAATCCGCAGTCTTACTCAAAAAATCCAGCCACTCAAACCGTTGCAAATAGCAGGCCTAACTATGTTTACGAAGGAATTAACAACTTGCCGGCACTTCGATTCGGCGGCGTAAAATTTCTTCAGATGAACAATAATTTTTGCGCTCGAAATACGACGATTTTTGCCGTTTTAAGAATCGGCGCAAGCACCGCCAACTCGCCGCTGGACGGCTGGCAGGTTCTGTTTGCTGACTCCTCCAACTTAGCAAATGATAGCATTCCGATTGTCGTCGCCGGCTCAAGCGCTTTGACTTTTAATGGCGGCTCAACGGATAGCTGGCTTTATGCGGCCAATGGCGCACTTGTCACCAACGATCGTCCGCATTTGGTTACGGTTACAAGAAGCATGGATAGTGGCTCTAGGTCAATCTCAGTTGATGGCATCAACAACGCCACCGATAATAATGGGGCAGTGGGAAGAGAGTTGATCGCTAATAGCAATATGTTGATCGGCAGATCAGCAAATAACTCTCAATATAATGGATTGATCGGCGAAATAATAATTTACAGCCGCGTCCTTAATGGCTCGGAGCGCGCTTCCGTTGAAAATTACTTAATTAAAAAATGGGGCATTAATAACTAGTTGCCTTTTTGACTTTCAGCAATAGGTTGCGCCGCCTCAAATTTAATTGCCTTTGGCCCCATCGTCTAACGGTTAGGACGTCACCCTTTCACGGTGAAAATACGGGTTCGAATCCCGTTGGGGTCACCATCTCCTCCCAAGCTGCATCAGATGCCAATTTTCAAAAAAGTTCGTGAATTATTTTTTTTGGAAACTTTTTCGCAGCTTCGTCGTTTTCTTTTGATCGGCGGAATATCAACGCTCATCAGTTTTTCAGTTTTCACCGCGCTGATTCGTTTGTGTAATTTCCATTATATTTTAGCCAATTTTTTCGCCTTTGCTCTGAGTGTTATTTTTAGTTATAACATGAACAAAAAATGGAGTTTTGCAGTTGAGAAAGGTCGGTCTCATTTATTTGGCTACAGCTTAATCTATCTAAGTTCCCTGGTTCTTGGCACGCTAATTCTAAAAATCGCCATTGGTATTTTTGGAATCATCCCCGAAATCGCCTTTATCGTCTCGCTTTTCTTCACCACGACGATGAACTTTATCGGCATTAAATTTTTCGTTTTTAAAAAATAAGGGAAATAGAAGCGCGACCTTCTCGCACTTGCTATTTCCGCTCATTCGAACTCTAAAAACCGAAAGTCGGGAATTGCAAAAATAGACCCGATTAATTGATTAAACTCTGCAATCTTCGAGAGAAATCCTTCGCGTCTTTGATCGGCTCATCTTCAACGATGCAAGCAAGATCAAATAAGGTTTTAACCACATCTTCCGCTTCCGATTTTTGCGACTCGTTTTGATATTTTTCGTTTAAATTTTTGATGATTCGATTGCTTGAATTGATCTCTAAAATTTTTGCTGAAGCCGCCTGAATCTGTTTCTGCTCAAGCAAAAATCTCTCGAGGCGAATATCCATCGAACCCGCATCAACAGCCAAACAAACCGGTGAATCAGTCAATTTTTTTGAAATACGTGCATCCTTAATTTTGTCGCCAAGCACTTCTTTTATAAACTTGATTAGGCCATCAAAATTACCGTCGGTGACATTTTTGATTTCATCGCTTTCTTCTGATTTTTTCTCGGGCTTATCAATGCCGGCCAAATCAACGTCATGACGATTAATCGAGCAAAATTCCCAAGAATTATTTGCTGCTTTGTAAGGCAAAGAAACCGTTACCCAGAACTCATCAACCGCATCAGTTAAAAATAAAACCTCGACATCTTTCGCTAAAAACGCCTCGAGTTGCGGCGAAGATTTTGCCTTTTCAACCGATTCGGCGGTTAAGAAATAAATCTTGTCCTGACCAGGTTTGGCGCGGTCTAAATACTCTGAAATGGAAATTAATTTCTCTGGCGATTTCGAAGAATAAAAACGGCAAACTTCTAAAATTTTCTCGCGAAATTCTGAAGTTTCGCAAAGACCTTCTTTCAGAACTGCGCCAAAATTATTCCAAAATTTGATGTATTCTTCTTCGCTGTCGGAAGCTTTCTTTTTAAGCTCGGAGAGCACTTTACTCACCAGAGATTTTCTGATTTTATCCAAAACCGCGCTGTGCTGCAAATTTTCGCGACTAATGTTTAGCGGCAAATCGTCGGAATCGACTAAGCCGCGTAAAAAACGCATGCAAGCTGGCACCAAACCCAACTCTTCCGAAATAAAAACTTTTTTGACGTAAAGTTTTACCGAAGTTTTGCGATCTGGATGAAAGAGATCAAACGGCTTCATTCCTGGCACAAAGAGCAAATTGGTGTAAGTAACCACGCCCTCAACTTTGTTGTGAATTGTCATGAACGGCTCGCCTGGAAGATGCGAAAAACTTTTATAAAAATTTTGATACTGTTCGGCGCTAACTTCGCTCGGGGCTTTTGTCCACAAGGCCGAAGCTGAGTTTAAAACCTCAACTTTTGCGCCCGCTTCCAAATTTTCCGGGATAAATTCGATCTTAAAATTGATATGATCCGAGTAGGTTTGGACAACGTGCTTGATATGAAAACGATCCAAAAAATCGCTCGCATCATCTTTTAGATTTAACACGATTTTTGTTCCTCTTTCTAAATTTTCTTCAGCCTCTCCGATCTTGAAATTGCCCGCTCCTTCCGATTCCCATTTGAAAGTTTTGTCCGAATCAAACTTGCGCGAAAACACCTCAACTTTGTGCGCAATCATGAAGCTCGAATAAAATCCAACGCCAAATTGACCGATTAATTGAACATCTTTTTGTTTGTCGCCAGTGAGTGATTTAATAAAATTTTCAGTGCCAGAGCGCGCAATCGTGCCAAGGTTTTGGATCAAATCCTCGCGATTCATGCCGATGCCATTGTCGCTGATGATCAGTAGTTTTTTTTCTTTATCGGTGGCAATCGTAATTTTTAATTCATTCGACAAAACATCTGGATTTTGCGCCGCTAAATAACGCAATTTGTCGCAGGCATCCGATGCGTTTGAAACCAACTCGCGCAAGGCTACATCCTTGTTGGTGTATAACGAATTGATCATCAAATTTAAAATTTTTCCGACCTCAACGTCGAAATTAAATTCTTGTGAATTGGACATATTTTTAGATTTTTTGGTTAAGAGCGGCCTCTATTTAGTTAAATTTTAAATTCTGACAACCGGTGAATTGTTTAATAATTTCTGGACCAACTGCATCGGGAAAATCTGCGCTGGCGCTGGAATTGGCAAAAATTACAAAATCATTAATTATCAACGCCGATTCACTTCAGATCTATCAAGGCTTGCCCATTTTGTCGGCGCAACCATCGGAAGCCGAAAAAAACATCGCTCCACATTTTTTATATTCGCATTTTACGCCCGAAAAAAGCTCTTCGGTTGTGGATTGGCTAAAGCTTGTTGAGCCGATAATTAAAAAGGCGCAAAGCGAAAATAAATTAGCCATAATCGTCGGCGGCAGCGGCATGTATATTTCGAAGCTGGTCGAAGGAATTTCTGAAATGCCAGAAATTTCTGAATCGATAAAAAAAGAGGCGCACGAACTTTTTGATAAAATCGGCATCGAAAAATTTCGCGAAAAATTCGGTGAAAATAAATTAATCGACAAACAGCGTTTAATCAGGGCGGCGGAGGTTTTGCTTCAAACCGGCAAAACAATTTTTGACTGGCAAAAAACTGCCAAAAAAACTCCGGTTTTAGAGAATTTTTTACACATAAATTTGAATCCAGATCGCGAAAAACTTTATCAAAATTGCAACTTACGCTTTGCTAAAATGATCGAAAATGGCGGATTGGAAGAGGTTAAAAATCTTGATGCCAATGACGATTGGGCAATCTCTAAAACGCTTGGTTATCGCGAAATTAAAAGCTTTTTAAATGGCGAAATTTCGCACCAGAAAATGATCGAAATTTCTACACAAAAAACTCGCAACTACGCCAAAAGACAACTAACCTGGTTTCGCAATCAACTGCCGCAAAAACAGGTTTTTTGCGATCAACAATCAGCCTTAAAATATCTTCGAAATGAATTTACGCGATGAAGGGATCATCATCAGCACTAAAAAATATGGCGAAAATTCACTGATTATTAAGGTGTTTTCGAGGAATTGCGGCGTTTTTCGCGGCTTCGTAAAGTTCGCCAAATCAAACAAAGTCAGCGCCAATTACCAAATCGGCAATCTTATTTCTTTCGAATATCGCTCGCGAATCGAGGAAAATTTAGGATCTTTTGCGGCGGTAAATTTAATCAACTCGTTTTGCTCGCGAATAATCTTTGATCGCTTTCGCTTAAATTGCGCAAAAGCTCTATTTTCAATGATTGATGAACTTTTTTTGGAGCGCGAAAATCATCAAATTTTTTTCGAACAACTGCTTTCATTTCTAAAAAAAATCATCCTCGACAACGCGACTCGGGCGGAAATTGTCGCCAATTACGTCAGACTTGAATTGGCAATGCTTTCCGAATTGGGATATGGCATCGATTTGAGTTCGTGCGTCGTAACTGAATCAACTGAAAACCTCGCTTACGTTTCGCCAAAATCGGCGCGCGCAGTCTCGTCCTTTGCCGGCAAAATTTATGAGAACAAGCTGCTTAAGTTGCCGGCGTTTTTGGTTAATGACGACGAGCAAGTCAGTGACAAATGTTTGGTCGATGGCCTGAAATTAAGCGGATTTTTTATTCAAAAATTTTTGGCGACCGAGCAAAAGAAATTCATAGAGCGCGAAGAAATCGCCAATTTAATCAAGCTAAAAACCGCTTAAATCCTGCATCGATCTTGATTCCATCTTTTAAATCGACCTCAAAATCAAATTGCCTTACCAATAAAATCGAAGCTGAAACAACAAAAAACCCGCCGCGATTTTGAAGGTCGCGACGGGCTGCAAGCCATAATATCAGGGCTTAATCTCTATTTGAAAATTTTAGCGAACTCTCTTTTTTTTCTGCTTTTCCAAAAGCCGCGATGATAAGCATCAGACGCCAAAAGAGGAATGACTGAAGTCGCTTCGGCATAAACCATTTGTTCGAAAGTTGTGTCAACCTTACCCCAAGAACAGGCTTCTTTTAAAGTTGAAGATGAGCAAGCGCCATCGCGTGAATCAGCAACAGTAATTTGAACTGCATATTTGTGCATATCGACTTCTTCTCCAAGAATTTCGGCGCAAACTACAGTGTCTTGAACGAAGTTTTTAGGAACGCCGCCGCCAATCATTAACAAGCCAGTTGTTCCGGCTTTGATTTTGATGTCAGTCAATTCTTTAAAATCGGCGATTGAATCAATCGTCATATGCTTTTTCGGATTTTTAACTTGATGAAGCACAAGTCCAAAACCGGCGGAAGAATCAGTGAAGGCCGGGCAAAAAATTGGCACGTTATGATCGTAAGCGAGCTCGATCAAAGATTCTTTTTTCTTGGCGTGCTTTTTTAAATATTTGCCCATTTCCCAAATAAACTCACGAGATGAGTAAGGGCGAGCTTCTAGTGAATTAGCGATCTTGAAGATTGTGTGGTCGCAATTTTGCAAATCGCGCTCATCGATGTATGTGTCGTAAATTCTGTCGATGTAGTTTTTGCGAAGAAATTTATCGTCGATGAATGGCGTGCCTTGATAGTGTTTAAATCCAAGGGCTTCAAAGAAATCCATATCAACGATTGAGGCGCCAGTGGCAACGATTGCGTCAACCATGCCGTGCTTAACCATATCGGCGTAAACTTTCATGCATCCGCCCGCAGAAGTTGAGCCCGCCAAAGTCAAAATTATCGAACATTTTTTGTCTTTAAGCATCATGTTAAAGATCTCAGTCGCACGCGCCAAATCGCGCGAAGTAAACGACATATGATCCATCGCATCAATGATCGGACGCGCATCAAACTTACTAATGTCGATATGCTTAACTGGGCGACTGAGTAATTCTTTTTTGGTAACCATTTCGATCTTATTTAAGGTTAAAAGGTAAACGATAGCGCTAACGAGCTACGCCGAAGCTGATTCGGACTCCGCTTGCTCGTCGCTTTCTTGATACATTGAAATCAATGGCTCGTCAGCAACTTCAATTTGAAGGTTTTTATCAAAACCGTTGAATTCGGTTCTAATGCTTCGCGAATAAGCTCCAAGCTGACCAATTTCAATATAGTCGCCTTCAGCGATATTTTCTGGCAGTTGGAAGGGGCCTTTCATCACATCCAAAGAATCGCAAGTTGGCCCATAAAAGCCAAACGAGGAGTTATTTGATGATAAGGCGGCTCTGCCCTTAACTCGATAGCAATTTGTTGGGTAAATGAAGTTTGGAACTCCGGCATCAAACAAGCCGCCGTAGGTTCCATCATTTAAGAAAAGCATTTTGCCTTTTCTTCCCTCAACACGAACCAGAAGCGATCCAGCCTCTGCGACCAAAGCTCTGCCTGGCTCGCACCAAATTCGGCATTTTGGATCAAGATTTAGTTGAGAAATTGAGTCAAAAATCTCGTCAAAATAAGTTTGCATATTTGGAGGAGTCATTCCCGGGTAAGAAGAAGGGAAACCGCCGCCGATATCCAAAACATCAAGATTAACTTTTGCCTTCTCGACGATGTCTTTGGTAATCATGATCGCGGTGCGATATTGCGCCGGATCCATGCACTGAGAACCAACGTGGAAGCAGATTCCAAAGCTCTTCGCGGCAGCCCTAACTTTGCGCACAAGCGAAACTGCTTTGGTTGGCAAAATTCCGAATTTGCGAGATAAATCAATCGCCGAGTGAGAATTTGGAATTGCCAAGCGAACATGCAAACCAAGGTCTTTCGCATTGTTTGTGACTTCCAAAATTTTCTTGAGTTCATCAAACGAATCGAGCGAAAAATCACGAATTCCGTAATTGCAATAAGCCTCTGAAATTGCCTCTCGAGATTTTACCGGATGCATAAAATACATCTTAACTTTTTTGCCAAAAAGTTCGTCGATCAGCTTAATTTCTACAAGCGAAGCAACGTCAAAATGTCTTAAACCGGCATCGAATAAATGCTGCAAAACAACGCGATCAGGATTGCTTTTAACGGAATACAGAATGTCGCTTTGATTCTTGTTTGACTGAAAATTCTTAATGAAGAATTGAGTGGCGCGCTTAATTGCTGCCGGACGAATAAAATAAACCGGAATTGATGGCTTAAGTTTTGCTAATTCTTTCTTAACTGTCGTAAGAGCCAAAATTTCTTTGTTTTCCTCTGGCTGGGCGAAATTTTTCTTCTTTGAGAAATCGAGATAATGAACCTTCTCACTTGCTCGATCTTGCTCTGGCTCTTGTTCCATTTCTTAACTGGTTGGAAATTGATAAAAATGATAGGCCGACGGAATCAGTAATGACGCTGATTCGCAAGGTTTTTTTTCTTAGCTTTTTTATAAAAAAGAGCGCGGCAACGTATGAATGATTTTTTATTTGTAAACCAAAAATTTTTACCCGTCACCGAGCCTTTAAAATCAAGGCTCGGCGCGGTATAATTCGATGTAGTTTTTTGTAATAAAAACCACTCATTTTTCTAACGCTTATTTTTGCGAAACAAGGTGACGAAAAATCTTCTCTAAATCGGGCTGTTTTGTTGAAAGATCTTTAATGCGAATATTGCTTGCAGAAATCACTTTTAAAATCTCCTCAACCTCAGTTTTTGAGGGGTCGTAAGTAATCGAAATTCTGTTTTTATCCAAAATTTTAGATTCGATCAAAGTTGGCGCCGAGACAATTTCGTTGATTGACTCAACGATTAATTCCTTGCTCGAAAGCAACTTCATCAAATTTTCTTTGCGATCATGGGCGATAACTTGGCCGTGATTAATCACCGCAATTTCATCACATAATTTTTCAGCCTCTTCAAGATAATGCGTTGTCAAAAGAACTGTGGTTCCAGATTTATTTAGCTTCTCCACATAATCCCAGAGCTGATTGCGCAGCTCAACATCGACGCCAGCTGTCGGCTCATCCAAAACTAAAATTTCCGGATTATGAACCAAAGCTTTTGCGACCAATAAACGGCGGCGCATTCCACCAGAAAGACTTCTTGGCGCTGACTTGGCCTTATCTTTCAAGCCCAAAGCCTCGATAATTTCATCGGTTCTGCGATCTGATTTTTTGACGCCAAAATATCCCGCATAAATCTCGAGAGTTTCATAAACATTGAAAAATGGATCGATGATCAACTCTTGCGGAACGATGCCGATTTTAAATTTCGTTGCTTGACGATCTTCGTCGATATCAATTCCGCCAATTTTGACCGAGCCCGAAGTTTTATTTACCAATCCCGCCAAAATATTGATAATCGTCGATTTGCCGGCGCCGTTGGGTCCCAAAAGACCAAAAAAAGAGCCTTTTTTAATTTCTAAATTTACCGATTTGAGAGCGATTTTTTCAGGATTGCGCGCAGTTTTTTTATAAGTTTTGTTTAAATTTTTTATCTCGATTGCGTTCATATTTTGGCTCTTTTGTTTAGTTAAAAATTTACTCAAAAAGCTTGGTTTTCCAAGTGGCGCAGCAGAATTCTCATCCCGCATGTCAACTGAACATGCGAGGAAAGTTTACAAAAACTCTTGAACCAAGGTCAAAGCCGAAATCATCGCCGTATCGGCGCGAAGAATTCTTGGGCCTAAAGAAATTGGGTAAAGATTTTGCAATTTTCTCATTTGCAAAAACTCGGTTTCGGCAAAACCGCCTTCGGGACCAACCAAAACAACAATTTCACGATCGGCAAAATCGATATTTGGCAAAACTTTGCTCGCTTTCTGCGCCTGCCCTGACTCATCGCAAAGAATAAAAATTTTATTTTTTGCCGCATCTTCGCCGATAAATTTATCAAGTTTTTTGGGCGCAAAAATTTCTGCAAAATCGTTTCTCTCGCACTGCTCGCAAGCCTCTTTAACATTAGCTCTAAACCGCTCCAGATTAATTTTATCAACGATTGTTCGCTGAGTAATAATTGGCTGAAACCTTGAAACTCCTAATTCAGTAGCTTTTTGCGCAATAAAATCGGTGCGGACATTTTTGACCGGCGCAAAGGCAATAGTAACATTTGGCGACTTGATTAAATCAGATATTTTTCGCTCGATTTGGGCGCGCAGATTTTTTTTCTCGATATCAACAATCTTGACCTCAAACTCGCCATCTAAGCCATTAAACACATAAAAAATATCGCCAATTTTTTGGCGCATTACTTTGACCAAATAATCAAAATCATTGTCACAAAGCTTGATTGTTGTGCCTTTGGAAAGATTATTTTGAGCAACAAAAAGACGAATTTTTCTCATCAGATTTTCTTTAAATTTTTTCATGAATTTACGCACTAGAAGAAAAATTGAAAGCGCCGGAACTTTTGCGTTATCAGCAACTGCCGGAATCGGCGTGATTATCACAATCGCGGTCACTGTCTCGATTTTATTTGAGGCTTTACGATTTTTTGACTTGGTTAATCCATTTGATTTTCTTTTTGGCACCTCGTGGAACCCGCAAATGGCGATGACTTCAGAGCAAGAAGTTGGCTCAAGTTCATTTGGATCGGTGCCAGTTTTTTTAGGGACTTTATTAATCACCGTCATCGCAATGATGGTTGCAGTTCCGGTTGGAATCATGGGCGCGATCCAGCTTTCGTTTTACGCCAAGGCCAAAACTCGCGATTATTTGAAGCCAATTTTAGAAATTCTTGCCGGCGTCCCAACTGTAGTTTACGGATATTTTGCGGTGGTTTTTGTCGCGCCTTTTTTCAAAAGTTTTTTAGGAAATCTTGGCTTTGATATCGCCTCAGAAAGCGCTCTCGCCGCTGGTTTTGTGATGGGCGTGATGATTATTCCGTTCGTTTTGTCGCTTACTGACGATGCTCTAAACTCAGTTCCGCAAGCACTAAAAGATGGCGCTTTGGCAATGGGGAGCACCAAATCTGAAATGATCAAAAAAGTAATTTTGCCAGCGGCAACTCCGTCAATTGTTGGTGCTTTAATTTTGGCAATTTCACGCGCAATCGGCGAAACAATGATCGTCGTCATGGCCGCTGGCCTGGTTGCAAAACTGACCTTCAATCCTCTTGATTCAGTTACAACCGCGACCGCTCAAATCGTCACTCTTTTGGTCGGCGATCAAGAATTTAACAGCCCAAAAACCCTTGCCGCATTTGCATTGGCGCTAACTCTTTTTGTTACCACTTTTGTGTTCAACATCATCGCTCTCGCCGTGATCAAAAATTACAAAAAGAAATATGGCTAGCAAACCCATCAATGAAAAAGAGCTGCAGAATTTTTTGTTAAAAAACTTCCCCAAAGAAAATGAGCAATGCGAATGGAAAAATTGGGTATCTTTAAAAAACAATGTAAAAGGTCACGAAGGAGAGGATTTAATTTCTTATATTTCCGGGATTTCCAATATGAGCGGTGGCAATCTTGTTATTGGAGCCAAAGACAAAACTTTAGAAATTCTAGGAATTGAAGATTTGGGCAATTACACAACTGAAAATATAAAACTCAGAATTTTGGAAAACTGCCCAAATCTTCCTTCAGAAAAGTTTGAGATAGAATCAATCACAACGTCAGATACCAACAAAACTGTCTGGATTTTGCATATACCTAAACATTCTTTCCGATTGCCGGTTTATGCTCATAATAAACGTTGGCAAAGAGTTGGTGAAAGCCTGGTTGAGATGCGACAAGAAAGGCTTGCGGCAATAATAAACCAAACCAATGAGAATGATGATTATGACTGGACAGCAAGAATAGTTAAAGAAGCGAAGAGAATAGATCTGGACCCAGCAGCAGTAAAGAAAGCCAGAGAGCAATTCATTATTCGTAACCCAAAATACACCGAAGAGATATCAAATTGGAGTGATGCAAAATTTCTCGATAAAGCCAAGTTGACGATAAGAGGAGAGATAACCAGGGCGGCCTTGATCCTGCTTGGAAAAGAAGAGTCGGCACATTTTTTAGGATCTTCGGTAAAGATCCTATGGGAATTGAAAACCCTAAATAACCAAATCAAAGCTGCCGAGGTTTTTTCCATCCCGCTTATTCTGGCTGTTGATGAGGTTTTTACAAAAATCAGAAACCTAAAATATGTTCACCTAAGTAGCGGAACCCTATTTCCAGACGAGTTTTTACGCTACGAACCATTTTCGATTAGAGAATCGATCAACAACGCAATCGCCCATCAAGACTACGAAAAAAAGGGAAGAATCAATGTGATCGAGTTTGAAGACGACCATCTGATTTTCTCAAACTGCGGATCTTT
>JACCEA010796481.1_pt1 | contig 15472 bp, 13 predicted proteins | sample 7449851 | NCBI WGS metagenome assembly JACCEA01 (sample SAMN15323453, study PRJNA562643) | freshwater metagenome | isolation source: river surface water | place: USA:Blue River Watershed | collected 2017-08-18 | reverse complement strand
CGTTCGCCAGCAACAAATATGGAACGCAACGATTGTAAATTATAGTTCGATAATTCTTGTGCTTCAGCATCTTCTTTTTTAATTGCACGAAAAGCAGTTGGAGCAGCGAAAAGTAAATTAATCTTGTATTCTTCAATCATTCTCCAAAAACTTCCAGCATCTGGTGTGCGTATTGGTTTGCCTTCATATACAACGGTAGTACAACCCATTAAGAGTGGAGCATAACAAATGTATGAATGACCTACCACCCAACCTACGTCTGAAGCAGCCCAAAACACATCACCCGGTTTTACATTATAAATTTTTTCTAAGCTATAATGTAAGGCCAAAGCATAACCTCCAGTATCGCGTACAATACCTTTCGGTTTACCGGTAGTACCTGATGTATAAATGATATACAAAGGGTCTGTTGATTTCATTTCTACATAACTTGCTGGCAATGCATGTACTTTGAGTTTATGATATTCGTCGTAATGAATACTAGAGCTTTCTGTAAAATGTTCACGTTTTACTAAAATCGTATGTTGAGGTTGATGAAAACTCAAATGATAAGCTTCTTCTACTAAAGGCAAGTATGGAATCATTTTATCGAACTCCATTCCATAACTAGCAGTTATAAGCACTTTAGGCTTTGCATCGTTTATTCGAATAGCTAACTCATGTGCCGCAAATCCTCCAAATACAACCGAATGAATTGCTCCAATTCGAGTACATGCAATCATGGCGATGATTGCCTCTGGAATCATGGGCATATAAATAATAACAGTATCGCCTTTCTCTACATTTTTTAATTTTAAAACTCCGGCAAAATCTTCAACTTCACGTAATAACTCAGCATAGGTATATTGTTTTTTAGTATTCGTTACTGGTGAATCATAAATAAGTGCTAACTGCTGTGCTCTTCCCATTTGTACATGGTAATCAAGCATCATATAACTCATATTACACATACCATCATCAAACCACTGATGATAATCATTTTGATTTTTGGTTAATATGTTCGATGGTTTCTTAAACCATGGAATTCTATCAAGCTCTGAAGCCCAATAATTACTGGGATCTTCGATGCTGTTCTTATATTCGGATTTATAGTTCATTTTTTTGAGTATAGAGTAGTGAGTACAGAGTATCGGGTACTATGTACTAGGTACTAAGTACTAATAAGTTCTTTAATTTTCTCTAACAATGTCCTAGTCGAAAATGGTTTAACCATGTATAAATCTGCTCCAATTTTATAACCAAATTCAACATCTAACTCTCTGCTTTTTGCTGAAAGAAAAATTACTTTTGTATCTTTTGTTCTTTCATTTTTTTTAATGAATTCGCAAATAACATATCCATCAACATCTGGCATCATAATATCTAACAGTACAATATCAGGCACTGTATTTTCAATAATTTCTATTGCTTCCATACCATTTCTAGCTACTAATACATCATAGCCATTTTTCACCAATAAAAATTCTACCGATAAAAGTATGTTCGGATCATCATCAACAATTAATATTTTCTTTTTTAATGTTTTCATATTACTTCATAGGAATTTGAATAATAAACTTTGCACCTCCCAAGGTCGATTGTTCTACACTGATGTTTCCTTTATGTAAATCAATTATTTTCTTACAAATTGATAATCCCAGTCCTGAACCACCGGCATTATTTTTTTTCGATTGAACAACTTGGTAAAATTTGTTAAATACTTGAGATCTTTGTTCTATGGGAATACCCGGACCATTATCTTCTACAGCAATGCTTAGAAAGGATTCATCGTTTTCAATGTAAATACTAATTTTTCCATTTTCAGATGGAATGTACTTCTTCGCATTTCCAAGTAAGTTTACCAATACTCGTTCCATCAAATCTTCATCGAGCATAACTTCCTTTTCTACCTCGTTGTGAATGGTTAATTTAAACTCTTCTTCTAAACCTGTGTTAAAAGAACCAACAACTCTATTTAATAAACTAATAGGTAAAATCGGACTTAAATGTAATTGTTGTTTACCTGATTCAAGTTTTTCTAAGTCGAGAACTTGCGTAATTAATTTACTTAAGCGTTCTAATTCATATACCATCACTTTCAAAAACTCTAGACGCTTTTGCTCATCCATATCCGGATGGTCGTGCATTATTTCAGTAAATGCCCTTACGCTTGTTAATGGAGTTCGCAATTCGTGAGTTACTGTATATAAAAACTCATCTTTTAACTGATCAATCTGTTTAAGTTTTGTATTCGCCTTGCTTAACGCTTCGTAGGCTTTACTCAATTCTGCAGACTTACTACTCAACTCTTTATTTAATTGTAAAATTTGTTGCGATTCTTTTAATAAATCAACCACATCATTCATACGAATGACCTCATCTTTCATCATCGATTGTAAAATAATTCGCGAAGAAGCAGCGCCAATAACTCCTGATAATATTTTTTCAGCATAAGTAATCACCCCTTGGTCGGCCTTTTGTGCATCGTCTGGAATAACTAACTGATTTCGTAAAAAATATTGACGGAATAATTGTCGACTTTTTTTCTCTCCAATAAAACTCGACATCAAATTTCTAAGGTCGAGAATACTAACGTTTCCTGTACGAATAAAAGATTGCTCGTATGTATTTGAGTATTGATCGATATCAACAAATAATTCGGCTTGAGTACTTTCCTCAGAATTTGGTTCAAAAAATAACGACACACTTACGAATGAAAGCAAGTTTATTAAAATACTCCAAAAAAATGCATGAGTAATTGGATCGGCAATATCAGCACCAAATAAATGAGCAGGTTTTAACCAATGTATTCCCCATAATCCATCATTTAATATTGAATCTTGCAATAATCCTGCTGATACCAATGTAGGTACTATAAGCGTAAAAAACCAAATAGCTATACCAACTGAAATGCTAATTATACTTGCCGCCTTGCTAGCTCTCTTCCAATAAATACCAAAAATTACAGATGGTGCAAATTGTGCTACAGCAGTAAATGAAATTAAGCCAATAGATACCAATGAATATTTTCCAGAGATGTATTCGAAATATAAATACGATAAGCTTAGTAAAAAAAGAATTGAAAACCTTCTAATCCATTTTATACTTTTTAAAACATGTTTAAAAAAACTAGATTTTAGCTTTCCATAACTTAAAATAATTGGGATGATAATATTATTACTCAACATTGTGCTAAGTGCTATTATCTCAACAATAATCATTCCTGTTGCTGCCGAAAAACCTCCTAAGAAAACAATCAAGCTAATCCAATTCGCTCCCATCGATTGTGGTAAGCTCAACAAAGTATAATCTGGATTGTAGGGTTGATTATTGTAAAACAGAATGCCAGCAATGGCAACAGGTATCACTAATAAATTAATAATAATGAGATAGGTAGGAAACACCCATATCGCTGTTTTTAAATGCTGATCATCTCTATTTTCTATCACACCTAATTGAAATTGACGAGGTAAAAAGATAAATGCTGTAAACGACAGAAGCGTCATCCCAATCCATCGCATATACCCACCATCAGAATTAAAAACGAATAGATGTTGTAGTTGTGGTGCATTTCTTATTTGCTCCGTAGTAAATTTATCAAGAACAAAAAACACAATAAATAATCCTCCAATAATGAAGGCAATTAATTTTACAATGGATTCAAACGCAATTGCATTTACTAAGCCGGCATGTTTCTCGGAGGCATCCATTTTAGAGGTGCCGAATAGAATTATAAAAAAACCAAGCACTAAGGTTACTAACAAAGGTTTCCACGATTGAACAATGTTTGCATTGTATGCATCGTTAGACGCTGCACTTAATAAATCGAAACTATCGGCAATAGCTTTAATCTGTAAAGAGATATACGGTATTACTCCTATTATGCAAACAAAAGCAACCAATGCGCCCACCGAAATATTTTTACCATAACGAGATGAAATAAAATCGGCAATGCTAGTAATTTTTTGAACTTTAGAAATTTTAATAATTTTTCGATAGAAGCCCCAACATAGTGGCATCAATAAAATCGGACCAACATAGATGGATAAAAAATCGGGACCAAAAACAGTAGCTCTTCCAATGCTGCCATAGAAAGTCCAAGCTGTGCAATAAACTCCTATCGATAAAGCATAAATAAAAGGGCTCCATTTTTCTGGTAAAAACTGTTTACGTTCAGCAATAAAAGCTACCACAAATAAGAGTGTTAAATATAATAGTGTGATGCTTAAAATTAACCAAACATTCATATGCTTATTTATTTCGTATGATAAACATACTACCCACAATGCTGAATAATAGAACCATCAGTATATACAAATACAAGATGGGTATACCCATAATAAAAATGGCTTTGTTAAAGCTAGATACTATAGGAAAATTTAATAACAAGGCTGCTAAGATGCAAACAAAGGCTAAACGATGATTAATAAGTTTATTTTTCATAATCGTATTGCACAATTTACAACTTAGCAGCCATATATTAAATTATTTTGTGTCGTACTCACCAATGAGTGAATAATAACCAAACACCATAAGACCTCCCGTAATAACAGGCATCAGAATAAATGTATAAATTATTGCTGGTACTAAGTCTTCAGCTTTATCGCTCATAAATTTTGGTATTGCCTGACTAACGAGTAGGTAATAACCTGCATAGATTCCTAAGAGGATCCATGCTACACCTAAAATTCTTTTTATCTGATTCATAATTTTATCTTTTATTAGTCTTCAACATTTGTCATTTTTTTATTGATGTACAATACACCTATTACGAAACATACACCCGCTACAATTATAGGATACCATAATCCTTCTAAGTATGGCTTATCGTATAGTGCCGCTAGGCCAGCCTCTAGTGCTTTAGTATTGGCAGCAGTTGCGCTGGTTGCTAAATACGTAGCAATGGCAGGTAATAATCCTCCGAAAATTCCATTACCGATGTGGTAAGGTAAAGACATCGATGTATAACGAATTTTAGTTGGGAACATCTCTACTAAAAATGCTGCAATTGGACCGTATACCATGGTAACATATATCACTTGTATGAATACTAATAATACTAATGTCCAATAACTAGAATCACCTACTTTAATTGATTTTTTTATTTCAGCTTTGTGCTCTTTACCCTCTGCATCTAGTCCTACAACTTGTTTACTTTCTTCTGTGTAAACACTACCATCAGTATATGTTTTTACCTGTGTAACTACATGCACAGAGTCGGTAGTTCCAGGTTTTAAAATAACTTGATCGTTGTTTACCGCTTCCGAAACAATTTCTGATTTATTTGCAATGTTTGCAGTTTGATAAATTTTATCGTAGATCGGTCGATAGGTTAAAATAGCAAGCAACATACCGGTGAGCATAATTCCTTTTCTTCCAATTTTATCGGATAACCAGCCAAAGAAAATAAAGAAACCGGTACCCGCCATTAAAGCAGCAGCAATGATGTAATTGGTTTGATCAAAATCGATGTTACACGTTTTCTGAAGGAAGGATAAAGCGTAAAACTGACCTGTGTACCAAACCACCCCTTGTCCCATGGTAGCACCAAACAATGCCAACAATACAAATTTAAAATTCAATTTATTTCCAAACGATTCTTTTAATGGATTGGTAGAAGCTTTACCACCTTCTTTTACTTTTTTGAACAATGGCGACTCGTCCATGTTTCTACGGATGAAATAAGAAACGATAACCATTACAATTGAAATTAAAAATGGAACTCTCCATCCCCACAAGTCGAAGGATTCTTTACTCATCGAATTTTTTGTAATCATAATTACAAAAAGAGAGATGAATAAACCAACGGTTGCAGTAGTTTGAATCCATGAGGTTCTTAGGCCACGTTTATCGGGTTCCGAATGCTCGGCTACATAGGTTGCAGCACCACCGTACTCACCACCTAAGGCAAGGCCTTGCAATAAACGAAGAATTAAAACTAACACTGGTGCTAAGTAACCAATGGTTTCGTAACCAGGGATGATACCAATTAAGAAAGTAGAGAAACCCATTATTAAGAGGGTAACCATGAAGGTATATTTTCTACCGATTAAATCGCCTAAGCGACCGAAGAACAATGCTCCGAATGGACGCACCACGAAGCCTGCTGCGAAAGTAGCAAGAATCGATAAAAATCCTGCGGTAGGATTATCGGCTGGGAAAAACTTAGTGGCTATAACGGCTGCTAAACTTCCGAAGATGTAGAAGTCGTACCACTCGATAAGCGTTCCTACAGAAGATGCCGCAATGACACTCCATAATTTGGAACCTGTGCTATAATTTTTTTCTGTTGACATAAAATTTCTTATAAATAAATTTGGAATTGAACAATTACTTCACCTTTTCTATCAAATACTTTTTTGGTAGCATTATCATAAATCGGACGTGATGAGTATTGAGCAGTTAATTTTGCATGATGTCCATCAATAAAAATATTTGCTCCTGCATCCCAATACGAACCATTTTCTTGTAGTGCTTCAAAATCTTTGAGTGCTAATGCAGCAAAAGGTTGCAAACGTACTTTTTTAGAAAGTTGTTTAGGAAGTAATAAGCCCGCTTGAGTATACCAGATACTTCCAGTACCGATAGAATAACGAGCATCACCTGCACCTTCGGCAGCACGTGTACCCGTAAATGTTGGGTCGTTTACACCAGTATTCATAATACCAATGCTTCTAATATAATTCGGTCCGAAATTATAATTATAAAATACCGAATAAGCCGTTACTGCCATGCCACGTTCTTTATTTCCAACGGGCAAATCGGCAAAGGCATCCACTGAGTAAAGGAAGATATCGTGTTTTTGTGCTTTTTTAGTTGCGGCATTGGTATCAGCCCAACTTTCAGTACCCTCTGTGTTTTGATAAAAGCCAGCACCAATGTTGAACACTTTTTTAGTGCCCATATAAGTACCCACTCTAAAAGGTAATACATTCGACTCTTGATCGAGGAATTGATAATCGATATAACCACCATAAGCAGCTTTGCCTGTGTTTCTATCTACAGCAATGTTAGGGTTAACATTCATCGCAGTATTTGTTGCAAATGGTTTATTCATGTGAAACTGATAACCTACTTTGCTATATCGACCTTTAATGTAAAGTCCAAACTGGCGAGCAAATTGGTCGGAATTTTCGATAAGAGGCCAGTTAAAAATAGGAGCATCAATTGTTAAAAAATTCAATGTTGATGCAGAAGTCATTCTAGAAATTCCATTCCAATAATGCAATCCAGCACCTACATACAAACTGAACTTAGCATTGGTACCATCTGCTTTTTTAGCAGGAAGGACAGCGTATTCATTCCAAGCATCGTGGAAAAAGAGCCCCGGTTTTTTACCCGGACCATAACCACCGGTGGTTGCGCTGGTGCCAGCAGCACCACCATTTAAAAATGTTTGGTTGTTTATACCCACATGGGTAAGAATTAAGTAACGGGGACTAATTTGAGCGATGGCTAAAAAACGTAAGCGACGAGCACCTACATCCCAAGTATTCGATTCTTGGTTTCCATTCACTAAGGTACCTGGGTTATTTTGTACTGAACGTAGCCAAACTTGATTCCAGAAAATAAAACGGATGTTTTTAGTTCCTTCTTTATCAATATTAAGCTTTAAGCCAGAACCATAATCTGCTGAACCTTGCGATCTAGCCGTTTCATAACTGAATAGAGCGGCAAGCGACAGGAAGAGTAAAAGTTTCTTTTTCATATTAATTGGGTTTAGTTTTTTGTCTTCTACGCGTCGAAAGACAAGAACTAAATTCCAATGTTATGAGCAATCTTTGAAATTTGGTATAGATTAGTGCTAATTAACGATCTTTAAAGCGCTCCCATTTAATAAGCATGTACTTGTCGCCCAGCTCTGTAATCATCATTCCCGCCCCTTTTAAGTGGCTCTGCTCTTGAAAAAAATCTATTAATTCTTGGTGTTTTAATATTTTATACGTTGGATGGTAGTCCTTTATTTCCGGTCGTGCTTTTAAGAACTGTTTCACCCAGTTCATCACCGACACATGGCTTACCCCAAGGATGCGCTCAATTTCACGATAGGATACTCCATCGAGATATAGCTGAAGGGCTTTGGTAACATAGTAATAATCTACTTTTTTACCTTCTTTCTGGACAGTAAAATTATACCCACATTTCTTACAATGGTAACGTTGGCGTTGTTTTACAATACCACTTTTTACATACTCCTCTGAGAGGCATTTTGGACAATACAACGATTTTTCCATATGACCTATACTAATTTTGCATAAATATACTAATTTAGCAATAATATGGAAAACATAAAAACTAGCTTTATCTCAATCATTCGGGGAACCTGAAACTATTTTAAAAAAATATTTGTCCTTACCATATTTATTCAGATATTTGCAAACTCTAAAATAATTAATAGAACATAATAAGATCGTCATGTCTAAGATTTGTGATTTAACAGGAAAAAGTGCGATGAATGGTAATAACGTTTCGAATTCGAACCGTAAGACTAAAAGAAAATTTCATCCAAACTTAAAAACAAAGAGATTTTACATCCCTGAAGAAGATTCATGGATTACGTTAAAAGTCTCTACATCAGCTTTAAAAACAATTGATAAAAATGGAATCACTGCCGTTATTAACAAGTTTGTGAAACACGGTAAGATTTAATTTATATAAGGAAGAAAAGAAATGGCAAAGAAAGGTAATAGAGTTCAGGTCATCTTAGAATGCACGGAGCACAAAGAAAGTGGCGTACCGGGTATGTCTCGCTACATCACCACTAAAAACAAAAAGAACACTACAGAGCGTTTAGAAATGAAAAAATACAATCCTGTATTAAAGCGCGTAACTGTTCACAAAGAAATTAAATAATCATACAATACTGATAGATCATGGCAAAGAAAGTAGTTGCAACGTTGAAAACCGGTACAGGTAAAGAGTACTCAAAAGTTATCACTATGGTGAAATCACCTAAAGGTGCTTACTCTTTCAAAGAAATCGTAGTACACAACGATCACGTAAAAGACGTTTTAAAAGGTAACAAGTAATTGTAACCTCAAGGCATATAAAAGCTTCTTTCTTACTGAAAGGAGCTTTTTTTATTCATACGAACATGGGATTATTCGATTTTTTTTCATCCAAAAAAAAGGAAGAAACATTAGATAAAAGCTTAGAAAAGACCAAAGACAGTGTTTTTGGTAAATTAGCGAGGGCTATTGTTGGGAAATCGCAAGTTGATGCGGAGGTGCTCGATAATTTAGAGGAGATTTTAGTATCTGCCGATGTTGGTGTAGAAACCACTTTAAAAATTATTGATAGAATTGAGAAGCGTGTTGCCAAGGATAAATATGTAAATACGAGCGAGCTCAACACTATCTTAAAATTCGAAATTTCTGAACTCCTAGCTGAAAATCAAACCAAAGACTTCGAGCAATTTGAATTACCAGAAACCCAGTTACCCTATGTAATTATGGTTGTTGGTGTTAACGGTGTAGGTAAAACCACTACTATTGGTAAGTTAGCGAACCAATTCAAACTGGCTGGCAAAAAGGTCGTATTAGGCGCAGCCGATACCTTCAGAGCCGCTGCAGTTGAGCAATTACATATTTGGGGCGAGCGTGTTGGTGTACGTGTGGTATCACAAAAAATGGGTGCCGACCCAGCAGCTGTAGCCTTCGATACGCTAAAATCTTGTATAGCAAATAACGAAGAAGTTTGCATTATTGATACCGCGGGGCGTTTGCACAATAAAATTGGCTTAATGAATGAATTGAGCAAAATCAAGTCGGTAATGCAAAAGCTAATTCCTAATGCTCCGCATGAAATCTTATTGGTATTAGATGCTTCTACAGGTCAAAATGCTATAGAACAAACAAAACAATTTACAGCGGCAACCGAAGTAAATGCTTTAGCTTTAACTAAACTCGATGGAACGGCTAAAGGTGGTGTGGTGATTGGTATTTCTGATCAATTTAAAGTTCCTGTAAAATATATTGGTGTTGGTGAAGGTATAAACGACATCCAACTGTTTAATAAATCAAAATTTGTAGATTCTCTTTTTGGTACTACCTTGAATTAATAAAATGAAAACTAAAGGCAATAAAGCAAAAATCAACATTGTTACCCTCGGTTGTTCTAAGAACATCGTCGACTCAGAAGTTTTAATGGGTCAGCTTAAAGGAAACAATATGCAAGTAAGTCATGAGTCGGAACAACTCGACTTTGGTACCGTTATTATTAATACTTGCGGCTTTATTGATAATGCAAAACAAGAATCGATTGATACGATTTTAAAATACGTTGATTTAAAAGAGCGTGGCGATATTGAAAAAGTTTATGTTACGGGATGTTTATCACAACGTTACAAAGACGATTTAGAAAAAGAAATTCCTAATGTGGATGCTTATTTCGGCACCAATGATTTAGCTAGAATATTAAAAACATTAGGCGCTAATTACAAACACGAACTTATTGGCGAACGTTTAATTACTACCCCATCGCACTTCGCTTATTTTAAAATTGCGGAAGGTTGTAACAGACCATGTTCATTCTGCGCAATTCCGTTGATGCGTGGAGGACACGTATCGAAGTCGATAGAAGACTTAGTGAAAGAAGCTAAAATCTTAGCGAAAAATGGAACCAAAGAATTAATTCTTATTGCACAAGACCTCACCTATTACGGATTAGATATTTACAATGAACGAAAACTTGCCGATTTACTTCGTCATTTATCAGATGTAGAAGGTATTGATTGGATTCGTTTACAATATGCATACCCATCGCAATTCCCTATGGATGTACTCGATGTAATGAATGAACGTTCGAACATTTGCAAATACCTCGATATGCCATTGCAACATATTACCGATAACATGTTAAAGTCGATGCGCAGAGGAATTACCAAACGTAGAACCATCGAACTAATAAACGATATTAGAGAGCGTGTACCAAACATTGCTTTGCGTACTACACTTATTGCAGGTTACCCAGGTGAAACAGAGAAAGATGTAGAAGAGGTGATTGATTTTGTAGAGAAAACTAAGTTCGACAGATTAGGAGTATTTACTTACTCACACGAAGAAAATACACATGCCTACTCTTTAGTAGACGATGTTCCAGAGGAACTTAAACAAGAGCGTGCCGATCAAATCATGGCTGTTCAACAAGATATTTCATTGGAGTTGAATCAAGCGAAAGTTGGCAAACAATACAAGGTACTTATTGACCGAATAGAGAAAGATCATTTTGTGGGCAGAACAGAATTCGACTCACCAGAAGTAGACAATGAAGTACTTATTACTGCTACCGATGAGTATTTACGCATTGGCGATTTTGTAAATGTTGAAATAGAATCGGCAGCTGAATTCGATTTAAACGCAAAAAGAGTTTAAGAAACGAACTATTCAAAGACTTAGGGGTTATCTATTTAAATTTTATATTTGAATATGGATAATTCATCATGTATCAACTATAGCAAAACAGGTGCTTTTAGTAAGTTGTTTTTAAATTATGTTGATGGTAGCGAAGAACTCAAGAAATTCTATACACACGCACCAAACATAAACTCTATTGCAAAAGCCATAGAAAATAAATCGAAAGAAAATATCAATAGAAAAGTTTTAGTAGAACAAATCAAAAGTCAATACAGTAATATTACATTACACGACCGTGTTCGTTCGAACATAGAATTACTAAATCAGCCGAATACATATACCATCACTACTGGTCACCAACTTTCGATATTTACAGGTGAGTGGTATTTTATTTTCAAAATAATTACTGCCATTAATCTTGCAAAAGAAGCAAAAGAAAAATTTCCTTCTTATGATTTTGTTCCTGTGTTTTGGATGGCATCCGAAGATCACGATTTTGAAGAAATCAATCATATTTATTTAAAGAATGAACGATTTACATGGAATGAAAATGCAAAGGGTCCAGTGGGTCGATTGAGTACAGAGAAACTTGTAGAGTTGGTAAATTCTGTTGCACATTTTTTAAAAGGCACAAAACATTCAGAAGAGTTAATTCAAATTTTTCAAAAGGCATACACTAAAGAACATACACTTGCCGATGCTACACGCATTTTAGTGAATGAACTTTTTCAGGATGAAGGGTTGGTTATTTTAGACGCAGATAACAGTGCATTAAAAAAAGTATGGTCATCGAGCATAAAAAAAGAAATATTAACGAATACTAATTATGATGCATGTGTAAAGAACACTGAAGACTTAGAGGCATTAGGATATACAGCACAAATACATGCCAGAGAAATTAATTTATTTTATTTGATGGATGGATTCAGGGAGAGAATAGTGAAAGAGAATAATGCATATGCTACGGTAGATGGTACCTATACATTTACTGAAGAAGAGATATTAAAGGAAGTAGAAAATACACCCGAACGATTTAGTCCGAACGTTGTACTCAGACCACTTTACCAAGAAAGTATACTACCTAATTTATGTTATGTTGGAGGCCCGGGTGAAATTGCTTATTGGTTACAGTTACAAAAAGTTTTTGAAGTAAATAATGTTTCTTTTCCAATGTTAGCCTGGAGAAATTCGTTTATGATGTTAGAGGAAAAAGATGCGAAAGCTTGGGAAGCATTAGGTTTTGAAACAAGTGATTTTTTTCAATCTATTTCAATTCTCGAAAATAATTATGTTGAAAAACATCAGATTGAAAAAATTAATTTCAAAGAGGAAGAAAAAATATTAAGTACATATATTGATGCAATAAAGAGTAAAGCAAAAAAAGTAGATGAGAATTTACAATACAGTGTAAATGGAATGGAGAAAAGAATTAGCAATATGATGTTGCGAATGGAGCACAAAATATGGAAAGCAGAAAAAAGAAAATTCAAAACAGAATTAACAAAAATTGAAAGTTTAAAGTTCAAATATTTTCCGGAGGGTAAACTACAAGAGCGAAGAGAAAACTTTAGTTTTTGGTACGCCAATTGCGGTATAGAGGGTATGAAGCGATTAAAAAGTGCTTCAAAACCACTTATAAGCGACTTTATTGTTCTGAAATATGAATAAATACACATTCCGTTAAACAAACACATAGAAAGGAGGAGAGCAGAAATTACTCATTTATAGAAAATTAGCAACACAACAAACCTCTTATGCCAGACAAAAACCTTAAAAAACGAGTAAAAAGTGCATTTTTTTTAAAAAAATTGCTTTTATCTATTGTTTTTTATTGTTAAGTTTGATTTAAACAAATTTTTAACAAACTATTAATAGTTCAATTATGAAAAAAGTATCTACATTAAAAGTAATGGCACTGATGTGCGCGGTACCGTTCTTCGTGAATGGACAGTCGGCTTCTCGACTGCAAGTCCGTAACAGCCAGGCTGAGAAATTAGTTAAAGTGGCACCAGGTAGCGAGATTGCTGCTATGCCTATGACTACAGCTGCAACTGTTAGAAACATTTCAGCTACTGCAAAGAGAAGTGCAGCAGCTACTATCGTAGGAAGTACTACGTACGACTTACAATCAAATGGTGGAGTGGGTAGAAGAGTAATCTCTTATACTGACGGTAAGGTTACTGTAGCTTGGACAGGTTCAACTGACCCAGGCACTACTTGGCCAGATCGTGGTGGTTTCGCGAATTCATACAACGGAACTGCTTGGGGTGCATCTCCTGCGGCAAGAGTAGAAAGCAAGCGTACAGGTTGGCCGAACATTGAGGCTATCACAGGTGGTGAGATTATGCTTTCACACGTTAACGCAGTAACTACAAACACTGGCGCTGGTACTACTTGGGGTACAACTCGTGATGCTGGTGAGTTCAGAGGTTTAACATGGGGACGTGCTGCTGCTTCAGGAAACAATGTACACTACATTATTTCTACTTCAGCTGGTAGCGATGGTTTCTTAGCTCCTGTATTCTACGGAAGATCTACAAACGGTGGTACTTCATTCGATACAGTTAGCGCTAACTTCGCAGTTGCTGCTGGTTACGATACTGTTAATCACGCTGGTGACGTAGGTGCTGACTCATACGAAATTGCTGCTCGTGGTAACGTAGTTGCTATTGCAATTGCTGGTACTACTGAAGACGTAGTTTTATTAAAGTCGACTGACAACGGTACAACTTGGACTAGAACAGTTATCCGTGAGTTCCCTATTAAGAAATATGTTGGTGGTATTACTGATATCAACAACGATACTGTAGCTGATACATTATTAGGTACAACTGGTAACATTTCAGTAGTAATCGATAACCAAAACGTAGTACACGTTGTATGGTGTGATTTATTAGTATTCGATCCAGACGGTGCTGGTTTGAACGTATTCTTAACTGCTACTTCAGACTACATGAACTACTGGAACGATGCTGACAAAAACATCGTTGAAGTTCCTGTATTATTAGACAAAGACAATAACGGTTTATTCGATTCAGGTTCAGCATTTACTGGTGGTGGAACTATTCGTTATGGTAACTCAGGTTTCTCTTTAAACCCACAATTATCAGTTGGTTCAGCAGGTACTGCTTGGGCTGATAGAATTTTCTTAACTTATGCAGCTGTTGCTGAAAACGATACTAACGACGTTGGTGTTGACTTCCGTTCAATCTTCGTAACTGGTACTCCAAACAGAGGTCAAGACTGGTACGAAATTGTTGACGTTTCTCAAACTCAAAACGTTGAAAACGTATTCGTATCTACATCTCGTGAAGTAGGTGCTGATGGTATGATTCACATGATCTGGCAACAAGATTTTGAACCAGGTAACGCTGTTCAAGGTCAACACCCAGCTGGTCCATCAGATATCTTATACAATGCATTTGATGCAAAAACATTAAAATTAAACGTTTCTAACACTAAGAAGTTAGATGCTGCTATCGTAGCATTCCCTAACCCAACTTCAGACGTTGCTAACTTCAGCATCACTTTAAACAATGCTTCTAAAGCAGAGTTAAAATTAGTGAACATGTTAGGTCAAACAGTTCGTACAATGAACGTTGACTTAAACGCTGGTGCTAACAAAGTATCTGTAAACGTTTCAGATTTAACTGCAGGTTTATACACAATGGTATTAACTAGCAATGGTAAATCAGCTACTGAGAAAATTATGGTTAAATAATTTCGCTCAGAAAATAGCGATTTCAAAATATAAAAGAGCCCTCCGAATTTCGGGGGGCTTTTTTTATTGCATGAGTTTTAGTAAATTGCTGTATAAGCTACCTTATGAAAAACTACTTCTGCGTTCTACTCCTACTCTGTGTTAGCTTGAGCTCCACAGCGCAACAAAGAATTAAATTTCAGAACCCCTATTTAAGCTCTCCCCTATTAAAGTATAAAGATTATATAACAACAAATACCTATGTTGCAAATAGCAACAAGAATAATGCTGCGAGTACTATTATAGGCAGCACTGTTTACGATTACCAAAGCAATGCCTCTATGCCTCGTAGAGTTCACAATTACACCAATGGCAAAGTTACCTGCGTATGGAATGGCTCTTTGCAAGACACCAATTATTACGACCGTGGAACTTTTGT
>JACCEA010689424.1_pt1 | contig 15474 bp, 13 predicted proteins | sample 7449851 | NCBI WGS metagenome assembly JACCEA01 (sample SAMN15323453, study PRJNA562643) | freshwater metagenome | isolation source: river surface water | place: USA:Blue River Watershed | collected 2017-08-18 | reverse complement strand
GTTGATAATAAAGTATTTTTATTTATGGAGAATTTTGGAGGAACTCCTAATACAATTCAAGTTTTAGATAGTACAACATTAAATGTTTTAAATACTACTACTTTAATAGCACCAAACAACTTAATACCTGCATTTAGGTATGCGGGCATATATGATAATAAAATTTACTTCAGTTTAAATGATAATAGAGTTTCATATTTTGATATAAATACATACACATTAGGAACTTTTATAACCACAGCATCATCAAATAATGCAAGCACATATAAAATACATAACGGTATATTATATGTTATGGCTAATAACGATAATAACGTAGTAGTTATAGATTTAAAAAGTTGGTCTATAATTTCAAATATAAGTGTCACTAATCCATATGGTTGTGATATAGCTGAAAAAGAAAACAAATTATATATCTTCTCAGATACAAACGCTACAGTAAGTGTTCATAATTTACAAGACTATTCTTTAATAACAAATATCACCGTATCAGTACCGACTATAACATCACCTATACAAACAAAAGGTGAACCACATTCGGGTTATTATAACGGTAAAATGTATTTCTTAGGAAGAAATACAAATCAAGTTTGTAGTATAGATTGTGAAAGTGATGTTGTTATAGATACTATTCCTGTAATTGGTCTTAACCCAATAAACGCTAAAATCATAAACAATAAGATGTATAGCATAAATATAACATCAAGCAATATGAGTGTTATCGATTTAGACAAAAACATCACACTATCTTTAATAGACTTCAGTGTATATAATCTATTATCACCAATTACAGGCTTTGATAACATGGTTTATTTTTCCAATAAACTGTTTATACCATTTTTGAACGGTTCGGGTGGTATCGCTGTAGTAAATACAAATACTGATAGTGTGGTATATACACAAACAGGTTTTATATGTAGAAACATATGCGTTGATAACAATTATAAAATATTTACAAGTAGTAATGTATCGGGATTAAACACTTATAATTTTACTAACTCAGATACATATATATTACAACCCGATTTAATATCATGGAGTAAAGAAACTCCAATCGTTAGATTTGGCGATAGTTTATCAAACTCTATTACATATGAAGATAATAGTCATATTAAAAAACAATTGACTAAAAAAACAATCCCATCTATAGGTATAATTGAAGAATATTTGGAAGAAGTATTATTATATAAAAACAGCAACTATAGAGAAATAAAAACAATTACTTCAAACTATACAGTAACAGATGATGATTATATGATTAACGCAAATGTCACAAGTGGTAATATAGTAATTACTATACCTACTGCGGTAGGCAGAAGAATGAAAGAATTTGTATTCTTGAAAACTGATTCGAGTATAAATACAGTAACATTATCATCTACAGTAAATATAAATGGTGCATTAACAAAAGTAATAACCACTCAATATGATGGGGTAACTATCAAATCAAATGGTGTTCAATACTTTATTAAAAAATAATAAAATAAAAAAATGATTCATATTAGAAACTCTAAACCCGATTCAATATTCTTATTAGAACACGAAGGCGTTCCAACAACATTATTAACAGATTTTAACGAACCTATAGTAGATGGTTCTTTATGTATAGATATCAACAATCAAGATATTTACATTTTGAAAAATAGTATTTGGACATTGATAGTGGGTTCTACAAGCGGTGTTTCGGGGTATATACCTTTTTATTCGCAAAACTATACATCTGTTTATGCTAAGGGTAGTGGTGTAGAAAACGGGTCAAATTTTATAACAGCATTAATAGATGCTAAAAATTTAACACCAAATGGTTTACCGCTTTCAAACACTAATAGGGCAACATTATATTTATTTAATGGGTTATATGATTTGGATACCAATAACATAAGTTTGGGTGAATATGTTGATATTGTTGGTATAGGGGAAGCGGAAGATATTAAAATAACATCTTCCAATTTAGCAGGTACTATAAAAATAGATAACAATAACGATTATATATTATCAAACCTTACCATTTCTAATACAGGTGGTGGGGGTTCTATTACACATAATAGTTCCCAAATAGATAATGGTATTTGGAAAAATTTAATATTAAATGCGCCTAATACCGATATGACAACATTCAACGGTGATTATTCATTATTAAAATGTAGTGTCGGTCAAATTTTGAACGGAAACATTAGTGGTAAAGTGAGAGATTGTATTTTTTTCAATCAAAGTTGTGGAGTTTCTTTTACAAGTAGTATCACAATAAGCGGTGAAGTAAAAAATTGTATAGCAACCGATACCATATTCGGTGGTAACTTTGGTCTATCTTTTGCAGGTGATGTTATTATTAGCGGGGTTATAGATAATTGTCACTCATCTGCGGGTGCTTGTTTTGGTTGGGCTCAAAATGATTGCGTCTTAACCAATACGGGTAAAATATTAAACTCAAGTGTTAATGGAAATTCTTCATTTTGTTATGGGGGAGGTGCATTATCAAACGTGACAATAGATGGTATTATAGATAATTGTACATCTACAGGTCAACTATGTTTTGGTGCGTTAAACACATCGGTTGGAACATGTACTATAAACGGAACAATAAAAAATTGTACAGGAAATGAATACTCATTCGGCGCAGTTTTTGTTGACGGTAATGCAACCATAGCAATAGGTTCTATAACATTTTCATCAAGTAGTATAATCGATAATTGTACAGGGAACGATTTTTGTTTTGGTTTTTCGGGTGGTACAGGTTCGTTATTTATGAATGGTAAAATTATAAATTGTAAAGGTAAAAATTATTGCTTCGGTGCGGTCTATAAATCAACAAATACTGCTGTTTCAGACCCAACGGGTTCTATATTCATAACGGGTATTATAGATAATTGTAAAAGCGTAAGTTTTTCGTTTGGTTATTCTTTACATGATACTCAAATGAATTTAATAGGGGGTGGTACAATTATGAATTGTGTAGCAAATATTAACAGTTTTATGTGTAATGATTTTGCATCTGTTACGGGTAATGTTTTAGGAACTAATAACGGTAAAATCGAAAATTGTTCGGGTAATGCTAAATGCTTCATACATACAGATAGAATGAATATAAATATTGGAACTAATACCTTGATTAAAAACTGTATATCAAAAGGGGGTTCTTGTTTAGGATATAGTTCATATGGTAACGTATCGTTGTCAGGTACAATAGATAATTGTGTAGGAGATTTCGGATTATTGGTAGCTCTTAGAGGCTCTGTTGTTTTAGATATAAACGGGGAAATTACAAATTGTGATATAGTTAACGGTGGTGGTATATGTGTGACATTAATTGGCTCTAATAATGTGACGATTAGTGGTTTAATAGATAATTGTAAAACAAAAGGAAATGGTTTCGGTTATGCTATTTCAGGTGTTGTTACTATAGATGGCATTATAAAAAATTCCGAATGTGGTTACTTAAACAGTGGTCAAATAGGGTTTGGTTTTGCAAATAGTGTCTCAAATGTTATCATTAGTGGTTTAATAGAAAATTGTAAAACCGAAGGTGGGTATCTATCAACAAATGCTAATGGTGTTTTAAGAAATTGTAAGAGGATAACATCACCTACAACAGAATTACATTTAGGTACTTTAGAATCATGTAAATTTATTGATAATTCTTTAGGAAATACTTTAACCATTGGTTCGGGTGCAAAAGTTGTTAATTGTGTTATAAAACAATTGGGTGGAGGTAATGCTATAGCAGCAACATCGCCTATTTCAGCATCAATTTATTATACCGCTACAAATAAAGTAAATTTTAACATATCAAACTCTATATCAACACCTTATAATATAGTAGATATTAATATTTAATAAATGTTTTGTTTTTTAAATATTTTTCTTTATATTTGTTGTTATGAAAGTTAATATAGTAGAAAAATTAAACATTAAAGCTATAAAAGGCTTAGTAGAGCTAAATTCTAAATCTAACGGAATATACTTAGTTGGTGGTATAGTTAGAGATTTTTTCTTACAAAAAGAAAGTAAAGATATTGATATTGTAGTATGTGGATTAACATATGAAGAAATAATAAATATTTTAACAGTTCATGGTGAAATCATGGAAGTTGGTAAATCTTTCGGAGTTTTAAAATTTATACCATTTAATTGGGATAAAGAACCAATTGATATAGCTATTCCGAGAAAAGATTATAAATTGGGTGAAGGTCATCAAGGGTTTAGAATAGAAACAGACCCGTTTTTACCTATCGAACAAGAATTGAATCGTAGAGATTTTACCATTAACTCCATAGCGATTTCTTTAGAGAATGTTATAGTTGACCCTTTTAATGGAATTGGTGATATCGAATCGAAAACAATTAGAGCGACATCTAAACAAGCATTTTCAGAAGACCCTTTAAGAATGATGAGAGCGATACAATTTTCATCAAGATTTGGTTTTGAAATTTCTAAAGATACTTGGGATATGATAGTTGATAATAAAAGCGATATTAAAACTATTTCGGGTGAAAGAATTATAGAAGAATTGGATAAAATATTCTTAAAAGGTGATATTAAAAAAGGTTTGAAATTGTTTCGAGAAAGCGGATTACACAACGAATTATTTAAATCTTCTATGATTTGTGATTTAGTTTGCAATATAAAAACAAGAGAAGATTTCTTTTTTACAATATGTGTAACATCTGAAAATTTTAAAAACATTTTAAAAGGAGATGTTAAAACAATAAAGGGTATAAAAGCAATCGAAAAATGTTTCGAATTAAGTAACAATTCTAAAAAATCAGATATTCGTCAAAAACTTTTCGATGCTATTCAAATGTCAGAAACAGTTTTAGAATGTAGTAGAATACCTTTCTTTTTCAAAGATGTTGTAGAAGAGTTTAAATCCAACCTATTTCCTAAATCTTTTAAAGAACTTGCATTAAACGGTGATGATTTAATTGAAATGGGGTTTAAAGGTAAAGAAATTGGTGATAAGATGAAATCGCTATTAACAGAAATTTTTGAAGAAAAAAAGCAAAATATAAAAGAAGAATTAAAACTTTCATAATTATTAATTATATAAAAGTAACAAATAAAAAAAATGGAAAAAAATAATAAATTTAAGAAACAAGCAAAACATCGTATTAATAGATATATCACTTCATTAGAAGTTAGGTTAATTGGTGATAATATACCTAATAGTGGTAGTGTTGTATACTTAGATGAAGCTTTAAAACTATCTCAAAATATGAATTTAGATTTAGTAGAAGTTTCACCAAATGCCAAACCACCAATTGTTAGAATTGTCGATTATAATAAATTTCTTTATGAAGAAGAAAAAAAACAAAAAGAATTAGAAAAAAAACAAAAAGAAAACAACAAACCGATAAAAGAAGTACAATTTACACCAAATATCGGAGTTGCTGATATTGAAACTAAAACAAAGAATATTAGAGGGTTTATTAAAGATAACCACAAAGTAAAAATTGTTATGAAGTTTAAACAGGGTAGAGAAATGAAAAATCTTTTTGAAAAAGGTGAGTTGATTGTTTACCAATTACTAAAAAATTTGGAAGATATTGCCAAACCCGAAGCATTGCAAAAATTAATAGGAAAAACAATAAGTGTCACAGTTAAACAAAAAAAAAAAATATATGTTAGGTATAAAAGAAGCAAAAATGGTTCTATCTCAATTAGGTATGAACGATAACGAAATCGAAAAATATGCAATTTTAGTAGAACCATTCACAGAATTTCATAAATATATTATGCAAAAGTTGAATATTTCGAGCGAAGAAACAGAAAAAATGACCGAAAAATATTCAAGAGATTTTATCATTAAAAAAATAGCAGAACTTCAAAAAAGCGGAGTAGATATTGATAATATTTCAGAAGTTGAATATTTTGGGATGGCGGGTGAAGCGATGAAAGAATTTGCATCGGAACATTCATACGACTCAGAAAAATGTGAAATTTTAGAAAAAAACTTAATCGAAGTTTCGACCATGTTTGTTGAAATTACAAAAAATATGACCCAAAACGGTAATTTAAAATAATGAATAATAGAATATATTGCCCTAAAATTTTCCAAAAAGAAATTGAAAAACTTCTTAGAAAAATTGAGATAGAAGAAAGAAAAAATAAAATTAATAAATTATTATATGGAAAAGTTAGTAAGTAAAATTGAAAAAGCTTCTCAAATAATTAATAATAATAGTCGTTATGGTAATGGTAATCATATAATATTATCTAATAATTTTTACCAAGTGTATCAAAAATTCTTAATATACGAAAAAAGGAAAAAAAATATAGATAAACTCTTAAAAAGCGACTCTTAAAGTCGCTTTTTTTATATATAAGAAAAACAACAAAAATAATGTACCATTATTTTCCATTTACACCAATATCCAATTATACAGGTAGTTATTCCAACTACTCAAGTACATCTTTCCAAGTACCAATTGGTAACATTTGTCAACCCGCTGATATTTTAAAGTTTAATGCAGGTACAAATGCGTGGAGTCAAATTCCAAATACACAATTCTTTTTAAATAATGAATTACAAATAACAAGCTTACTTCAAAACGATTGGATAAACAATTTACAAGAGAAGTGGTTTGATGACTATTTAAGATATGTTAATTTATACGATTATATCACACCTTCAGAAAAAAATATTTTATATAATTATGCGTTATCTTTAGATTTATTTCAATTATTATCTTCTCCAAGTGTTGCATATGTTACAAGAAATGACGGAACTAATGGTCTGATAATAGACCCATATTTAACAAACGAAGTATCTATATGTTTAAACGTTTATCACACACCCATAATTTTAGATTATGTTAAAAATTTACCCAATAATAACCCACTTAAAAATAAAGTTTTTTTACACCATAAGAAAGGAAATATTTTAGTTTCCAATGTATGTAAAGTAGATTATCAATCACAGAGTGAATATGTTTGGTGTTTTGATGGATATGAATATAAAAATTATGATTTAACAAATATTGGATTAGTTCCGAGTTTAGCGAATGGTGGTGGTAATTTTTTCGGAGAGATTAAAATGGCGGGTAATCACGTTCAAGCACATTATATAGTTAAGAAAAACATTGATGAAAACGACCCTACTATTGGTTTATGTAGTGGTGATAACCCACCTTTCTGCTTCGGTGATGAAATAGTTATTATAGACACTACATGTTGGACTTCAAATGGTACGAATGGATGGGATTGGTTAGGTAATTATTCACAATTAGAATATTTATGGCACATAGCTGATGTTACAGTACCAAAAGTATATGCAACAGTACCAATAAGTTCTCAACTTTTCCCACTTCGCATTATACAGTTCTTAAAATTCAATGATTTCGATTAAACTTACTTATTAAAATAACATAAAAATATGATTAAAGATACATCAGATTTTATTATTAAAGTTAATAAAATACATAATAATTATTATGACTATAAATGTGTCATATACATAAAATCTATTGAAAAAGTAAAAATTATATGCCCCGAACACGGAGTTTTTAATCAATCCCCAAATAATCATTTATAAAATAGAAGAAATTATCAGTAATTATATCCACAAATAAACATTTCTTATTAAAAATATAAAAATATTTTAAATATAGATTGAAAAATTTATATATACTAAAAAATAAAATATTTTTATGATTAAAATATTGAGACCCGATTTATCGTCTAATATATTAGAAATAATTGATTTGGAAACAAATACACATTTCTATATAAATGGTAGAGATTTAACAGGTAGAATTTTTGAATTTAAAGACATGTATGCGGTATCTGTTTCAGAACCCGAAATTACATTAGAATATAAAAACAAATTCAATTATTTCAATGTTGCGGTATTAACAAGTAAAAATTTAGACCCAACTTCATATCTTTATAATTCAGACCTATATCAATATGCTACAGATTTATTAACATCTTTCAATGAAAGTAGTGGTGGTGGAAGTAATACAAGCGGTAATAGTTATGTTTTACCGATAGCATCAGCATCTATTTTGGGTGGTGTTAAAATAGGTTCTACTTTAACAATTAATGGTAGTGGTATATTAAATGTTTTAAATCCTACCAATAATTTAAATGGTTCTAATGGTATTACAAGAACGGGTAACTTTTTTAAATTGGGTGGAAATTTAGATTCTCCTACTTTTTTAAATTTAAATGGAACGGGTTATTTAAATATAGGCTCTTCTACAGATTGGAATCACACATTTAGTAAGACGGGTGGTTTATCTCAAAGTTTTAACGGAAATAATGCTATTTCATATTCTGATATCGGTATACAATTTAAATCTTTAGGTGGTTCATTTGCAAAAGTAGATACTTCTTTATTATCTACTACACGTGATTATAAATTTCCAAATAAATCGGGTACTTTTGCAATGCTCAGTGATATTACAGGTGGTGGTGGAGAAAATACTACTGCGGGTAACGGTTTGTCCATGTCGGGTAACATTGTTAAATTGGGAGGCAATCTTACAGAAAATACAATATTAAATGGTACTAATTTTAACATCACATTTAATGTTAACGATTTTATTGTTAATGCATCAACAAATACGATTTTATTAAAAACGAATAATGTAGAAAATCTAAAAATAGATTACACAGGTTTAACTACTAATAATAAAAAAACCGAATTAATTAGTGGATTATCATCTTTTAAATTGAATAAAGCAAATAATGATGAAGCAGAATTAATAGCTGATAATTTCTCAATTAAAACCGATAATGATGTCACTATTGAAAGCGGTAACTTAAACATCAATTCGGGTGGAACTAAATTTGCAAGTGTTATAACGACGGGATTAACCGATAATAGAACATTTCAATTTCCCGATGTTAGTGGTATGTTAGTAACAAATAACATATTAAATTCTTATGAAACATTCGGGTCAAATGGTATAACTAAAGTAGGTAACACCTTTAACTTGGGTGGAAATTTAAACCAAAACACTACGATAACTACGGGTTCAAATGCTTTAACAATTAATGGAACAAACTCAACTATTAGTATATTAGCTAACAATTTAGTATTGGGTAATAGAATAACATTTAATAAAAAATCGGAATTTAATAAAAGTTTATTAACAACGAATAATAGTATTACCAATTTATTGACAGATAGTGTAGATACGAATACTTCAAATCTTTACAAAATAGATTTAACAAATGTAATCAATTCTACATCACCTTCAAATATTGGTGATGGGAATAGATATATTAGAACATTTAATGTTAAAAATATTTCAGGTGTTTTAACTTTGGGTACAATTCAATCCGATTTTACCGATACTGAAAACACATCATCAATAAATATATACATAACGGGCACTACTTTAAAAATAGATGTTCAAGGAATTACAAGTAGAAATATAAATTGGTACTTAAATATAGAAAAAATTAAATTAGAAATATAATGGCAATTTTAAATACACATACAATCGGGAAAGTCAGAATCATAGAAATTGATGATTCTAACCCATATATTTACAATCTACCTGTAGGCTCTATAGCGATTAATAGTATCTTAGGTGTTAGTTGGGTTAAAAAGAATAATACTACTATTGGTTGGGAAACATTATCTTTAAATATAAATGAAATTTCAATGTTTATAGATTATATAGCATCAACAACAACATCAAACAACGTAGTTTTAACAAATAGCACATCTAACGGGGGTGCTGTTGCACAAGTAGCTTATGAAACCTTTGCTACCGCTCCAAGTGCAACGCTTGTTCCAAGAGTAGGTTTGACAAATTTATCTGTAACGGGTAATGCGTCTTCGAGGTCGGGTCAAAGTAACGGAAACGGATTCATATTATCAACTACACATTTCAAAAAAGTACAATTCGAGTATTCTTTAAGAATAGTAGGTTCATTACCCGTTGCGGGAACTAATGTATATAAGATACGATTTGGATTTTTAGATAACGTAGCGGCACAACCCAATAACGGATTTTATTTTGAAAGCCCAAACAACGGTGAAAGTTTTTGGAGAATTGTTTCAAGAAACGGTGGCGTAGAAACATCGGCTTTAACAACCAAGAGTGTCGTTTTTGGAGGATATATGAATTTTATAGGTATATGGGATGATAGCAATATTATCAATTTCTTTATAAAAGATAGTAACGGCGTTACAAATGTTGGTTCTATAAACACGAATATCCCCACAGCTACTATAACATTCGGACACTCATATATAAAAAGTGTTGGTAGCGTTACGGGTAGTTTATTTATCGATTACACTAAATGTAGATTGACGACAAAAACAAGAGATATTTATGATTAATTTCGAATTTAAAATTGGTAGCAATGTATTATCTTTTAATAGAATATTGACAGATGAAGAACAATTATTAAGTGAAAGTGAATTAATAGTGTTAGATGCTTATTTAAGTACTAAAACATTAGTTTTAACAAATCCGATATCATACACCAAAGATGAAAGTTATGATTACATGAATAAATTTCAATATTCATATTATGATGAAACTGCTTTATTTTCTTTGATAAATTTAAAAACAATGATGATTATTAATACAAACAGAAACGCAACAGAAGAACTAATATTACAAATGATTCTTGCTGTTGAAAAATGGATTAATAAATTATGGTATATCTATACTGAATATAAGATTCAATTAGAAATGGGAATGCAGGTTTCTTCAATAGAAATAAACATATCAGAAATACCATGCTTATTCTATGATATTTTATGGGTTGCAAACTTCAATAATTATCGTTTAAAAGAACCGAGTAGAGTAGTTAATCAAGATGTTAATTTTTACATAAATTACATCCCGTAAAAAAATATATATAGTATATAAAATTAAAAAAACATAATGAGTATTGTAAATAATAATGAAAATAAAGAACCATCTATAGTAAATCTATTGATTTATAAAAATCATTTAGTAGATACGGGTTTCAGAATTAAATATGATGGTTTAGTTAATACCGTATTATATAATGCGTATTTGAATAAAGACACTAACCAATTATGTTTTCAACAAGAAGGTACTGAACTTTGTTTCGACTTTTCTTTAACGGGATTACCCGATGTAGATGCTAATGCAGCAACTGCGGGAGATGTTTTAGTGTATAATGGTACTAATTGGGAATCTAAATTTTTAGGAGATGTATTAAACTATTCAAGAAATCAACAATCTACGAGATTTACCGATATTAATTCGGTTACTTCAATAGTGGATGCTTTAGATAAAATTTTATATCCTTTTATTAAACCTACATTTTCGAGTTTTTCAATACAAGGACAAAATAACACATTAGAATTGGGTGAATACTTATCGGGAACTAATGGAGGTATAGAAACATTCTTGTGGGGTGTAAATACTATATCAAATGTTTCTACTACAACGGGATATAAAATATTGGATATTACCAATTCATATACAATAAACAACTCAATATTACCTACTACATTATTATCGAGTCTGCAAAATATTCCTTACGGAATAGTATATAACACTAACGGTGCGACTAACATTTTCAGAATAGTAGGAAAAGATTTAGAAAATAATTTTTTCCAAAGAGATTTAACTCTTACGTGGAGACCAAAAATATTTTGGGGAACATCACCAAATATGAATGCTTTAAATAGTACAGAAATAATAAATTTACCAACTTCTAATACGGGTGGTAGTAAATTTGCAACAGATATTATAAACTCGTTTACAATGGATGGTAATGGTGAGTATATTTGGATAGCTATGCCAACATCATTTGGTAAAGCTATTGAATCGGATGGTTCTAATTCAAGGTTTATAGTGGGTGGTTTAGCAAACTCGTTTTGGACATTATTCACAGTTAATTTTACGAATCAATTCGGATTCACATCTTCTTATTATTTATATAGAAGTAATACGATAGCATTTGGTACTGCAATAAAAATAGATATTGTTTAATTTTTTTTAGATTTTATAGCAGTTTTAAGATTGTCTTTTTTATATATACAAAAAAGATACTTAGAATTTAAATGGCAAATTTAAATGGAACAAATATATTAGGTGCAGTATTACCATTCACAACAGATGATGTATACTCCACACACCATGCAAAATATGGTAAAGGTGGTATAAGAACAGTTAAAGATTTAACCGAAAGAAATCTCATATTTTCGGATAGACGTGAAAACTTAATGGTTGTTTGTGTCGAAGACAACTCTTTTATTTCATCAACAAGCGGTGTAGCTTTCTATATATTAGATATAAACAATAATGCCTCTACATCATCTTCTTTAATGGATAATAACAATTGGGTTTTATTGGATTTTGGTTATGGAGCAGATGGTTGGATATTTCCACCACCTCCACAATCATCATATAATGGAAATAAAGGACAAAGAAGTTTTGATGGTGAACATTTATATATTTGTGTTGAAGATAATTTGTGGAAACGTGTAGCTATCGATTGGTTTGTTGATAATGGTACAAATGGTTTTGGTAGCACTTCGGGTGGATTGAATTATGGAGTTGTACCAATTTGGGGAACTAACGGCGGTTGGGATTTTGACTTAGTTGTTAAAGATATTGATGCGATAAATAGTACTTCGGGTAATTTATTAGTCACTTTTACAAACAATACTACTAAAATATTAGAAATTGGAGGAGACCGTTGGATTTTACCACCACCTATGAGTTCTGTTTGGACAGGTGTTGAGGGTGATAGAAGTTATGATAATAATTATTTTTACGTATGTATACAAGATAATTTGTGGAAAAGAGTCGCATATGATTTCTTCGTATTTGGTGGTTCTACTTCAGGTGGTGGTAATTTCTTTAATTTACCTAACGGATATGTTCCTATATGGGATAGTTTAAATAATAAATGGGATTTTAATTTAGTTGTATCAGAAACATATATAGATAGTTCGAGTGGTTTATTAAATGTTATTTATAGCAATAATTTTTCAACATCGTTCCCTATAAACACAACAATAGTTGCGAATTTAAACGATTTATTAGATGTAATTATAACAAACGCTACAAGCGGTGATGTTTTAAAATATAATGGTAGTAATTGGATAAATGAATTGTCAAATGGTCTGAATTGGGTTCAACCACCCCCATCTTCATCATATGATACGGGTAACAGAGGCGATGCGAGTTATGATAATGACTTTATTTATATATGCATTCAAAATAATGTTTGGAAAAGAATAAATATAGACTATTTCTTATTTAATAACACAACATCAGGAACATCAGGTTTCTCTATACCGTTTGGTTCTGTTCCATATTGGGATGGTAATGGATACTCAAATACGTTTGCAGTGGTTAATATACAACCAACAATACAAATGGGTAATTATGGAGAATTGGTAACATATTCTAACGGCACATCATCGTTTATATCATTCGGTAGTTCGGGTAATATAATAGGTGGTAATTTTTATGGTAGTAATGGTATAACTAAAGTAGGAAATACCTTTAACTTGGGCGGAACTTTAAACCAAAACACCACAATAACTACGGGTTCTAATATATTCAGTATAGCGGGTTCTAACGGTTTGAGATATAGTACAGATATTTCAAGCAATTATACCAACAGAAGTTTAGTAGATAAAGAGTACGTAGACGATTTAGTTAATACTATAATAACAGAGAATACTACTGCGGGTAATGGTTTAAATATAATTGGTAATAAAGTAGTTTTAGGAGGATATCTAAATCAAAACACTGCCATAGATGGTACAAATTTTGATTTATCTTTAAATTTAAATAATTTTGAAATAAACTCAAATATTATATCATTATCAACCAATAATTATGATGCTATTTTAGATACATCTTTATTAACACAAAACGTTAATTTAAGCTTCCCTAATTCATCGGGAACATTCGCTTTGGTTGAAAATATACACTTTAAAATAAACAATATTTATTACGTATCTAAAGATGGTAATAATATCACAGGTCAAAAAGGGGTTATTACGAGACCTTATAAAGATATAAAATATGTAGTCAATTTAGCAGGTGTTAATGATTATATCCACGTTTTTCCAGGAGTATATGACGAATATGACATTCCTACAAAATCAAATTTAACTATTTATTTAGAAGATGGGGTAAAAATAGAACCTACGACAAATTCGGGTAAAGTGGCAATATTCACAGACCAAGTTTTAGGACAACCCGCCTTAAATTTTAGAATTTTGGGTTATGGAGAATTATTAAGTAAAGGGGAATCGAATAACGATACGAATTGTATTGTCGCATCATATTCTAATTCTAAATATTATGTCGAAGCTAAATATGTTAGAAGTTTAGAAGCTTGGGGTCAAATAGGAGCATTTATTCATATAAAGAATGCTATCATAGATTATGAAATCGCCGCTTATTCAGGTGGTGAAGTTTTAGCGGAAAATTGTTACTTCCTTAATTTGGGACATTCGTTCAATAGTTATGCAACAACGAGTACATCAGAAGTTAAAATCACATTTAACGACTGTTATTTTGAAAGAAATGGAACGAACAGTGATTACCAAATATCATATGGTAATGATACAACTTCGGTATTATTTTTATCAGTATTTAACCCAACCAATTCAACAAGATATTGGAATATAGCATTCAATAATTGTAGCTTTGTTCAAAAATTGAATGATAATAATATAACAATAAAGGCTAATAATTTTAACTCAGATAGTTGTATACAATTCAATAATTGTAAATTTTATAATAAATTCAACACTACTAAATCTATATTATACACAGCAAATGCGGTGTATTCAAATCCATCTACAACTACCGAAGATAACGGTAATCTTAAATTTATATTAAACTCTAATATCTCAAATGTTGATGTAGATAGCATTAACACAGATGTGAATATAATAAATGAAATTCCCGTGAGTGGTATGTATATTTCACAATATTTTAGAATAAATAATAAAAACAAATTATAAATATGACACTTAAAAGTTCTACGAGCAACATATATCTAAATAAAGAACCTCTTTATATCGAGAACACTTCGGGCTTCGGTGGTAATGGTTTATTTAAAGGTGATTTATTGACAAGTGATAGATTTTATATCTTACCAAACAAATCAGGGTCAATCGCATTGATGGATGATGTTAATTCAACCACATTCGGTTCTAACGGTATAACTAAAGTGGGTAATACTTTCAACTTAGGTGGAAATTTAAACCAAAACACTACGATAACCACAGGTTCTAATATATTTAGTATAGCGGGTTCTAATGGTTTAAGATACACTACCGATATTTCAAGTAATTATACCAATAGAAGTTTAGTAGATAAAGCATATGTTGATGCTTTAGTTAACAACCTTAGTGGAGAAAATACAACAGCGGGTAACGGTTTATCTATGTCGGGTAATAATGTTATTTTAGGCGGAACTTTAAATCAAAACACTACGATAACTACGGGTTCTAATACTTTAACAGTTGCGGGAAGTAACGGTTTAAGATATGCTATCGAT
>JACCEA011291746.1_pt1 | contig 15479 bp, 19 predicted proteins | sample 7449851 | NCBI WGS metagenome assembly JACCEA01 (sample SAMN15323453, study PRJNA562643) | freshwater metagenome | isolation source: river surface water | place: USA:Blue River Watershed | collected 2017-08-18 | reverse complement strand
TTTATCATTTTTGGCCACAAATCAGGCCCTTAGTAGGACGGTTGGCAGTGATCATCAAGTAGATATTCAAATTGCTATATTACCAGGCTCTGCAGCTGCATTGTAAGAACTAACGATTGGTACCTTCATTTGAACTAAAGTGGTTGTCAGTAGACTATCGGGAAGTGGCCCCACCAGCTCAAGTATGACAAACTTGACATCATCCCTGCAAAGTCAAGTGCAGCAGTTGGCTCAAAGGACTCAAGAATTAACAGATCGAACAAATGCTGTTACACAGTTGTCGTCTGCCTTGCGGACTTCTATGCAAACACGGGTTGCACAAGTCCAGGGTATTGCTTCCAACCTTGATCAATCCCACTTGACTTTAGATAATCCCTCATCAAATGAGTCGCACCGAGAGAAGATCACCCTACCATTAGATTGTGAGGATTATGATGATTTTTCCATCGGTGTGAATGGTGGAGGGATGGTTGAGGTGGCGGAGATGGGGATTGATGAAAGAGACAGTGATGACAGCAATCTCGAAGATTTAACCCCAACCAACCTCTCTCTTGAATCCCAGACCTTGATCCCTGAAGATCATATGATAGAAACTGAAGCACCAAATTCCAGGTTTTATGGAAAATCTAAATGTTTTTTACATCATCACGCGAACTTCTTTTCTTTCCAGGATTTTGGACAGCATCAATGAAGGTCACGATTTCGGATCATCATCAAATGCATTGGGCGATTTTCTTGAAGAAGGTTAGATATTGCATTTTTTGCATATTGGCATTCATAGCCGTGAAAAATTAATCGACCTGGTATTGCAAATTCATAATCCAGATCATTCGAATCAGAAGGTAGGATTTATGCACGCTTTTTGTTCCATTTCCTCCTAATCGTTTTCATCCCACAGACATAATAATGCGATAGGTTGTCCAGTGATTAATAAATATTTATCGCAATACAAATTGTCATCAGACTGCATAAAGGATGATAGTGCAAGATATATAATGTACAGTAGAGAAACAATTTTAACTTCATTAACTCTTGAAATTGATATCAATGATATATATACCTCCTGCTAATATTATACCCGATTCTTTGGTTTTGAAATCTTTGAGGCAAACCATCTCCGCACAAAAAATATCTGTGAAATACAACATCAGGATGAGCAGGTTAATTTGTCGCGCGAACCGACCTGAAAGAGTGCAACCACAACAAAAATGAGAGTTTCTAGTAAAGATCCATAAAACACATTATCATAATTCTTTTCGTTCGTTGCACTGTGCAGAGCCAGTCTATGTCGATCCCGTTGTTGTTGCTGCTGAATATTCAAAATTCCTTTATGTATCTTTGCCAAAGCCTTCAACGAATCTCTCAATTCAGCATTCTCCTCACTATCTCCCACTTTATTTGGGAAATTACTTAATGTTTTTATAGGGTTTTGTATGTCAATCTATTCATAAAATACAATCGGAATTCATTGGTGACAAATTATTGTTCCGTGACAAACCTGTACGATTTTTGGAAAAAAACGAGCTTTGCGATTGTCCAAACAAAATGCGTACAATCCAATTTCTGTTGCTTCAAACTCGGATATAAATGTTTGAGAGTCTGTGGCTTTTTCTTTCCTAGGATTGATCAAGTCTACGCGTAGTGGATCTTCAAATTCCTCCTACATCAAGAATTACCATCATAAACCGACATGATTGGAACGACTCACATGAACAGCTTGCTGATAATCTAATGGACCATGACTTGTAAGCAAAATATCCATGTCTCCTCCATCCTGCACGAAAACAACTATATTTCTTTTCAGATTATCTTTCTCTATATTTTCGTAAAAGCATCTGCGCTCCTTTGCCGGAAGCAAAAAGTTCAAACTTTCGTGGGTCGTTGGAGCGGGAGGTACAACCGTAACTTTAGAGGATGACATGATAATGATCTACCAAATTATTCGCTACAGGAACTTTACGATACTGTGCAAAGATTTTATTTCTGGACTGGGACTACAAGCGCTTGTACATACAATAATGATCAGCAGGCGAAGGACAAGCAGCAGCAGGAGCAGCGGCCGCAGCAGAGTAGCAGCAGCGAGCAGCGCAGCCACTGCGAGTATATACCATATATGGAGTAGGTTCGTTCCATGTAAGAATTAATTATTATAAATTGTGTCATAAGTTCCTACATACATCATGCAAAGTTAAGTACTGCAACTACATAGTTCTACAATTTAAATAGTGTAGAGTGAATGTTGCGAAATACTCTAAATGGATATTGCAAACAATTACACCAAAAATTCTGATGGTACCTCCTCAAATTTAGGAATTACGTACCCCGCTTCAGACACGCTGTCGGTCCGAACTTTCATAACTGGTGCTTCAGGAACAGTCAAAATCTTTCCACTGTCATCCTCTACGTTGATAGAAGATTCCAAGTCTTCGCCAGCAGGACAATCGCAATCATTGGAAATGCACAAACTATCTGAATTTTTGGTTATTTGGAGATCATTTTCTACAGATTGCAAACATCGGGCTTTCAAGGCCTGAAATTTTGAAAGCTCCCCTTCCGTCAATTTTCCTTGGACTATTTCTTCCATTTCCAAAATTAAAGCCTAAAAAAGGTCAATACGTTAATAATAAAAGCAATGAATAACAAGAATTTACCTTGATATTCAGTATTGATTCATGAAGAAAACGTTCTGCTTGTGTACTGCAAATGTTTTCCTTCTTAATCAGTGCTTCCCAATAGTCATTTTGCGTGGTCATAGGCTGCAACTCCAAGTCAGCGTGCCTATCACTAAAGACACCATCACATGAAAATTCACCATTTTTGACAGAGTATACCTTTCCGTCTTGTACATAATCTTTGCGAGAGAAGAAGGCAGCGTTGGTAGAGAATGTACAGTACTATACCTTAAGAAAAAATCAGACCATAAAGAAACTCCACGCAGTAGTTGACCCAGTGGGGGCAGCAAAATGGTATGTTTTTCAGTGAAGTATTGATTTGAAAAGAAGGACTTATTGCACTTCAAATATGTCCAAAGATCAGGCGTCAATTGACTTATCTTAAAATTACGCTGCGGAAGGAGTGAAACAAAGGGAAAGAGATATACCTTATAAAGAAACATATGTGCGCAATTACGCATACCAAATACTTACTCTTTCGTAGTCACTGCTGCAAAGGAAAGTCCCGAACCTACAAGAATAAACATGATCTACAACAGTGAGAACGTATCGTGCATTGAATTCGAAGTATTGAGGAAACTGCTTTTGAATTTGCCACACACAATCAAGAAACTGAAGAAAAATTTGTGAAACTTCATCTTCAGCTCGAGTAGATTTGTCTTGTCCTTGACAACACCGCGCATAGAAAGTATGCCCAAACGAATTCCACTCTTTCTCAACTAGTATAGCAAATCCATCCATGGTGCGATAAAAAGGATCAAGGAATAACTGCGACAAAGCACAAACCTGTGCAGTGCGATCCCATCCATGAGAACAGTGGACTAGCACAGGTTGGCCAGACATGAGCATAGAGGCGGTATCCCAAGATGCCTTCAAGATCAATCGCAAATTTGTTATCCAATTTGTATCATCAACCTGCTTTGTGAAGGTAATATCTGAAGAAGGATTAGCTGTCGGATTCAAAACAATCGACAGCAAACTCTTGAATGAATCTCTCACAGCATGAATATTCGGTATGTTGTAAAAATCTATTCTGCAACTAGGATAATTTGCCGATGATTCGTAGCCAGCTCCAGCAGCTCGATTGGCCATGGCACTGGCTCGAGATCTGCAATCAACAATATTGAGAACCAACTCTTGATTGTAGCGTTTATTGCGATATTTTGGATTATATCCTAATCTTGCAATAGCAGCCAACATTTCTTCATCTTGTGTGCAGGTTCCAGATACCCCACATTTTGGTTGTGAACATCGCCATAATGTGGCGCCGTTATCCTTTTTCAACCAGCACAGAGCTGGTAATCGTTGTCCAGCTCGAAATGATGCAACTGTAAACAGATCAGCATCGGAAACCGAAGCAGGAACAACCAGAGTTTCTGAATAAGTGGAGCACAATCGGAAATCTTGATTCGCATTGCTGAATCGTAATCCACCTAGTTCCAAGACACCAAGTCGTGTAAATTCGGACACCAAGTCACTACCTTCTTTCGGTACTGGCAACTGATGAGTAAATGCGAATACATAACGTAGATTATTCGGAAATGCGAAAGCAGACATGGTGTTAAATACCCTCTCCATTTCATAATCCCCATTTGCGGAGGGGCTTCCTTTCATGTGAATTCTCAACTGTCTACAATCTTTGCATGATATATGAACCGTCATCGATGATGAGAGCGTTTCCTTTGGGCGCTTTTCACGTTCAATACGATCAATGCACCCCAATGGAACCTGCAAAAAGGAGTAAATATTGGGATTATTACGTGCGATGGGTTCTATGTCAGTTGCAGATGCCATAAAGACTAATCGATAATTCGTGATATATAGCAAGCCATTAATGTTGCCATATGCAAATATTTGAATACAGCAATTAGGTATACTCATTACTTTCTGCTCGCCAGTCAAGTATTTGAAACATTCAATTGCCTCTTGCTGCTGTGGTGTAAGTTGACTTATGTTCATGGAATTATCTCGTTCCAATGCACTCGCTCTCAAGAAATCATCACTGTAATCTCCTATTGGTCTAACTGGTGCTATTGGAGAGCTTACAGCAATGGAAGAATTCGCCAGGGTGTTGGAGATACTGCTAATGGTATTGGAAAAGGTATTGGATAGATTGACAATCTGTGCTTGCAAATCGTCTGGCTTTTTCGATGCGTATGAACTGCCTTTAAAACTTCCCGAAGAGGCAGAAAAAGCAGGAGATCCTACAGTTGTTGATCCATTGACCGATGGAGGGAGAGAACTAGCACTAGAGACACTCAATACAGGCTTTCGTGGAGGGGGACTGGGATCTCTATATGGCGGAGACGGTGGTCTCTGTTCTGGTTCATCAGTTTGCATGGCAAACATTGACAGTGGATCCAACCCACCATCGCCAGTAACTGGAGCACCTTTTCTGTTAACGGAATTGAACCCTTTCATACTTGACTAGAGGTTCCAATGAGATTTTACTACAACGGTACTCGGTACTCTCCACGAAAAACAACAAAACTCTACCATATGCATGTGCTTGGTACATAATAATTTGGGATTCTAGGATTTAGATACAACAAGAATCTTATAAACGCCTATTGGGGGCATTATTCCCGACCATTCCTACGATATCTCTTCTCCAGGAAAATCTGCTTGACGCTTTTGCCCTGTTGCGTGCCCACACGCAGCAATGCCATCTATAATACCGGTAAAAGCATTATAATTATTGCTGATGTTTGGGCGTTTATTTATTTATGTCGCCTCCCCTCCCTATAGCGTTGCAAAATGACCGACTGTTTTGCTCAAAAGCTTTTAGAGTTTTTTAATTTTGTCCCAGAAAGAGAGTCGTTGAACGTGACAAATGACTTCATATCAGGGGAACTAATGGAGAAGCTTCTAACATCCGGCATGACGGAAGATGAGGCGAAAAGACGATACCACCATCAAGTATGAAATTTGGCTACAGTGATGCTAGATCTATTCCTCACACAATAAAATTTTCTGTTCCAGTGTTTGCGATCCTTGGATTGGAGTTTCAGTGATAATGTTGTACGAGATCCGATTTGGTTGACAATGTTCGCAGGAGCGATTGAGGAAATGGAGCACCATATACAAGATGCATTTGCATTAGGCGTGACAGACCCTGATACAATGCGTGATAGAATCCCGCTTGATTCCATTCCATTCAAGTATCCGAAACGGAAGCAGAAAGATATTCATGCTCTCCCAAAGGATGATGAAGTTCGAATTGCATTTCAAGCATTGTTTTTGTTTTTGTTAAGGCCCCATGTTCCAGTGAAATGTAAGAAAGAGTTTTCAGTGAACGCTGTGATAACTAAATTTACATTTTGAGTCAGATACGTCACTGGAAGACTTTCTTCAAGAATATCCGTCTTTTAACGAACGCAGTGTGGTTGAGCAGGATAGACTACGGAACACAGCCAACTGGATGATTTTGTGTTTTTACACGATTCAACCGCGGAATAATAAAACTTTTATTTTGAATTTGATTCCGAGAATCGTGGAGGGTCGGAATGCTCGATATATTACAGGGAGTGGCCAAACACGTCCAACGGCAGATCGCGTTGATCTATTTCGATTGGAAGGTAATTGCGAGAAAATCAAGCGTCCACCGCGAAGGAAGAAGGAGATTTTACTGGATGGAGAAAGTAATCCTACTGTCAAGGCTGATGGTCCAGTTCCAAAGACGAAGGATCAGCTTTCTTCATCGGGCTCAGTAGTTACTGAAAAGTCTATCAATTCCAATGGCCAGTCGTTAAATGGTAACGTTGCGTTTACTCCTATGGTTATCCCATATTTTCAAGGTAAATGCAAGAATCACGATCACTTTCATTTCTGATATTCTATCTCTCTGTTGTAGGATTTCCAAATTTTTCAGCACCCAATTCTGGTGGGACTTTAGAAGACTCTTATGCCAATGATACTGTCGTTGGTTTGAACGGAAAAGATGATTCACAGCAGACAGAAAACCCACTAATTTTATCATTTCCTGGAGGTTTGCAAACGATGCAAGGTATTCCGATTGTAATGATCCCCCAACTTCCCTTGGATGAAGACGGGAAAAACATTTCAAATTCTTCACAGTTTTGGAATAACTCATCTTCATATTCTTATGGAATGTCGCCCACAATGCCTTTTAGTGTCTCTTCAAGAACAGTATCTGGTGAGTGCTTAATTTCAGCGAAATCGCCATCTTCACAGCCATCAATCGGGTTAGTGCCGTCAAGTTACCATGGCGGGTACACGTTTATGTTACCTCAAAATTCTGGTCAAGCGCAATCTGCTGCATCTATTTCTCCTCTTCCTACTGGCTCGCCTATTTTTTTCTGTCCTCAAGTCTTTATGAAACCCCCGAATTCTGTTGATGTTGAGGCACCGTCATACATTGGAGTCCCAGTGGACTACACGACTGGTTCACAAAAGAGGACTCGATTGGAGGATCCACCGAAAGCATCCAAGAAAAAGAAAAGCTCTGCTAAATCTATGAACGGAAAAGATTCTGTTGGTTTGCCCAGATCAATATCTGTGGGATCTAATGAAGGTGGATTGGAAATGCTTATTGCAGCAGCGGGTGATTTAGAAGTTGAGACTGTTTAGGTATCCGTGTATTCTTACATTTTTACTTATATTTCCAATGGGTTATGTTGTACGTACTCTTGCATATACCTTGTAAATTTTATATTTGTGTTTATTTTTAAAATTTAAATGAGAGCAAATGAATAAATAATCTTCCTCTGGATATATATGCATTCTGTAATGTGTTCTTCAACAGAACGGTCGACCATGATTCACCGCTTTGGGTGATTATAAATATTGATACCTCATAAGATGAGAATGATTCATCTTTTAGAAAGATAGGAATTATAAAAAGTACACGATACCATGATAAATAGCATCACACAACATTTATCCAGCTATATCGATAGTTCCATAGGGATAGATTGTCTATTGTAGTGTGGTTTGATGTAGGTTCTGTGAATAGTACTAGTTTATATTAATTTAGTTGCAGCAACATACTTCCTCTTGATATTGAATGTTCAATATATAACAACCCTAGAGTTAATAATTTAAAACTTGTGCAAACTTGAAGTGGCAAATGTTTCCAATGCAAGATAAAGTCTAGCAAAATCCACTTTATGCGTATCTATTTCCTCTCAAAAGCCTGGATTTTTTTTACTTTCAAAACAGCCCAGCATCCCATTTGGCATTGCCAAATTCCAAATGCTATGTGCTATATGTGTTATCGCACAAGATAATCTGATAATAAAGCCATTATCTCACTCAAACTTTTCAATCGTGTACCTGTATTGCAGACTCGGAGGACAATATAAGATTCAGGCAGTGGCATCTTGAATTGGGAAAGGCCATACTGCTCTCAAAGTGAATATTGTTCGCATCAAACATCCAGCAGCTGCGGAAATATACCGAAACTTATGAAATCAGAAAGGTAATGGATTTTTATTTATGTTTATCAACACTGAACGGGATGGCGGCATATTATGTGCATAACGACCTCCAGTCATCAGTGCTTACACAACCAACACCGCCCATCTTCGTATCATTGTGTTATAATATTGGTGGTGTCGTCTGAATAGGCTGAGTATCTTTCATAATCGGAATTTTTATACAGAAAAAATTGTTACTTTTTCAAAATAGTTACTCGTTCAGTCTGAAAGCATAGAAAAATCAATGAAGTTGGCAGAAGCAGCCCACATTTTAGGTATCTCCTTAGAGGACGTCACTATCGACAGTCTCAATAAGACATATAAAAAACTAGTCATGACTTGGGATCCAGAAAAAGTAAGTCACTGGAATCGCTATGAATATGAAATAGGCGGTAACTAAGAAACCGTTTTTTGAAGTGCAAAGATCCATCAGCGAAACAGAAGTATGTGCAGATTACCGAGGCTTATAAAAAGCTTAGTTCGGTGATGGAGGGGAAGGATGCTTTCAGAGGTGGAGAACAGCATGAGATTGCCACATTAATGCGAATGTTTATGGACATGGTTGGGATGTCTGAAAATGATTCACTTCCAACAGGTAATAGTTGATTCTATAAAGAAAATAGATTTCAATAAAATTTACCAACTATTAGCTGCCTTAACGTTTGGAATGATGTTTGACTCTCATCAGCATTCCATGGAAGAATGGAGTACCGATGAAGATGGTGATGGTGACTATGACGAGGAAGAAGACGATGAAGATGAAGATGAAGAGTACTTACCCGATGAATATTATGAGGATTACCCTAATTCTATCACGGATTGCGACGACAAGGCATGGGAACCTCAAGCAAAAACTTATTCAAATATGAATTTAAAAGACCAGGTCAGCAAGGCGAGACAGGAAGGTGATCATAAAGTTGAAGAAGAGAAGAAATTGAAGCAGGCAAAGAAACGTGCCGAAAAGAGGAAAAAGCAAAAAGAAAAGAAACTTAAAGAAGCAATGTTTCCTAATGCGGTTGACGAAGATATTGTAGTGGTACAGAACAAGAAAACAGTGGCAGAGACCGAAGAAGTAGTTTACTCTGAGAAAGAATTAGAGAGGTAAATATTTGCTGAGTCATCATATCGTAATAACCATTCACCGCATGGTTTCCGACAGAATTATTTCTCAGCAGAGACACAGGTTGAAAGAAGAGTTGGTTATTGCTGTGCAAGACGGAAAATTTGAAATAGTGGATAGAATTGTTACATATAATTTCCCTGGTGAAATGCCTGCCGCAGCGGTAAAGGCGGTCACAGATCATTTGAGAAGTGAAATTCCATCTTACCATTTGCTTCATAAGTGTATTACGGACTTTACATCAAATTCAAATGGTGGTGGCAAAAAGAATGTATCCCCCGAGGATTTGCAGTTACTGAATAAGAAGAAAATTTTTGTGTTGGAACGACTTTTAACTCTTCGTGATCCTATGCTGGACCTAAATGGTAATGATGAAAGTGGACTGTCTATTTTGCACAAAAGTATATCTCTCGGAGATATTGAGTATACGAAAGTAATTGCAAAGGTGATTGTGGATGGCGCATCGGATAGACAAACGACTCTTAATTTAAATAGTCGGTGCCACAAGAAGGGTTGGGCACCAATACATTATGCTGTGGATAGGAATAACTTGGAAGCAATTCAGGTGTTAGGACAATTTGGTGCTAATTTACAAGCTACTGCTGCCACTGATAAGCGCTTAACGCCCCTTGAACTAGCCAAGTCAAAATTAAAACAAGCGGGCTCCAATGTAGCACTTAAGTCGGTTATTCAAAAATGTATTGATGAGTTGAATCGTCAAATTGCTTTGCAAAAAGCTCAAAACAAGAAACCTGCCATTCCTAGCTCAACTTTGATTGTAGATAGTTTTGCAGCCCTTCCTCAAAACCCGAATTTGCCACATAACTCCCTTGCGGTGGTTAGCAATGCAAGTATGGAATCAAAATCAAGTTCCTATCTCACTGAAACTTCTGTGAAAGATAGAACTTTAGACTCTAAGACCCTTGGAACGGCACCAACCACTTCTGAGAAAAAGAAGAAAAAAGGAGATAAAAAGCCTGAATTGTCGGGGTCGACTTCTCAAAAAAGTCCTGTGATCAATTCAGAGGGGACTGCTTCATCGATCAAACTAAAAGGAAAAACTTCTATTCCTTCTTCTCTCGGATCTGGTATTGTTCAAGAAATTAGTTTGGCCTCTAGAGATGAGATGGTTGACCGGTTGTTGGGAATGGGTTTTCGTGAATCAGATTGCTTGGCTGCAATTGCTCGGTATGGGACCGACTTAGATCTAGCGTTGTCGTGGTTGGTAGATAGACCTGTTGTTACGGAAATCAAAGCAAAAGCGAAGGAAGAAGTGGTCAAAGTTGTTCAGTGCGAATCCTCTGAAAAATCTGTTGAGAACGAAAGCAGCTTGCAGCAGAAAAAAGAAGAGTTAAGGAGAATTAATAGGGCGTGGAACGCTAAAGCAGAAGACGAGAAGAGAAAGGTGAGTTCAGATATTTCTCAACCCAATGATCCCATTTTACATTTTTTGATTTCCACCACAGCTTGAGCTTCAGCGGAAGCAAGAAGAAGCGAAGGCGAAAGAAGCTACAATTGCAAAAGTTCAGTTAAAGACGGAAGAATTAGAAAATCTAGGAAAAGTGCAATCCGGTTCGGTTTCATTTGGGCAATTGAACAATGCTTCCACTGGATCGCAGCATGAGTCCAAAGGGAAAGATGTTATTGGAACACAGTCTAGTGGTGTTTCGACCAAAGTTCAGCATGGCCAGTCACAAGGTTTGGTTTATTCCTCCCCCAGTTATGTTGTGCCAGCAGGATACGTTGCGCCTGTCGGTGTCGATCCAATGGCTGTTTATGGTAATGATCCAAATGTATTCTACGGGATTCCTTCTGCGGTTCCACACGCGTATTCAAATATCGGCATCCATGGTTCGTATTCAGGTTACCCTGTGTACGATGCCACACCATATGTCCAATCCCAAGTTGCATCTCATGTAAATCCATATTGTACACCAAGTCTGGCAAGTAGTGCCTTTCCACCACTTTCCAGTGTAGAACCTGCGAGCAACTCACCATCCATGATAGCAAATGAAACAGTCCCTTTCAGTGACGATTCTCCTGTTCCAGAGGTGTATCTCACGGGAGCTATTGAACTCTCTGCTGGGGCAAAACCATTTGTTCCGAAATCGTTCACTCCTTCCGTTCTTCCTCCTTCTGTTGCGGCTACAGGTGGGACGACTCTACCAAGTGTTCCAAGCAGCGGCAGCTTAAATCCCCTCACCCCAACCTCACTTTCATCCACGGTAATCGGATCCACTGGCACGTTCCCTTCTGCAGTTCTTCCAGCTGTGAGTTTACCAGCGGATGGTACACATACTACTATAACAGGTCCAGCTGCATCTTTTATGAGTGCTTTGGGAGGTTCAGGACTAGCGGGAAGCACAGGTTCATTGTCAAGTTTGGACAATAATGGTTTGGGTTTGGGATCTAGCAGTCTTTGGACAAGTACTGGGGCTGGACTCACAAGTGGTCTTGTGTCTGCTGCTCTTGGTAAGCGTCATAGCATCTTCTTTTATTGAATATCATCCACTTTTTCTTCGTTAGGTCCTGATCCTTTTGGAAGCTTGTCGACCGCGATGACACCAAATTTTTTTTCAGGAATATTAGGACCAGATTTAGGACTAGACAATCAAGATCATTTCGATTTTGATGCTGGGAATGACTTCATTCCGGATTTAGAAAGCTTATTGTCAATAGATGGTCTGCCCGAGTTTAAATAAATTAAACCATCACAATAACAGATAATTGTGTCTGCAAATTTATCATGGCACTAGGCCTTATTTCTAAAACTGCATAAATTAAGTACTAAAGCAATATAAAAAATAACCCTCTCCAGAATTACAGGTCCTTTGGGTCCTTGAGAATCTACTCTAATTGGTTATGACAAAGGGAGCGACATCTTTGGTTGAAAGAGCTTACTTCTCATCTCCTCTCTTAGATCGTCATCGCTTTCTTCCGTTGGCTCGTCCCTATTTGAGAGTGGTTTACCCTTCCTGCTATTTTTTTTCTTTTGTTGAATTTCATTCCCACATGATTTTTCCTTTTGGCAGTCATGGCTTTGAACCAAGAAAAATTCGGGTGGATATATGCTGAGCTCAAACATGTAGTCAACACCACCGAAAATAAACTTCTCAATCTGAATGAGTGTGGATTAGAGATCGTAGGACGTTGACATGGGAAAAAACCGCTACTTACCTTCCATGGGAGTGATGATTTCCATAGTCCAACTAGATTTTGTACCGTTTCTGCTGTGCAAGACAAAAATGTCGTATGAATATCGTCTTTGTTTATTACTACGGGCTCATGATCAACTTGTACATGCTTCACCTCTGCCGTCACTGGTGTTTCAGTTCGCGCATGTGAGAGACCACTTAACCTTTGGATGGTTCTGAACTGCTCCTTACGCTTTTCTATTAACTCGATCTCTTCCTGGTCTACATCGTCTTCATCATCATTTTCAAAACTTTCATTATGAGATATCTCGCTATCTTCGTTATCATCATCGCCGGTATCATCATCTTCATCATCCTCTGTAATCTGTTGCAATGCAAGAGATGGCTTGAGTGGTGCAACCATGTTTGAAATACCAGAATCTGGTCGAGTTGATTGAGCATTTTGCTTTTCTATGGGAAAAGAACTATTGACAGTCATTTGCGATGGTTTTATAATATTGCCTCCATCAACAACAGATAAGAACGTGCTTTCGCGCGTAACTTGCGGTGGAGATATGGGTTGCTGACTGCTTGTAACACCGCCGAACAACAAAGGTGATGAAAAGCTCGGACCGGAAGTCTTCGCAAAATTGAGCGTTTTACGAGCAGATTCACGAATCTGCTTTGGCGTTTGTCCTAAATATGAGTCCTTACTCGTATCAGCTTTGTACTGACTTAAAAAACTCCGTCCATGAGAAGCTTGACTCGCATCCCCTTGCGCAAAACCCGATATTGACTTTTCTTGTCCAGAAGTGGGGGGCATAGTAGTGGGAAGATTTCCGGAAGGTCCTGATGGATTGACTAAAACACGGTGTCCATGATGCAGAGAATGTGCGTAGTCCCATAACCATTTATCTTGAAGTACCGCTCGATTAAGAACTGATCGCAGGATGGTTAATAATATATTTCTCGATTTACTCAGTAAAGCAATTCGAGAAAGTATAGACACCAAGTTTCCCGGGCAGGCTTTCAAGCAATGAGCTTTCCAAAATAATAGATGTTGCTTCATAGGGCAACGCAAATCGTTATGCAAGTCCAGCAGTATGTTCAAACTTTCCAGAAAGCGTGCGTTGACATCCTGCTGGCGAATCTACTTATAACATCGGGTCACAAATTAGAAGAAATTAGAAAAACTATGACTCACATCAGATAGGCATAAAACGAAGCTTGAAATTCTCTCGCCTAAATCATCTTGCTCATTGTCCAGCGCGTCTAAAACTATATTGGAATTAATCCAGTCATCGTAAAATGATGGATACTCCAAACTTGGGGTTTGATAGATCAAATGATGTTGATTTCCAGAGATTGGTGCACTAAAACTATGGTGACCAAATTTGGAGCTCGACGTACCATCTTTCCCTTTGGCAATGTTTTTCGCTGCACTGGCTTTGCTCACCCTACGTTCTCCAAGGCGTTCCGCCAGTCCATTTAACAAAAAATGAATATTAATCGGAGGAACAGATTTATGTGATGTCAGCTTTGTCGGGTTAATCTTAATCAAGGTATCCAAATGATCCATTGACGCTTTTACCATTTCCCTTTTGGATTGATATTTTACCGCATCTTTTGGCGATGAATTACTTGCTCCCAATAATTTAACTGGAAAACCTTCGATGTCTTCCATGGGTGTAACATGTTGCAAAGGACTATCACACTTTGAGTCATTTTCTTTGCATGTCCCACTCCTCCTTTGGAATGTTGTATTATGTTCTGCTTCTATAAGTTCATCTTCCGTTGCTTTATGCAAGTCAATAAAGCACCGATCCTTGGGATCATCTCCGTCATTATCGCTCATCACTAAATTCAAATCCACTCCGAATTGGGCACTTCTGAATAGGTCTTTACGCTTTGGAGTGTCTACTGGTTTTAAAAAGCCTTGCGCAGTGAGATCATGGACTTCTTTTTCTTTTCGAAGCGGTTGCGGTTGTGGGCAAACTAAAGACTTACTAATTTCCGACTGTACCGAGGAGCTTTGCGAAGACACAACGGGGTACTCACTTTCATCAACATGCGCTTTCCGCAAACTTGTTTTATCTCGACCACTGGAGAAAATAGGTTTTGATTTCGTAGTGGGTTTATTGAAGGTACTTTTACAATTTGTTTGTGTAACTTGTTCATCGCCCATTTTGCTTCGTGAAGGACCCCCAAAAGCGATTGGCTTTGAAGAAACCCGATTTGGGCCAGAGTTGGGCCGATCATAAGAATGATTGGCCAGTGTTCCATGGATATTCATTACTTTTCTATTATTTCCATTTTTCATTTTTTGAATGTTTCGACTACTTGGTGGAGGCTGGGAAGGAGGAACAGGGGTTATTCCCTTCTCATCCCCAGCGATAGTGTTTTGACAAAGAAATGTGTCATAAATGGTATTGGCAGAGTCCCACGTCGATAGAGGGGTAGTGGCATGCTGAAAAAAGATTTTCTCAAGAATTTGGTCAGTATCACTGGAGGGACTCCCACTAGTTTTTGTTATTGTGTAACCCCCATCGTCGTTTTCGTCGTTTTCTAATTTATCTCGAATCTCCTGAAGTCTAAGTCTGTTCTTTTTCTCTTTCTCATCTGGAGTTATCGGGCATTCGGTTCTACAACTTTGATTGTTGTACATTTTATTATCAATTTTTCAAGTTAAGGAAAGACACATCTCTCGTACTGCTTGTAATGTAACATAGTCACCCGCAATGTACAACACATAATAGAAGTATTTCAAAAATCACAAAGATTATTTTTGTGGGATGTGAGATATGAGATGTGAATGTGGGATGTGTGTCGTCTATAGACATACACAAAATCTAATTACAATAGAATATGCTGATATCAGTGCTCTGCAGAAGTCCTTATTTAAGGTATGGGGAGTCTTGTAACACGTAAAATGGTTTTACCTATATAGCTATCTATTACAATGTAAAGAGTAAGACTTTAAGATCCATTTTTATTTTTTCTTTACGCGTTACAACACATTTTGTCAATGACGTGTTACAAGACTCCCTATAATAATAAGCAGACTGGATACAGTGGCAAACTCCTATATACGGTAATGGACTTGTATGAGGATCAC
>JACCEA012129376.1_pt1 | contig 15485 bp, 14 predicted proteins | sample 7449851 | NCBI WGS metagenome assembly JACCEA01 (sample SAMN15323453, study PRJNA562643) | freshwater metagenome | isolation source: river surface water | place: USA:Blue River Watershed | collected 2017-08-18 | reverse complement strand
GCCAGGACCTGCCGGTGGGTCAGATCGGTGGCATCCAGGTCCAGCGCCCTAATGTGTTCAAGGGCTACTGGCGCATGCCCGAGAAAACCGCCGAGGAGTTCACCGCCGACGGTTTCTTCAAGACCGGCGATGTGGGCAAGGTCGACGAGCGTGGCTACGTGACGATTGTGGGTCGCAGCAAGGACCTGATCATCAGCGGCGGCTACAACGTCTACCCGGCCGAGATCGAGGGCTACATCAACGAGATGAAGGGCGTGGCCGAGAGTGCCCTGGTCGGCGTGCCGCACCCCGACTTTGGCGAGGTGGGCGTGGCGGTGGTGATCGCCAAGCCCGGCGCCAGCCTGCAGCCCGAGGCCATCATCGCCGAGCTCAAGGCCCGGCTTGCCAACTTCAAGATCCCCAAAAAGTGCGTGGTGGTGGCCGAGCTGCCGCGCAACACCATGGGCAAGGTGCAGAAGAACCTGCTGCGCGAGCAGTACAAGGGTGAATTTGCCTGAGCGCGACTGATCGGGCGGCATGCTGCCCGGTCATTCGCTCGGTGCCAGGCCCTGGCGCTCCATGCCTATGGCTATCGCTTGGGCGCAGGCCTGGGGGCGCTGCCAGCCGCCTTGTTCAGGTAGGCGTTGCGCTCGTGCAGCCGCTGGATGCGCTCGGCCGCCTGCTGTGGCGTGAATTCCTGGTTGATCACCTTCACATTGGTGTACCAGAGTTCTTCTTCCATCGGGGGCCAGACGCGGTTCATGAGCTCGGCATTCAGGCGGATGGTTTCGTCGCACTCCTTGCGCCACTGCACCATCTCCCGGCTCAGCGGGTCGGTCAGGTTCACTGGATGGTTGGACAGCGAGAAATACCCGCTCAAGGTGTCGGTCAGCAGCTGCGCAAAATCCGGTGAGGCCAGCCAGCGTACAAAGGCGAGGGCGGCGGCCATGTTGCGGGTGTGGCGGTTGATGCCAATGCCGAAGTCCGGATGCACCGACAGGTGGCAACGTTCTCCCGCATGGGCCACCGGTGGCTTGAAGACCCCCATGTCGATGTTCTTCTTGTAGGCGAAGCTGGTGTTGCGCAGGAAATCGATGTCCCATGAGCCGGTGGGGTAGATGGCGGCGTTGCCGGTGGCAAACAGCACCTGCACATCGTTGTTGCTCATGGTGCGCTGCTCGGGGTGCATGAAAGGCTTGAGGCGGCTCATGAATTTCCAGGCGGCCACGAACTCCGGATCGGTGAAGCGCCGCTGGCCACTCAACAGGCCGGTGCGGCCCACTTCGCCATGCCAGTAAGCCGCGCCCATGCCGGTGAAGACCACCTGGGTGGCCTCCCAGAGGTCGGCGGTGCCGAGTGCCAAAGGGGTGACTTCGCTGACCTTGGCCAGCCGGCTGAGCAGGGCAAAAAAGTCGTCTGCAGTGACGGGGGGCTTGAGCCGGTGCTGCTGGAACAGGGCCTTGTTGTAGAACAGCCCATGGATCACGTAGGCCACTGGAAGGCAATAGGTGGTGTGACCGTCGTCGGTGCTCCAGGCGCGGCGGGCCTGGGCGCTGAAGGGGCGCAGCACGTCCTCTCCCAGAGGCGTGAGGTAGCTCTTGTCGTGCATGCGCTGCGACGTCTCGAAGGGCCGGCAGAAGATCAGGTCACCGGCACGGCCGGTCGCCAGACGCGCTTCCACGCGGCTGTCGTAGCTCAGCGGCTCTTCGGGGGTGAATTCGACTTTGATGCCCGGATGCTGGCGCTGAAAGGCCGGGATCAGAACCTTGTCCCAGTAGAGCTGGTCATCCTTGCGCCAGCTCTCGATGGTCAGGGTCTGTGCCCAGGCTGCGGGGAGCACAAAGAGCCCAAGCCCGAGGCACAGCAGCGACTTGAGCGCTTTTTTTCTTGAAAAAAGCATACGTAAATCCTCTTTATCGGAGGATTCTATGCTTGATCCTGACCTGCAGGGTCAGGATCGGTGCGCCATCAGCGCAGCACCAGCACCGGGGTGTGGCAGTGGGTCAGCACCTGCTGGGTTTCGCTGCCCAGCAGCAGGCGCTTGATGCCCTTGCGACCGTGCGAGGCCATGACCACCAGGTCCACCTTGTGCTTCTTGGCAGCGGCGATGATGGCGTCGGAAACCACATCGGACTTGACGGTCACGGCCTTGCAGGTCACGCCTTTGCCGGTGGCGGATTTCTGCACGGCGGCCAGGTTCTCCGCGGCAGCGTCTGACCATTGTTTTTCGATGCGCCCGATTTCGGCGGCGCTCAGCGGGATGCTGCCTTCAAAGTAGGTTTGGGGGTAGCGCGGCACCACCTTGAGGGCCACCAGCTCGGCGCCGCAGGTGGCGGCCAGCTGGATCGCGCTGGCAACGGCTTTCTTGGACAGGCTGGAGCCATCGGTAGCGACCAGAATGCGTTTGTACATGGCTTTCTCCTCAGGGGTTGATGATCAGGCTTCAGCTTAAGCGCCGGCGTTTTCCGACGACTTGATGCATATCAAGTATTGGATGGGGCGAATCGCCTATCTTCGGTGCATGACTTCCGTCAATTTGGCCCAAGACCTGATGCCCGGCAGCCCTGCGCCTGTGGTGGCCGATGAGCGGCTGGCTTTGCTCGACGATCCGCAGGAGTGGTCGCGCTTCAGCCAGCCCGAAGCCGGGCAGGAAGGTTACTGGTCTTCGAGCGTGGTGTTTGAAGGCATGCACTGCGCGGCCTGCGCCATCTCCATCGAAGACGCCCTGCGGCTCGTGCCAGGCGTCAAGTCTGTGCAGGTCAGCGCCGCCAGCCACAGGGGGCGCATTGTGTGGTCGGCGCAGCAAACAAGTCCCTCGCAATGGATGCAGGCCAGCGCCGCCGCCGGCTACACGGCCGTGCCGGCCAACGATGCCCACGCCCACGAACGCCGCCGCCGCGAGGCGCGCCGCATGGTCTGGCGCGTGGCGGTGGCGGGGCTGTGCATGATGCAGGTGATGATGTACGCCACGCCGGCCTACGTGGCCGAGGCTGGCGATATCACCCCGGACATGCTGCATCTGCTGCGCTGGGCCAGCTGGGTGCTGTCGCTGCCGGTCATGCTGTTCTCGTGCACCCCGTTCTTTTCGGCCGCCTGGCATGACCTGCGCCAGCGCCGCATCGGCATGGACCTGCCTGTGGCCATCGGCATGCTGGGCACCTTTGTGGTCAGCAGCCTGGGCACTTTCGAGCCGCGGGGGCCCTTTGGTGCCGAGGTGTACTTCGACTCGCTGACCATGTTCGTGTTTTTCCTGCTTGTGGGCCGCTGGATGGAGCTGCGCATGCGCGACCGCACGGCCGGCGCCTTGGAGGCGGTGCTCAATCGCTTGCCCGACAGCGTGCGCCGCCGTCTGCCCGATGGCGGCTGGGAGCGGGTGTCGATCCGCCGGCTGGCCGTGGGCGATGTGGTGGAGGTGCTGCCCGGCGAGGCCTTCCCGGGCGATGGCACCGTGCTGGCCGGACAGACCCAGGTGGACGAGGCGCTGCTGACCGGCGAGTCGCGGCCCCTGAGCCGCCGGGCCGGCGACGCCGTGATCGCCGGCAGCCACAACCTGAGCGGCCGCGTGGAGCTCACGGTCGAGCAGATCGGGGCGGCCACGCGCTATGCCCGCATCGTGGCCTTGATGGAGAGTGCCTCGCTGCACAAGCCGGCCATGGCCGAACTGGCCGACCGGCTGGCCAAGCCTTTCCTCGTGGGCGTGCTGCTGGCTTCGCTTGCGGCGGCGGTGGCCTGGTGGCCCCAGGGGCCGGGCCACGCCGTGATGGTGGCGGTGGCGGTGCTGGTGGTCACCTGCCCGTGCGCGCTGTCGCTGGCCACCCCGGCTGCCATGCTGGCCACGGCCGGCGCGCTGGCACGCAGCGGTGTGCTGGTGCGCCGCCTGCAGGCGCTGCAGAGTCTGTCCGAGGTGGATACGGTGGTGTTTGACAAGACCGGCACGCTCACGCTCGACAGCTTCAGTGTGGCCAACGTTCAGCTGCGCAGCGGAACCTCGCTGAGCGAGGCCTGGCATTGGGCCGAACGCATGGCCATGCACTCGCTGCACCCGGTGTCGCGGGCCATTGCCGCCGAGGCCCGGCAGCGCCGTGCCGCACAAGGGCAGGGCGGGGATGCCGAACCCCTACCGGCAGGCTGGGTGCTGACCGAGCACCCCGGTCAGGGCCTGAGCGCCTCCTGGCCGGTGCAAGAAGGCGGTACACGCGAGCTGCACTGGGGCTCGGCGCTGTTTTGTGCTGCGCCCGAGGGGCCACGCGAGCGCCTGCAGGTCAGTCTGGCCGACAAGGCGGGCTGGATGGCCACCTTTGAATTGCAGGAAACCCTGCGACCCGAGGCCGCGTCGGTGGTGCGGGCCTTGCAGCAGCAGGGCCTGTCGGTCAAGGTCCTGTCGGGTGACGCCGACACCGCGGTTGCTGTGGTTGCCCGCAGTCTGGGCGTGACGGATTACCGAGGCGGCTGCTCGCCCCAGGACAAGCTCTTGGCCATCCAGGCCCTGCAGCAGCAAGGCCATCGGGTGGCGATGGTGGGCGACGGCCTGAACGACGGGCCGGTGCTCGCGGGGGCCGATGTGTCCTTTGCCCTGGGCCAGGCGCTGGCCCTGACCCAGTCGCAGGCCGACATGGTGCTCATGTCGGGGCGCCTGGACCTGCTGGAGCAGACGCTGCTGCGCAGCCGCCAGACCCTCCAGGTGGTGCGCCAGAACCTGCTGTGGTCGGTGCTCTACAACGCGGCCTGCGTGCCGCTGGCGCTGATGGGTTGGTTGCCCGCCTGGGCCGCTGGCCTGGGCATGGCGCTCAGTTCACTGCTGGTCGTGCTCAACGCCTTGCGCCTGTCGGTCGGCCTGCCTGCCAACGCCGCCCATCACTCAAGTTAAGCCCATGGACATTCTTTTTCTGCTCATTCCGCTGTCGGTTGCGCTGGTGTTTTGCATTCTCGGCGCCCTTTGGTGGGCGGTTCACCGGGGTCAATTCGAGGACATCGAGGCCGAAGGTGAGCGCATTCTTCGCAACGATTGATTTTCATCAAGTCGACCCCCTCGGGAAAACCCGAAACTCCAAGGGTCATTCATCAGTAAGAGGTAGAAATGAACTTTGCCAACATGCAAGCCTCTGTCTACAACGATAAGGTTGTACGGCAGTTCGCCATCATGACGGTGGTGTGGGGCGTGGTCGGCATGCTGGTCGGCGTGATCATCGCCGCCCAGCTGGCCTGGCCAGAGCTGAACCTGGGCATCCCATGGCTCAGCTATGGCCGCCTGCGCCCGCTGCACACCAACGCCGTGATCTTTGCTTTCGGCGGCTGCGGCCTGTTCGCCGCGGCTTATTACGTCGTGCAGCGCACCTGCCATGTGCGCCTGTTCAGCGACAAGTTGGCAGCGTTCACTTTCTGGGGCTGGCAGCTGGTCATTTTGCTGGCGGCGATTTCCCTGCCTCTGGGCTACACCAGCGGCAAGGAATACGCCGAGCTGGAGTGGCCCATCGACATCCTGATCACCCTGGTCTGGGTGGCGTTTGCGGTGGTGTTCTTCGGTACGGTGGGCACTCGCAAGGTGCGCCACATCTACGTGGCCAACTGGTTCTTTGGTGCTTTCATCATTGCCGTGGCCCTGCTGCACCTGGTCAACAGCGCTGCGCTGCCGGTCGGTGCGCTCAAGTCCTACTCGGCTTATGCCGGTGTGCAGGACGCCATGGTGCAGTGGTGGTATGGCCACAACGCCGTGGGCTTTTTCCTGACGGCAGGCTTCCTGGGCATGATGTATTACTTCATCCCCAAGCAGGCCGAGCGTCCGGTGTACTCGTATCGCCTGTCGATCGTGCACTTCTGGGCCCTGATCTTCACCTACATGTGGGCCGGCCCGCACCACCTGCACTACACCGCGCTGCCCGACTGGACCCAGTCGATCGGCATGATCTTCTCCCTCATCCTGCTGGCGCCCAGCTGGGGCGGCATGATCAACGGCATCATGACCCTGTCGGGTGCCTGGCACAAGCTGCGTGATGATCCTGTGCTGCGTTTCCTGATCGTGTCGCTGTCGTTCTACGGCATGAGCACCTTCGAGGGCCCGATGATGTCCATCAAGACCGTCAATGCGCTCTCGCACTACACCGACTGGACCGTGGGGCACGTGCATTCCGGTGCGCTGGGCTGGGTGGGGCTGGTGTCCATGGGCTCGATCTACTTCCTGATTCCGCGCCTGTTCGGTGAGAAAAAAATGTTCAGCGTCAAAGCGGTGGAAGTTCACTTCTGGCTGGCCACCATCGGCATCGTGCTCTACATCGCTGCCATGTGGATCGCCGGTGTGATGCAGGGCCTGATGTGGCGTTCCATCAACGAAGACGGCACGCTGACCTACACCTTCGTTGAAAGTGTGAAAGCCACTTACCCCTATTACGTCGTGCGTGTACTGGGTGGCGTGCTCTACCTGAGTGGCATGGTGATCATGCTCTGGAACGTGCTGATGACCGCCAAGCGTGGTCGCGCAATTGCAGTGAGCATCCCGGCACCGGTGGCCCACGCTTAAGGAGAAATCATCATGGCTGACAATACAAACAAAGGCTTCACGCACGAAAAGCTGGAGACCAACAACTTCCTGATGATCGTCCTGATTCTTCTGGTCGTTGCGGTCGGTGGCTTGGTTGAGATCGTGCCCCTGTTTTTCCAGAAATCCACCACGGAAGCCGTGCAGGGCATCAAGCCCTATCCCGCGCTGCAACTGGCCGGACGTGACATCTACATTCGCGAAGGCTGCTACAACTGTCATTCGCAAATGATTCGCCCGTTCCGGGCCGAAACTTTGCGCTATGGCCACTATTCTGTGGCGGGCGAGTTTGTCTATGACCATCCCTTCCAGTGGGGTAGCAAGCGCACGGGCCCGGACCTGCATCGTGTGGGTGGCAAGTACAGCGATGAGTGGCATCGCGTCCATTTGAACAACCCCCGTGACGTGGTGCCCGAGTCCAATATGCCCGCCTATCCGTGGCTGGAGAAAAACACGGTCAACCCGGCCGAGATGGCTCCGCGCATGAAAGCCCTGCGTGTGGTGGGCGTGCCTTACACCGATGAGGAAATCGCCAAGGCCGCCGAGGATGTTCAGGGCAAAACGGAAATGGAAGCCCTGGTGGCTTACCTGCAAGGCATGGGCCGTGCGCTCAAATAAGGAACCGTCTTCATGGACATCACTACCTTGCGTGTTGCAGCCACTGTGCTGAGTTTTGTGACCTTCATTGGCATTGTGTTGTGGACGATCGATCGTCGCAAGAACCGCCAATTTGAGGAAGCGGCCCAGTTGCCCTTCCAGGAAGATTGAGGAAAGATCATGAGCGACTTCATTAGCCAATTCTGGTCAAACTACATCACGATCATCTCCGTTGGCGGGATTGTCGGCTGTTTGCTGCTGCTGTGGGCCACGTCCCGCACCAAGGTGGCTTCTGCTGCCGACAACACCACCGGTCACGTGTGGGATGAGGACTTGCGTGAAATGAACAACCCCTTGCCGATGTGGTGGGTGGGTCTGTTCCTGATCACCATTGCCTTTTCGTTCGGCTACCTCGTGGCGTATCCCGGTCTGGGTTCCTACGAGGGCAAGCTGGGCTGGAGCTCCCAGGGGCAATACGAGAACGAAGTGGCGAAAGCCAACGAGGCGCTCAAGCCCCTGTATGCCAAGTTCGATGGCATGCCGCCTGAAGAGATAGCGGGGGATGCCAAGGCCATGGCCATTGGGGAGCGCCTGTTCATGAACAACTGTGCGCAATGTCATGGTTCGGATGCGCGTGGCTCCAAGGGCTTCCCGAACCTGGTCGATGCCGATTGGCTGCACGGCGGCACGACGGACAAGATCAAGGAAACCATTGCCAAAGGCCGTGTGGGCAATATGCCGCCCATGGCAGCGGCGGTGGGAACCGCTGACGACGTCAAGAATGTGGCGCAATATGTTCTGAGCCTCTCGGGCAGTCCACACGATGCCGCGCGTGCAACGCAAGGCAAGGACAAATTTGTTGCCTGTGCAGGCTGTCACGGCATGGATGGCAAAGGCAATCAAGCCATGGGTGCCCCCAACCTGACCGACAAGATCTGGTTGCATGGCGTGGGTGAAGATGCCATCACCGCCATGGTCAATGGTGGCAAAGTGAACCAGATGCCCGCACAGGAGGAACGCCTGACAGCTTCGCAAATCCATGTGCTCACGGCCTATGTCTGGGGTCTGTCCAACAAGACGGCACCTGCTGCCAAGAATTGAGCCGATTTGAAGGTAAATTGAGCGGTGTCTGACTCTTCGCCTCGAAAGACCATCCCCATCGTGCCGGATTCAACCGGTGCCGATGGGGATGAGATCTCCCTTTACGCAGCCAGTAAAAAAATCTATCCCCGCTCCGTGCAGGGCTTGTTTGCGCGTTGGCGCTGGGGATTTGTTGTTCTAACGCAGCTGATCTTTTATGGGCTGCCTTGGCTGGAATGGGGGCAGCGCCAGGCGGTGTTGTTCGATCTGGGAACGCGCCGCTTTTACATTTTCGGCCTGGTTCTTTATCCTCAGGATTTCATCTATCTCACCGGCTTGCTGATCATTTCAGCGCTGTCGCTGTTTCTGTTCACCGCAGTGGCTGGCCGCCTCTGGTGCGGGTACGCCTGTCCGCAGACGGTGTACAGCGAGCTGTTCATGTGGATCGAGCGCAAGATCGAGGGCGACCGATCGGCCAGGATGCGTCTGGATGAGAGCGACTTCTCCATGGAGAAGCTGGTCAAGAAATGGTACAAGCATCTGATCTGGATCTTTCTGTCGATCTGGACGGGCTTCACCTTTGTCGGTTATTTCACACCGATTCGTGATCTGGTGATGGAATTCTTTCTCACGCGGATGAGCTCCTGGGAAGTGTTCTGGGTTTTCTTCTATGGTTTTGCCACCTACGGCAATGCCGGTTTCATGCGCGAGCAGGTGTGCAAGTACATGTGCCCGTATGCGCGCTTTCAAAGTGCCATGTTTGACCACGACACGCTGATCGTCACGTACGACGCCGCGCGTGGTGAACCCCGAGGTGCCCGCTCCAAAAAGGCCGACCCGACCGCCCTGAACCTGGGTGCCTGTGTCGATTGCACCCTGTGTGTTCAAGTCTGTCCGACAGGAATCGATATCCGCAAAGGCCTGCAATATGAATGCATTGGCTGTGGTGCCTGCATCGATGTTTGTGACACCGTGATGGACAAGATGGGCTACGCCCGCGGTCTCGTGCGCTATGCCACACAAAATGCCTTGAGCAACCAGTGGTCTTCGCGTCAGATGTGGCAACGCGTGATGCGCCCGCGTGTTCTGATCTACACCGCCATTCTGGGAGCGCTTGTGCTGGGTCTGCTGGTCAGCCTGTCGATGCGCACGCCCTTGAAAGTGGACGTGGTGCGTGACCGCGCATCGCTTGCACGCATCACGGAAGTCGGCACACTGGAAAACGTGTATCGTTTGCAGATCATGAATGCCAGGGAAGAGTCGCAAACCTATCGCCTGAGTGTCACCGGCCTGGATCGCATCGAGATCAAGACGGCAACCGAAATCGAGGTGGCGCCAGCCCAGGCCCGTTGGGTGATCGTTCGTGCGGACATACCCTATGGGTCAGCCCCGCAAGGGTCTCACAAAATTGCGTTTGAAATCCAGGCACTGAACAGCAAGGACCATGTCACCGAAAAATCGGTGTTCATGGTGCCGCGATGAGTGCCACCTCTTCAGGAGTTTTGATGCCTGCACCCAGCCTTCCAACCGTTCAGCCCTGGTGGCGTTATGGCCATGTGTGGTTGATCATCTCCGGCCCTTTGCTGGTCGTGATCGCGGGCTTCGTCACGGCATTCATTGCCTTGCGCAATCCCGATCCAGTCATTGCGGAAGACTATTACCGTCAGGGGCTGGAAATCAACAAGACCTTGAACGACCCGACACGTAGCTTGGCGCCTGCGCAGCAAGCCCGTAACCACGCGGCTACGCCGCAAGATGTGCCTTTGAAGCACAAGCCATGAACTGAGTCCAAGAGAGGAGGCAAGCCATGCTGCATCGACGAATTTTGTGGGTGGTATGGCCAGCGTTCATGGTGGCCGCCGTGCTGGAGATCCTGGTGTTTGCCATGTTTGATCCACATGACCTGCATTGGTTCGGGCAACCGGTTGAATGGTCCCGCCAGGGCATCTACACCATTTCCTTTTTTATCTTCTGGTTCATGGGCTGCGCGTCCAGCGCGCTGACCCTGCTCTCCAGCTTGCCCGAAGACGTCATCAATGGTTGCCCGCTGATGCCTTCAGAGCGGCCGGACGCCTGTCCGAAGCAAAAAACCGACGGTTGCTGCTGAGCGACGCTGCTCAGGAATGGCAGGTCTGAGGGTTCACGATCATCTTGAGCCCGTCCGGGTTCAGGATGCGAACATGGCGCTGCTTCACTTCGACAATGCCGTCTTCCACAAATTTCGAGAATGTGCGGCTGACGGTTTCCAGCTTGAGGCCCAGGTAGCTGCCAATTTCCTCGCGGGTCATGCGCAACACCAGCTCTGACTGGGAGAAGCCACGGGCATGCAGACGCTGAACGAGGTTCAGCAAGAAAGCCGCCAGGCGTTCTTCGGCACGCATGCTGCCCAGCAGCAGCATGACACCGTGTTCGCGCACAATCTCCCGGCTCATGATCTTGTGCACATGGTGCTGCAAGGCATTGACCTCGCGTGACAGCAATTCGATCTTGTCAAACGGCATGACGCAAACTTCGGCATCTTCCAGCGCGATCGCATCGCAGGTGTGGTGGTCGCTCACGATGCCGTCCAACCCGATGACTTCGCCCGCCATTTGAAAGCCGGTGACCTGGTCGCGGCCATCTTCGGTGGCGATGCAGGTTTTGAAAAAGCCGGTGCGGATGGCGTAAAGCGAGCTGAATTTCTCGCCATTACGGAACAAAGGGGTGCCTCGCTTGATTTTTCGGCGCACCGCGACGATTTCTTCGATGCGCTTCAAGTCCGGCTCGCTCAGGCCCATGGGCATACACAGCTCTCGCAGGTTGCAGTTGGAGCAGGCGACTTTGATGGCGGTGGGATTCATAAATGAAGCGTCTAAAACTTGATTGTGGTCATTTTTCACTGGCCTTGATTTGATCTGTGTCAAGAACAGCATTCTGATCCCAGGGCACATTAAAGGCAACTGAAAAGGCCTATGCCATGGAATCTATCACGCCAGAATTATTGCAGCGTTACGACGTCTCTGGACCACGCTACACATCCTATCCGACCGCCGATCGGTTTGTCGAGGCTTTTGGCGAGGCGGATTACATCCAGGCATTGCAGCAACGCAAGGAGGGCATCGCCACGCGCATGTCGCCGCTGTCCCTGTATGTGCACATTCCGTTCTGCGAATCGCTGTGCTATTACTGTGCATGCAACAAAATCATTACCAAGCACCATGACCGCGCCAAGGTCTACCTCGACTATCTTCAGCGTGAGGTGGCTTTGCACACGGCCTTGCTGGGCAAGGGGCATTCGGTTTCTCAATTGCACCTGGGCGGTGGAACCCCCACCTTTCTGAGCGACGACGAACTCACCGAATTGCTGGACATGTTGCGCAGCGAATTCAGCTTTGTTCCGGGCGGCGAGTATTCCATCGAGGTCGATCCACGGACGGTGACCACGGCGCGTTTGCAAAAGCTGCATGCGCTGGGCTTCAACCGATTGAGTTTTGGTGTTCAGGATTTCGAGCCCGCGGTGCAAAAAGCGGTGCATCGGGTTCAACCTGCCGAGCAGGTGTTTGCCTTGACCGCCGATGCGCGCCGCATCGGCTTCGAGTCCGTGAATGTGGATTTGATTTATGGCCTGCCGCAGCAGACGGCCGAAAGCTTTCAGCGCACCATGGCATTGATCAATCAGTTGCGTCCCGATCGCATTGCGCTTTACGCCTATGCGCATTTGCCCGAACGCTTCAAGCCACAGCGGCGTATCCACATTGCCCAATTGCCTGCAGCGGGTGACAAGGTGGCCATGTTGTCACAAGCCATGGGTGCCTTGATGTCGGCTGGTTATGTGTATGTGGGCATGGACCACTTTGCCTTGCCCGATGATGCGCTGGCCGTGGCCAAGCGGCAAGGTCGACTGCACCGCAATTTTCAGGGCTACAGCACGCAGCCTGATTGCGACCTGATCGCCTTGGGTGTGTCCTCCATAGGACGCGTGGGTGCCACCTACAGTCAGAATGCCAAGACCCTGGAAGAGTACTGCGACCTGATCGACCAGGGCCGTTTCCCGGTGGTCCGGGGTCTGGCATTGACCCGGGACGATATTGCACGGCGCGCCATCATCATGGCCTTGATGTGTCAGGGACGCGTGGTGTACGAATCGGTCGAGTTGGCCCATTTGCTGCACTTTAAAACCAGCTTTGCCGCCGAACTGGAGGCGCTGGCGCTTTTGCAAAAGCAGGGGCTGGTGGAAATGGATGACGCAGGCATTCAAGTCACACCCATGGGGTGGTTCTTTGTGCGCGCTGTGGCCATGGTTTTTGACCGTTACCTGCAGGCCGACCGTAACCGCGCCCGGTTCTCTAAAATCATTTGATGAATTCTGCTTTGGTGTTGACCGCCGCCTTGATGGGGTTGGCGGGGGGGCCACATTGTCTGGCCATGTGCGGCGCGGCCTGTGTCGGTGTGGGGCAAGCGGCTGCCCCGCGAACCACCCAGGCGCTGGCACTTTTTCAAATTGGGCGTGTGCTGGGCTATGGCGCGCTGGGCGCGCTGGCGGCCGGCTCCTTTCAAGGCGTGGGCTGGCTCAGTGTGCACAGTGCGGCCTTGCGGCCGGTCTGGAGCCTGATGCACGTGGCGGCCATCATGCTCGGTTTGCTGCTCTTGTGGCGGGCGGAGCAGCCTGTGTGGCTGCAAGGCACGGCACACAGCATCTGGACGCGCGCACGGGCCTGGAATGCCCGCTGGCATTTGCGCGCCGATCGGGGCACGCCCCTGGTCATGGGGATCTTGTGGGCCTTGCTGCCTTGTGGCTTGCTCTATTCCGCCCTGATGGTGGCGGCGCTGGCCGGCGGGGCGTTACAGGGTGCGCTGGTCATGATGTCCTTTGTGACGGGCAGTGCGCTGGTGCTGATGCTGGGACCCTGGCTGTGGTTCAGGCTGGGCCGGCAAGGGCGAGTCAGCTGGGGCGGCGGCGCCTGGGGTGTTCGCCTGGCAGGCTTGACCCTGGCGCTGACCTCAGGCTGGGGCTTGTGGATGGGCCTGGTGCATAACCAGGCCCCCTGGTGCATCACACCTTGAGGTGATCGGCCAGCAAGCGTGCCACGTGCACGGCCTGGCGCTGGGCACCATCCTGAATCTGATGGCGGCAACTGGTACCGTCGGCCACGATCACCGCATCGGGAGCCGAGCGCACGGCAGGCAGCAGGCTCAGTTCGGCCATGGCCATGGACATGTCGTAGTGCTTGGCCTCATAGCCAAAACTGCCAGCCATGCCACAGCAACTGCTTTCGATGAGTTTGGGCTGTGCGCCCGGAATCAGTCGAATGGTTTCCAGGACCGGGTTCATCAGGCCAAACGCTTTTTGGTGACAATGACCATGCAGCAGGATGGTGCGGTGGGTGGTGTCCAGTCGCTTCTGCAAGGTGCCAAGTTTGCCGGCCTTGGCTTCGCGTGCCAAAAATTCTTCAAACAGCAGGGCGTGGCTGGCGACCTTCTGCGCGACCTCGCCCAGTCCCATGACCAAGGCTTCGTCGCGCAGGCTCAACAGGCACGAGGGCTCCAGGCCCACAATGGGCAAGCCCTTGTCTGCAAAAGGCGCCAGGGCTGCAAGCAATTCGCTGGCTTTTTCCTTGGCTTTTTCGACCATACCCGTGGCCAGAAAAGTGCGCCCGCAGCACAGATGTCCCTGGTTGTCGCCATGACCTCGCGGATTTCGGGAAGCGACATGAACGACGTAACCTGCGGCTTGCAGCACACGCATGGCGGAGAGCGCCACATCCGATTCAAAGTGACCGTTGAAGGTGTCCACAAACAGCACCACGCCACGTTCCGCATTCAATACTTCCTGAGCGCTGGCACCCACGGTGCTGTGGTTGAAGAAGTGCGCTGACTCCCACTGGGGCAGGCTGCGTTGCGCAGCAATACCCGTGACCCACTGCATCAACTTGGCCAGCAAAGGCGAGCGGTTGCGCCAATTCATCAGCACCGACGCGCGCGCGGCCCAGCGCGCGTACTGGGGCAAATAAGCCACGAGGCGGTCTCGCAGTGTGAAGCCATGACGCTGCTTCACCTGATGCAGGGTTTCGATCTTCATGCGGGCCATGTCCACGCCTGTGGGACAGTCACGCTTGCAGCCCTTGCAGCCGACGCACAGGGACATGCTGTCCAGCAGCGCCTTGTTTGTCATCGCTTCGGGTCCGAGTTGACCGGACAGGGCCAGGCGCAGGGTGTTGGCGCGTCCACGCGTGAGATGTTTCTCATCGCGTGTGACACGGTAGCTGGGGCACATGGTGCCGGCATCGAATTTGCGGCAATGCCCGTTGTTGTTGCACATCTCAACGGCTTTGGCGAAACCTTGTGCCGGATCGCCGCCAGAGCCGGGCTCGGTGGTGGTTTCGGTCCGCGCATCGTTTTGCACGTTCCATGCACTCCAATCCAGCGCGGTTTGCAATGGGATGACTTTGTAGCGCGGAGAAAAGCGCATCAGGGATGTGTCATCCATCTTGGGGGGATGCACGATGCGCTTGGGATTCAGCAGATTCTTGGGGTCCAGGTGCTCCTTGATGTCTGCAAATGCATCGTGGATGGCATCACCGAATTGCCAGCGTATCCATTCGCCCCGGCACAGGCCGTCTCCGTGCTCGCCGCTGTAGGCGCCCTTGTACTTTCGCACCAGGGCACTGGCTTCTTCGGCAATGGTGCGCATCTTGTAGGCGCCGTCACGGCGCATGTCCAGAATCGGGCGCACATGCAAGGTGCCGACCGAGGCGTGCGCATACCAGGTTCCTCGCGTGCCATGACGCTCGAACACTTCGCTCAATGCGGCGGTGTACTCCGCCAGGTGTTCCAGGGGCACAGCACAATCTTCAATGAAGCTCACGGGTTTGCCGTCGCCACGCAGGCTCATCATGATGTTGAGTCCGGCCTTGCGCACTTCCCACAGGTTTTTTTGCGGTTCATCCTCGATCAGTTGCCGCACGCTGTCAGGCAGGCCGAGGTCACCCATCAGTTCCACCAACTGGTGGATCTTGGGGATCAGCAGGTCTTTGTCCTCCCCGGAAAATTCCACCAGCAAAACTGCATCTGGTTCACCGATCAGGGCGCTGCGCACGGTGGGTGCGAACGCTGGGTTTTTCAGCGACAGTTCGATCATGGTGCGATCGACCAGTTCCACCGCAGTCAACGTACCGTCGTGGCCCAGCTTCACGATGTGCTGTGCCGCATCCATGGCCTGATGAAAGCTGGGAAAGTTGACCACGCCCAGCACCTTGGTGGCCGGCAGTGGGCTGAGCTTCAGCGTGAGAGAGCGGGTGAGGGCCAGCGTGCCTTCGCT
>JACCEA010687168.1_pt1 | contig 15496 bp, 14 predicted proteins | sample 7449851 | NCBI WGS metagenome assembly JACCEA01 (sample SAMN15323453, study PRJNA562643) | freshwater metagenome | isolation source: river surface water | place: USA:Blue River Watershed | collected 2017-08-18 | reverse complement strand
TGAATTGTGCAGGTGGATTGATGGTAGAACATCCGCTACTTCAGCCATATATTGATCGTATAGAAGGAGATCAAGATTCTGTTATGGGACTTTCATGCACCTTACTTCTGGAATTACTGTCAGATATATGCGCTAACATTTAGCTTCTTATCAACCCCAACAATTAAATGCTCATTCTAAATTTGTACAATGGTAGATATCCACTATTTATATAAAATATCGAAGTGACCGGGTCTGTACAGCAAGTGTACCGCAAAAGGGAAATTTCGTGAAGTAAGATCATCTTGAAACTTCACAATTGTCAAGCCGTTAATTTCATCGAACGGCCTAAAGGATATGGTCAGTTCCATTATTTATAGCAACATGCAGATGTTCACCTCCCATCCAGATAGGCAATTTCAACCATAACGCCAAGATATTCCGTCAATGCGGATATCTGAACATGACTGCTTTCCTTATTCATCGGCTCCACTTCTGCTGCACAAAATGAATTCATATCAAAATAAGGGCCTTCAATAAAGGGAAGGAACCTATCGGGATCTCGCTTAAGATGTGCTAGAAGAATATTGGATTTTGAGGGCTATGAACGAACCAACGACGAATAATATGATATACCTGCTGTGAGCACCCTCATGAACCAAGTGAGATAATAAGCTTTTCCTCCCTCTTGAAACATTTCCCATAACGACTCAATACTTTGATCGAATAGCATCCCGAGTAATTCCAATAATTCCTTCAGGAAATTGAGTATGGTCAATCCATACAATACAAGTTCACATGCCTTACATCATAAAAAGTCTCCACAGCAAATTCAGAATACCCAACATCAACAATATCTTTCATACAATTTTGAATCTTTCCCGTCATTCTCTCATGTTCTCTTATTGCAAGATCTTTCCGTTCTGGTAGTTGATAATCTACCAATAAGCTTTCTAGATACCCGAATAAGAATGCCCTATAAAAACAATTTCCATCTCCACGGACTTTACGCAAAAACCGATAATTCTTTGCTAAGAACTGAATTCCTGGAACAAATCCTGTCGATGTATGATTGAGAGCATATTCTTGAGCCAGACAATCCGGAGACATAGCCTCGCTGATCATAGGTTGGTTGGCAGCAATAGATGAGCTAATCTGCTCCATCTGATCCAAAGTCAAAATGTCGGCATGTTTGGCATCATCGTCACTGTAGAGCTCTTTCGCGGACATATCACAAGCAGCAGATATTGGACCCGAATAGCCAGGCTAATTTTTCTTTAAAATACTGGCTCTCCAAATACCTAGCTTATTCTACTATACTAAAACAACCGTGCCAGGTTCGAAGGTGTTCTTGATTACAGTACACAATATAGCAGATTATTGGGATTGGCTTATTTTATATACTTTATAGTGGCCTCTGCTGCGGCGCCTGGCCGCCGTACCCCACATACCTTGTACCAGCTGTGTGGCGCGTGCTTCTCTCTCCATCATCTCTTCTATTATATTGGTATTCATATCGCCCATCAGCATCCGGCCCCTTATTAGAATAAATACTTATATTGCACTTCTATTTGCATTTTTCTATATGATCCGTTACACCATACAAATATCCCTATCACATCTGGTATCATCTGGCATTCAACATCAGAAAAAGCAACGACATTTTGTAGTAGTAGATTTTGGTAGTGCAACGGAATCTTGAAGAAAACAAGATAGAGCAACGTTGTTATAAAATGGGAAATTTATCAACTTGTTGCTACAATCCAGAAACGGGTAAAGGCCTTCGTTTTTCTTCATTGTTGGTAATTGATTTCTGAACTGCAGAAAATAAAGAGCTCTCATATATTGACGCCCAGGAGTTGAGTCAACATAAAACAAAATCTCAAGAGAAGGCCACCCCAAATTATCAATCGATCGTTGATCACGCCGCTTTGTGAGCGCGATTTCCGACATTACTATGACTATCGGCTAATTTTCTCTTCTCCAGGCAATTTTTGTCATCTAAACCGCGATATCGAAGTGAAACTAGTAGTGGTAATAGTGAATCGGTAGAATCATTAAGGTAATTTGTTTTTTGTTGTTGGATACACTTGTAATAACATTTTCGAAGGGGAAAATTTGAACAAAGTGCTGTTGATCCTGAATTCGCATCCTCGCCAAAGTTGCTACTGCTTGGCAGAAATCCGAAAGCAAATGACTCAATTATCATTGAATTATCCAGACCATCCGTAGGTAGTAAATCATCTGCAGATGCATCGCTCAAAATTGCAGAGCTTGTGAGCATTTTGCAAATTCCTGCCGATTGTTATCCCATAGATACATTCAATCCGGTAAACCCTATAAACCGATAGTATTACAAAAGTTGTTTCCCAAGTTTATAATGGTGGAAATTTAGTTGTATAAAAATCACCAAGTCGGCTCTTAATATCAATACTTTAAACACAAATCAACAATATGTATATTACATACACTATAAAACTTCAATAACAAAATAAAATAAATTCCATCAACAATACTACTTATTTCGTTTCCGCTTCTTCAATTTGCAGTATCTTTTCAATATCATATTCTCCAGTACATTTCCTTTAGTTGAGCATTCATGTTCATTCCAGAACTGAGGATCTTCCACAGTTTTCATGCGAACAGTTGATATAATTGAGTTGTTTCGAAGGTCTACCGTGACTAATTCCTCTTCCTAAAAGAAAAAAGAAAACCTTAACAATTATTCACAATCAATTAACATGTGACGAAACATACCATTGCCGATAGCAGATCATCCAATATTGCATCACTCTTACCACAGACTAAACTATTCTCTTCGAGATCTTTAGCATTTCCATTAAAATCATCAACATCCAAAAAGCGCTTTGCAATTGCCATGCTCCTCTGAAGCTTATCGTCGCAATTAGTTTCAAAACCACTACCTTCAACTTCAACTTGATTGTCCAAATCCTCCAGCGGAGAATACCATCTTTGTGTATAAGCATCCAATCCTAAATCTACCATAATTTTGACGTGAATTAAGCAAGTGAAAAAGTCGTGTCGAATTACCTGCCAATTTCAAAATCGAAGGATCGACAGATAATGGTGAGATTGTCTGGAAATATCGTTGAGCCTCAACCCAGATCCAAAAGTCCAAAGAACAGGATACTTCAAACATATGAGGTTCAATGAACGCTAAAAGCTTTTCTGGAAGTCTACGCAGGCCACCATGGTCCTTGAAGTATGGTGAAATAGAACACGTCGATGGTACCAATCTTCGGAAATTGTCATCATGAAATGTATCTTTCCTGTTTGCTGAAGCCTTGGCAAGTTTCTTAATTTTGGCCTCTTTTTCTTCATTCCAACCTTGAATCAGAATCTGGTTCACCGTTGAAAGACGGCTGAAGAACTCCGGATCAACAACTGCTCTGCATGTGGCCGAAGAACCGAACTTGTTCCGCGTACTGATGAAAGACACCTTTACCTTGACAATCATCATAATTATACTATATTGTAAACACTGCATAATGTAAAAAGTTACCTCATCGTCGCCTGGAACAAATTGGTTGGGGAGAGAGGAGTCTGGAGTACCCATCACTTCTCCATCTTCCAATGCAAATGATGGCTGTTCCTTTGTGGGTTCGAACTCTCCGTCGAACCGCCCAAATTATGTTCCTGCAACACAACCCACAATATTGCAAACACCTGACAAATCGAATCGGTAAGGAAGAGAAGGATGTGGGTAAAATAGAGTGCCCTTAATCTTTTTTCCGTCGATTTTGTGTACATGGTACAATAATCAAATCGCCGCTCGATCCGCCTTGCCGGGTACACACGTGTAATGACCCAACTACAGTAAAGATTTGGATCTTGCAAAATATTGTACTCGTCCGGACTGTGCATAAAAAAATAAATACTTCGAAAAGTATTTTTAAAATATACTTCCATTTATTTTGATTTTTGGCAGATTTCTTGCTTCTACTATAATGGTGAGAAGTCGACAAAGGATTTTTGTAGTATGCTCCACTTACTAAACATTTTGTAATTTAGCCTGTTTATCACAGCAAGAAAAACGAAGGGGGAAGCCTGGACGAAGCTTGTGGATGCGCCATTTGCCCTATTCGAACGAAATTTAATGGACCAGCATATCCACCTGATGATGATGGTCAGTATCTTGAATGGGGCATACTATTTGTATCAATAACATCGATTCCGTTTTTCAGATGAAGATATAATTGACGAGGTGTTAAACACATTTCGTGCGAACGTTTTGTTCAGGAATTTTGACATTCGAGGATCAGCGGATAGAACTCTCATCTATTTGACCCTGCACGTTGTACAATGCTTGGTAAAGCTAGAGAGAATTGAGGATAAACCATCAGGTATTCCTTCGCATATTCGTTGACACAGATCGCTGGCTTATATATACATAAACTTGCTGATATATTTGAATTCTGTTGCTTGATCAATAGCTATTCGCGAGCTCCGTGCACTGTCCACCCGTCCTTTTCCATGCCCCGGTGAACCAGGTTGGCCTCTTGGAACAATGTTCCCAAGTGCAACAAGTAAATCTGAAGGAGGTATGCTGCGGAAGTTAACAAGACATATTTTATCATGTCCATTTGTATTCCGTTTTAGATTTGTTCAAATCATACTTCAAACAGGCGAGAGAAGAATTATGTGTGCGACTTTGTGAACGTGTTTTTGAGGCGGATGGTACTAAAAGCAAATGGTGGCAGGTGAGATCACGACGTAACTTTGTAATTACCATGTATATTCATTTTCTCCGCACAGTCTTTCTCTAAGAAAAGATTCATGGGCAAAGAACTGAACAATTAATTGATGGTTTTTACATGCTCTTCTAAATTGAGTAACGAAACAGCTTGATTAAAATAACGTTGAAAATCAATTTGTTTATATACAGCAGACACCGAACTAGATTACCAACATTTACATTCTTCCAGGACCGAACTTTTGACCTTGAGGATTCATGTTCAGTCCCGCTTGCTCTTGGGCTTTCATCTGACGCTCAAATGCATTCAATACTTCACCAACCTTTTCTTGTGATTGCATGTACTTACTAACACAACGATCAACACATGACATTTCTCCCACTGTGAGCTCTCCTTCATAATATGCAGGAACGCATTTCTTAAAGCATTGAGAGGACATTCTAAAACAAGATTAAATGCTCATTTTTACATAGAAGTCGAGTCTTACTTGTTAAACATTTCCGTCATGATTTCTGCTTCAATCTTCGCTAGCACTAGAGGATTGGGCCCTTGATTAACAGGAGCTGAATTTCCACCGAAAAAACTCATAGTCAAAGGATCACACTGGATTGAAATACTGACGCCTAAAGCCAAATGCAATGCCTTTATTAGTAGTTAGAAAATAAAGCACTGAAAATTTTACAATAGCACGCTAGCAAAGAATTCACACCAGTCTGGGCCTGCTGCAGCAGCGCAGCAGCGCGCGCAGCACAGCAGCAGCCCTCGGCAGCGAGGCAGCCTACAGTATGGCGCTACTATGCATAATATTATGAATTAGCCCTAAAGTATACAGTGTACCATATATTACAGGCGCAGATAGGGCTGAATGAGATATAGACGTATACGGTAGTGGGCATAACTGTACTTCTGTTTTGTATTCACCTCTCCTTTCCTGGATTCCAGATTTACGGCCGAAATGCCAATCCTAAAGTCGTCGCCGCGGAGTGGTATTCGAGCAAATTTAAGACATAGGAATGATATAAATATTCAATTATCCGACCGCTTAAAAATTGGACGGAAGGAATCTCATACACTCGATTTGCGGTAGACTTTTGAAATCGATGTAAGACGTGACGAAGTAAGTTGTAGGTGACTGTCAGTATTAACTTAATTAAACAGTGACACTGCGAATACTCTTGGATTTCATAGAGTTATATTACTCAGTAAAATTAGATGCAAAATGAAAAATCTCTCATACACTTTTTTCCTCTCCGATTGTCAGAGGTTTGAATCCCAGTGGACTATGGAAGTCTCATTGTTGTCAAGTCAGGCACATTCTTCTAGTCACAAACCTCAGGGTCGCCAAATTTCCTTTGCCAGTTGTAGGTCAAACAAGTGCTTTTTTTGGACGATTCGGGTGTTCGGAGAAAGTCTATCCAAACGATCATTAGTTACATCCAAAAAATAATAAAGTAGTATCAAAAAAAGTGATTTGGACTCAGCTCTTCCTATTCAGTCAACAACATCGACAACCTGAACGAATATTCTCGACGGATTACTTTTTGAACCATACGAGTATTCCATTCAAGCGCGTTTCCTTGTCACGGGAAATGCAAAAGTCTTCAAAGAAATGTCGTACAGAGTCTTCCTTGTCCAAATCACTTTTAGAATCCTTTTCAGACGAAACTCACCAATAGCTGAACGATATTTTCATTTTTCGCGCAGATGTGCTGTGTCATGAGCAAACGAAAATATGATGAACACTCTACCTGCGAAGATGTTCCTGGTAGACTTACATTATCTTCCATCAATCGTAAAATAATCTTGACTTGGTCATTATCCCATATCCAACAATGGGGCGAAGAGCAGAACTATCTACAGCGTGATGTGATGAATGTGTGGTTTTGAGAGTTGGCAGTAAAAAACGCGTTTTAACCACCGTAGAACAACGCATCGAGTGCCTGAATGATTTCATTTGCTCGCCGGCCAGCAGGCCAGCAGCAGGCCACCAGCACAATGATTCCAGATTGAAGTATATTGCTTTGTGAGTATTTTAACCATTATCGAGTGTGCTGCAAAAGAGTTTCACAATGTCAGTTATCCAAAAGACAAAGATCGATGAGAGCACCATCAACTCTTTGGTCAAGGCTGCCAGTTACGCGGTGCGAGGTCGAATTGTATCCAGATCAGCTGAATTGCAAGAGAAACTTAAACAGCCCAATCACAATTTACCTTTCAACAAGATTATTTCTTGCAATATTGGGAATCCTCATGCTCTGAATCAGAAACCTATTTCATATATGAGAGATGTTTTGTCAGTCGTGGTGAATCCTGCTTTGGCACAGAGAGGTACTTTTCCTGCCGATGTAATCCGTCGAGCGGAACGTTACTTGAAGGATATTCCTGGACTTGGTGCATATAGTGAATCGCAAGGCATGGCAACTGTTCGTGCGGATGTTTCAAAATTTCTGGAAGAACGTGATGGTGTGGCTGGCAATCCGGCAAACATCTTTATCACCAATGGTGCCAGTGAGGGAGTCAGATTGACTATGCAAACGATCATGAGAGATCCCGCAACAGGGGTTCAAGATGGAGTATTGACTCCGATTCCACAGTATCCATTGTACTCAGCTCTAACAACATTGTTGAAGGGAAACTTGGTCCCTTATTATTTAGATGAAAATAAAGGTTGGGGTTGCACTGTTGATGCATTGCAACAATCTCTAGTGAAAGCTCGGAACCAAGGAATTGCTACCAGAGCTTTAGTGGTCATTAATCCAGGAAACCCAACTGGACAAGTGCTAAGTGAAGATGATATGCGCGGTGTGGTTGACTTCTGTGTGAGAGAGGGAATTTGCTTGATGGCTGATGAAGTATACCAAGAGAATGTATGGAAGAGTGGTGCAAAGTTTGTGTCATTCCGCAAAGTTGCCCATGACTTGGGGTTGAAGCCGACCGATGAAGATTTACAAATGATATCTTTTCATAGTATATCTAAAGGTTTCTTAGGAGAATGTGGCTTGCGTGGTGGATACTTTGAATTGTTTGGTATTCCGGATGCGGTCAAGCAACAAATCTACAAGTTAGCCTCTATTTCTTTGTGTTCGAATACTCTTGGTCAAATTGCTACAGGTATCATGGTTCAACCGCCTAAAGCTGGTGATGAATCGTACAACACTTACATCTCTGAACGTGATACCATTTTGCAGTCCATGAAACGTCGTGCCTCCTCCCTTAGTGTTGCACTCAATAAGTTACCTGGTATTTCTTGCACTAGCATTGATGGAGCAATGTACGCATTCCCAACTGTTAAGCTATCCCGTGAGTTCATGCTTTTGCGATTGTTATTATTGTCCTAATTTTAATGCTACGTTTTAGAAAAAGCTGTCGAAGAAGCAGCTCGTCTTGGGATGGCCGCTGATGAGTTTTATTGCATGCAAATGCTTGAGCAAACAGGTATCGTTGTGGTACCGGGATCTGGGTTTGGCCAGAAAGAAGGAACTTTTCACTTCCGTACAACCATTCTTCCTCCTGAAGATAGTATGCACGAAGTTGTTAAACAAATCGCTTCATTCCACACTCACTTTACTCTAAAATATACGTAAATAAGGAATGAATTACTCGGGACTATTCTGGACAAATTAATATAACAAGACGAAGTGTGTCACTTCTGAATCTCCAATTTGATTACATGGCATATTTAACAAGTGGTAAATGATGGAGAAAAATAATATAAAATAACGTAAATGGTGACACTATTCAATATATTCAACGTTACTTGTGGCTACCCTGGTATCGTGACAATTCTGTCACCGATGTCCATTTAATTTGAGCCTTTTTGAACTTTCCCCTCTCTCGTATTCTTTTTGCTGCTGCTTGTTGTCGAGCATTCAATGGTTTCCAGCACCCATTCTGATTAGCATCCAAGTCCATGTTCGCTGTCTGCAAAGAAACTTTAGAAGATTTTTCTACTTCCTTTCTTTTAAAGCGCTTCGCTTTCCACCGTATTATAGCTTCTTTCCGCCTTTCTGCTTTCCATTGTATCGAGCTTATGGTTGTGGTCGGTACAGATTGTTTAAGTATACCCTGTCTATGGGTGACTTTGTTTGTCAAGATATTTAAATTCGCTATTACTGATTCATTGAACGCCTCCATACATTCAAACCCTTCTTCATCTTTGATTGGTTTGTCAGAGAAAGAACTGTTGCAATAAAGAGTTGCTACAGCTTCAACGCATTCTTCCGTTACCAATTTTTTTTGTTCATCGTCAAAAAAATATTGCTCTTCCGGAACAACATATGTTACTGCAGCGGAGTACACTGGTGACGAAGGCACTGATTCAACTGTAGTGATTGGCATGGCTACGGCAGGCTCAGTACAAGTAATATGAGCTGTAGAGTTTCCAGGAGTGTCCAACATAAAAACTTGATCAGCAAATATCTCCATCCAATCCATGTCCGCCATATCAATAACTGATGAAACATCTGGCGATTGATGAGTTGCAATGATTGAAGGAAATGAATAGGAAGCTGACGCTTCTGGTATAGCGTAACTAACTGCAGATGCTGCACCAGAAGAGGAGTGGTAATCCTGTTCTTCCAAAGGAATACCGACAGTGACCGCCACACATCTAGAAGTGTTTTCAGTGTGCCTGAATGTCTCCATCTTGAATCGAGAAGTCACGAAAAGTATTTTCACCTGTATATTTGTTATTCTTTGATTTTCAGCTATAGACTACCTATTATTTTTATATATAATACTTCTACTTCTATTTTGTATTACTATCTATGATGGTATATTTACAGGCGGCAGGCGGCTGCGGCTCTATTAGGCGGGAAACAACGGGCGTCTGGGTTGCCGATGACATTTGTAGTGCAGAGGGGTGAATCCACTCGTCATCGGATGAGACAAGGGCAAAGACCTTGACAGCTTGAGATCTGAACTAATCGGATATGTATAGAAGTATTATATTTGTTGAAATAAATTAAGCAGCGTATTCTACAATGTGTACACGGCCTAATCACCCCAATCTATCAAGTGCGGGCAGAAGTATAGGTATACTTCTACCATATATAAATAGATTTTCTATGCTTTATGGTTTACTATTGTAAAATTGTTGAATGAAAATCAAATCATCCAAAACAACGGGCCACACCACAAAAGCAAATCAACGGAAATTAGTTTTTGGATTTGGAATTCTTCTGGATTTGGACTTTTTATTGGTTAGTTCTTGTACACTATCGAAACAACAAACACAAGACTTCCCGAACAGATTTATTGGGTGTATCAGCTATCAGATTCGTTGTGGATTCAATATCTACATGCCGATTTCCCAACACACACAATAAACAGTGCTAAGAAATCAATACCATAGCTGCAATAAACAACTCCTCACATATCAAAATCACAAGCTCGTACGATAATGACCGAAATTGAGCAATCAAACAATTTTTATATGGATAAGGAGCATCCATTTGATTCTTTCGAAGATGTCCGGATACAAACAACTGAAAAAGAGGAGCAGTTGTTGAGCTCTTTGAGTCCACAAGATAAGGATCGATGTGTTAAGACCATCATTCGTCTCTTCTTATTTAAATGTAGGTCATTCCCAACATTACAAGTTATGAATAGCATGACGAATTCGTGGTGTCTATATAGGCAGTAAATGTGGAGCTGTTACGCGTACCGATATCGCTGATGCTTTGAAAGAAATTAATCCGCAATATACCAAGTTTACACGCTCTATTATGCCTGAAGTCCAGAAGCGAGTCAACGATATTTCGGGATTTATTATTATTCAAGGCGATCATATCAAGGGGTATGACAATGAAAAAAGTGATCAATACTATTTTTTCTATAATGCGATTCAGAAACCAAATCTTCGGAATATCTTATTGACATCCATGTCTCAACGTGATACTGCTTTCCACGGATTCATGTTTGTTGTGTTTCACATTATTATTAATGCACCCTCATCCAAAGTCAAGCAGAGTGAACTTGTGTTGAAATTGAACAGTGTTGATAGCAGATTCTCCTCCAATCTTAATGTAGGCTTAAGTGCTTCTGCAAAAGCGCCAATCGAAGAACTTGGCGATAATTTGAAAAGTTTGATTTTACGAATGAAAGAGGTATTTTGAGAATCTGTCGATCAATCAATGCTAACTCGTCTAGTTTACAGGAACATTACATTCAAGTTGAAGCAATTAAGAAAAATGATGCTGATGAACTCGCGGATTCGTGGATTCTGTTTGGTCCAAGGTTTTACTTGGAGGTATTATTTCATGATTCTAACTTCCAATCATTTCTAAAGTTTATCACTTTAAATAGATTGGGAAAAAAAATCTCCTTCTCTCCTACTATGATATCATCGATGAACCTCCCGATCGCGCCATCATCGCAGAGTGCTGTGGTGAAGTTGCAGATAATGTGTGATTTTCCTTTCCTGAATTGATTGATAGGATAACACAAAGTGTACAAACTGTTTATAGTGCACAATAATACCATCAAGTTCATTGAATGAGACTTCACCATTTTTATCATGATAGTATGATGTTGTGGGAAAAGAACTCCAAATTAATTAAAGCTTAGAATCTTCACGCAATATATACTATTTATACTATATACAAGTAACAGAGCATAATATAGATTGGTTATCAGAAATCTTTATGAGTAACAGAAGCTAGATATTAAGAGAAGACCACAACTGCATTAAACAGAAGAACTGGATCCACTAATGGATCAACAATCATAAAACTGTCCTCTTCCACTCTTAATGTACAATAATGAACAGCCTCGAAAATCTGCAGCGAAAGCAAAATAAATTACACTAGAATAGCAATTAACAGAAAATAGAAGAGGAATGAGAAACGTCAACCAGATTTTCGATAGACGAGGGCACTATCGTGGTACAGAGGATTCGTGATAACAGGACACAATACTTTCATATGGAATCTTCCTTGGCGATGTTTACGAAACAAAAATACAAAATGAAACATTAAATAATCTCAATAATCTCAAAACGTTGATAGAAGGCTTCAATTATCCGTTTTCAGCTCAAGGCTATTAACTTCTCGATTTGTATTCTCCATGTCACAATCTGCATCTTCTTCAATATCATCATCGCCTTCTTCATCGATATCCACGCTCGGGTCTTCTTCCTCTGCTTCGCTTTCAGTTTCATCTGAACCATCGCTCAAACAACTTTCAAGTTTTACTTTCAGATTATCTTCTTGACGGTCCTTGGGGATGGGAATGTTCAAAGAAATTAGATAATCTCGCAATTTCTTAACTTCTGCTTCCATTTCACTTATGATCTTGTCGGAAAGCTCGAAGAAATGCTTCTTCCGGTCCCTTGTTCGCTTTGCATGCATCCTGTTCCTTTCCCTCCTGAATAACATTTATAATAAATTTAACATTCATATTTCACAATAATTAAAAAACATATATATGTACCGAACATGATCCCTTTCTTGAGGAGAATATTTACCACTTCGACGGACACGTTTAATTGCTTGGGTTGAAGAATCATTTAAAATCAGTTGACCACTTGAGTCCCGCAACCAACTGTTCTCTTTTAAGACTTCTTCGAAATAGTTGTGACAGATGCTGTTTGATGGAACAAATTGATTCTCATCCTTTAAAATAGACATAGAATTGCTCAATCCCAACAAACTACTGGCCGTATATCGCTCATCGACCAATTGGCGCAACATCATTCCCTATAGGTGCAACCGTTGTTGAGTAAGAAAGTAAAGATAATCATTTATGCTTGCCTCGTCATAAAGGTCATTAATTTTCTGCTGCACTGCCATTGATTGATGGCGTTTTCTTTCTCTTGTCTTTCTTGCGTGAATTCGATTTCGCTCACGACTACGAAGTTTTGTGAGAAATAATGAATAATATAACAAATGTGTAGAAAACCTACTTTCGATTAAGCCTTTCCTCACCGGAAAGTTTCTTCCTCTTGCGGCTGTTGTCTTCCGAACTCGTTACTTCATTAGAAGACCGGGACGAGCATGTGTTCTGTTCTATGCTATCTTCAGTCGACATCTGTTTGCCCCCACTGCCGCTTCGGTCATTTGAAGAAGCTGTTTTAGTATCCATTTCCGTGCTATAGTACTGAGATACGGCGAAATAGGTAAACACTTGAAATTTTCAGTGTCACACTTTGCATACCTTGTTTTATGGACTTCTTGCCGGGTCTCACAACAAGGAATTGTTTTTGTAATGTACTTTTGTTGTTGTTCGTTTGATAGGTTGATGTTTAATTCTGGAGATTCAGCTATGACGTGTATTGATAGAACAAAAGTATTAATCCTATTAGTTTCCAACAGCAATCACAAAAACATAGAACGACGTCATCGTGACCCATTCATTGGCTTTATCTGTTGACGATGTTGCAAAACATGTAGCTAGGCTGGCGGGCGCCGCCTACGGGGGTGGGGGTGCCGCCAGCACACGGGCGGCGCACTGCGGCATTGAAGTCTGCCTAGTCATCAATTCATTTTTCAAGAGTGGCCAAATTACTTACGTAAGTTGTTCAGAAACGCGTTGTTTACGTCGGACTTTCCAGAAAATGTTTTTCTTTTTCGAGAACTTTTTGGAAGAGGAACGAGTGGCGGCAAGCAGATAATAAAAAATTAATATTAACTTAAATGTTCCTTTTATTTTGAGTTAAAGTTTTGACTATATTTGCGATATGAGTTCATTAAAAGTTTATATTCACCTAGAATTGGATGGTTTTCCTCAACAAACTTCCAAGATACAAATCCCCAAAACTTGGCTGGGAAAAGACGTCAAAGACATTATTAACCTCTTTCTACCAGCATATGTTAAGAAATACCCGGAACATATTTTAGAACTTGAGTGTGTTCATTTGGCTACTAATAGTGGTACCAAGATATACTCAAATGTCAAAGTTAGTGATGTATTGGAGGATCGTGGTGACTATTACATTAAGCAAGGTGTACATATCAAGGATTCCGTTGAAACTGTCTTGAGTAATATGTCTGTGGATGGTAAACCAATGTTGCGGTGCAAAAACTATGGCTGCAATCAATATTTTCAAGAAGAAGATAATAATGATCAAGCGTGTGTTCATCATACTGCACCTCCAATCTTTCATGACACCATGAAATGTTGGTCTTGTTGCAAAGAGAGGAAAGCATATGATTTCGAAAGTTTTCAATTGATCCAAGGTTGTACTGTTGGTAGACACAGTAATGAAGCTAAAACAGTAACAATCGCACCATCACCGAACAGTCAATCGGAAAATGGTGGCAGTGTTTTGCCTACAACAGTACTAAGATCAATCGCCGATTTTAACACTGCAAATCCTACAGCCGCTTCTGCTGCATCTTCCGCTATTCAAACTATTAGTGCGAGAAAGTCGACGAGAAACTCGGATGGGACAGCGCGTTGTCAACGGAAAGGATGTCAAAAAGTTTTCAATGTCAATGAAAATTTTGGTGAATGTTGCGTTTATCATAAGGGACAACCTATATTCCATGATGCAGTCAAATTTTGGAGCTGTTGTCCAGAAAAGAAATGCTATGACTTTGACGATTTTTTATCAGTGAAAGGTTGTTCCACTGGATTGCATGATGATGGTGTGGTTGAGTTACCATCAGACTCTTAGCATTACAAGAAATAGATAAAGTCTGATATTGTTAACTTCTACCATATATTATTTACGACACTTAGATGTGGTTAACGTTATTATGTTAATATATGATATTTGCATTTAGCTACTTACAGTTATTTGACTATATCTTACCTGAATATTTGACGAAACAACTATATTACATTCCTACATCATCTACAAAAATAACAATTCATCTGTGGAGTAATTCTTTTTGCATTTTCTTCATGGTGTCACTATTCAACGTTGCCAAACCAGCTTGGGACAAGGAAGACGACATCATCGGTCGTCCACTAGGGGGTTGTTTGGGCGTGTCAAGCAGTGTATCGTCCATAACCATGGGAGTCTTTCCGCGAGCCAATTTTTGAGCGTGTGGAGGAGTTGTTGCTTGTCTAGGTTTAGGCAAACTCGAAGCAAAGATATTTGCACCAGAAGATATCTTGGCTTGGGCACGAGAAGATGCATAAGATTTTATGGTGATCGGTTCCCGCAATTGTGCTATCTCTTCTTCTTTCTCCATTGCTTTCGCTGCTTCGGTACGGAAAAAACCTTGATCGTTGTTGCTTCTATAATTGTAGACAATACCATTTACAATTTCCTGGTGTGCATTACTTACATTATTTCTCAGTGATCCTGCATGTCTTGCATGGTCCGACAGTGGTGGAGATTCCACTTCATTTGATGCTACAGAATAGAGATCTCGATCAATCTTTGAAGGGCTCTTATAAGACTGTACAGGAACTTCCAACTGAGGCTGAGCCATATTCCCGCTACTTTCATCCAGACCGTGCAAAACGATATCTTTCGAACGCTTCAAACTTGTTCCCTTTTTCAATCCTTTTGCAGTTGTTGATGAGGCATTCGTACTAATACTATCTTTTGAACCAACACTTCGTGGACTATACAAATCATTGCCAGTGGAAGCTGTTGGCAAGTTTTGTAAGAAAGGCAAATTGGCAATTCCAATCTTACTTAATCCAGCATTGGAATGATAACGCGCATGTTCTTCATAAGACATTTGTCTGGACGGCAATTGGTCTATTTTGCTTGCTAAAGATTCTGAGGTAGACCCAAAACCGTGATCGCGATGATTTTCGTATCCGATAATTGGAGGGGATGCTTTGAAATCCGACAGATTCAAAGATAGGGAATCCACACTTCCTTGTCTCGACAACAACCCTGT
>JACCEA010349443.1_pt1 | contig 15501 bp, 1 predicted proteins | sample 7449851 | NCBI WGS metagenome assembly JACCEA01 (sample SAMN15323453, study PRJNA562643) | freshwater metagenome | isolation source: river surface water | place: USA:Blue River Watershed | collected 2017-08-18 | reverse complement strand
TGTTGTTCTGTTCCTATAGAAGCTAATTCAGGATTTTCATTAAATAATTCTTCTACACCAGGTTTGATTTCTTGTTTAGGACCTTTCTTAGATTCATTAAATGTTTTAAATCCTTCTACATCTTGTTTAGAACCTAGAATATACATAGCATTAGGATTATTAATACTTATTACAGGAACTTTTAAAAGGTCTCCTTTTGTACCATCTATACCTAAAGATATAAGAACCTTAGCTGCTTTTTCATTACTCCCCTCCTTGTTTACTATGCTTGAAATAAAACTATGTAAATATATTTTCTCTCTAATTTCCTCTGCATAATCTTTAAAAGACACTTTTCCTACTAAATTATGATATTCCATAATTTTTTGCACTTGCTCATCTGAAAATTCTATTTTATCTGTACCTCCTTGAGGACTAAATTCTAATAAATTCTTAGGGTTATATAAGATGCTTACTCTTTCTTTTCCATATTGTCCAGTTTTACCACTTTCCAAGAAAAAATTTGTACCTAATCCACTATTAAATCTAGTATTTTTATTAATGTCAAATCCAACATCTTTTAAATTTTCATTATCAGTACCATGATAAGCTAATTCTCCTCCTGGAATAATAGTTTCTAAATACTGAGAATATTGTTGTTCTGTTCCTATAGAAGCTAATTCAGGATTTTCATTAAATAATTCTTCTACACCAGGTTTGATTTCTTGTTTAGGACCTTTCTTAGATTCATTAAATGTTTTTTCATAAACATCTCTAATAGCTTGCTTACCTAGATCATTTATTTCTTGAGAACCAATACCAGTAAAATTATTAGTTAATGTAGGAGTATCAGTTTTAACAAAATCTTTTATTGAATTATTCCAAATATACCAACCTATCTCATTACCATAAGAATTAGACTGATTAAATACATAAGTAGGTTTATTTAATAAAATACCTCTCGCTACTGCATAACCAGTTCCACCTTCAGGTATAGAATATTTAGTTTTATTAATGTAACCTTTTCTACCCTTTATACCAGGTTTTACTAATTCTGTAACACCAAATATAGCATCCCCATTATTAGCCTGTATCATATCTCTTCTCACTAGTTTACCAGCATATGTATTTTCACCTATAACTCCTCTTTTTAAGAAGTTAACAGTACCTATATATTGTTCTTGTAGTTGATTCTTTTCTTTTTGAGTTAAAGTATCATAATAAGCTACAGTGTAATGATTATGATCCGTAACTCCAAACTCTCTACCTACTTGATCCCAAACTGTGTCTCCGCCTTTAGCACCTCCTGAATGATTTACAAATTCTGCTGGATTATTTGTAGTAGATGAAGAAGGTATTTGAGATTTTAAATAATTTAAAAAATCTTCTTGTGTAAAATTTTGTCCATTATAAGTTATTATACAACTCATATTATTTTTTATTTAAAAAGGGTTGATTTCTCAACCCTTTATTTGGTTTAACATTCTTTTTTAACTATTCCTTTTTCTTGTAGCAAAGATAGTAATTTTTCAGGACTTAATGAAGAAATATCTGTAATATTTTTCATAACATCTTGAATTTCATTTTTTAATGAAGTTTGATCTAAAACAGATTTAATCCTTGATTTATCTATAATAGGTCTTTCTACTTTATTACTAACTTCAGTAGGAATTGTAACTGTTGGAGCTATTTGTGTAGGATTAAAAGTATTTATACTTGTTTCTGTATTTCTACCTTTATAAGAATCCATTAACTCTATTACAGTTTGTTTTACTTCAGATGAATAATTATCTGTTATAAACTGTATAAATTGTCCAATAGTTTCTTTAATTCTTTGAAGTAAAGATTTACCTTTAGAATCTTTTATAGAATCTAATTTAGATCTATACTCTCCTCTATGTTCAAATACTCCAGCCATGAATTCAAATATATCCTGAGACTCATAGTTTTCATCATTACTAGGATTATAAGGTAAAGCTTCTTTAGCTTGATTATATAATGCTACTAATTTAGTTACAAATATTGGAGCATTAGAATCTGGAATAAATTGTTTATTAGAATCTATAGTTCCATATTCTTTTAAAGCTTGTACTTGAACTGAATGTAGTAATTCTTCAATAATATTAGCATTCATTTCTTGTAAAGCATTCTCAGGACTATAGGCAGCTTTTTGAGCATCTATAAAACTTTGAGAATTGATATAAATTTTATTCTCTCCATGTCTATAAAAAGCTTGACCTGTTCTATTTAAAGCTTTAAAATCTACTATTTCTACTGATGTAGAATAATCTAAATATTCTTCTAAAAATTTTCCTACAGAATGTATATTAGCATCACTACTATTTTGTAATACACTATCTAATAAACTATATACACTATCAGTATTATATATTTCATTTATATCTACAGAATATGCATTAGTAGAATTAACTTGTAGTGAATTAGTAACTTGAGGTACTATTTCTTCAAACTTCTTATTTGTTAATGAGCTAGTTTGATTGTAGTTATCTAAATTATATTCATTATACCCAAAAGTTCCTAACACTGAAATTTGTTTATAATTACCTTCATCATCTATTTTTTCAAATAATTTATATTTATTATCAGAATATTTTATAGAGGTATCTCTTACAGCAATAAATTTAGGTTTTTCTTCACTAATTAAACTAAATGATGTAAGTTTAGATAGAACTCCTGCTATATTTTTAGGATTATTATTTCTAATATTATTAGCTTCAGAATTCATTTGCCCAAAATCACCATAATTGAAATTATTCTCACTAAAAATTTTAGCTTGTTCAGGATTATGTTGGTAGTATTGTTTTACAAAAGTATCTATTATAGAATCATTATTTGCATAATTATTAATTACTTCTCTCAACTTTTGATCATAACCTATAGATTTTAAATAATCAATATCTATAAATTGTCTAAATCCAATAGCACCATTTTCTTGATTAGCTAAATAAGCATAAGAAGCTAAATCTTGAGCTAATTTTCTAGGAGTCATTTGTTCTCCATTCCAGAATCCTAAACTAGTAGTATTATCATCTAACATTTGTAAGAAATATTCATTTTTAGTAATTACTCCTAATTCTATATCACTTAAGTTAGCATGTTTAATAATATTAATATTATTTTGTAATTTGTTATCAATTTTTATATCTAAAGCTTTTAATAATCCATTGTTATTAAGTAGAGGATATTTTAATATTCCACTATCTAATCTTTCTTGTTTTATTCTAGAAATATATTGTGCTAAAGATTCTTTTTCTTTAGTTTGAGTAAATAGTCTATTTCTTTCTTGTTCAATACTTCCAATAAAATAACCTAACTGATTTGTAGATTGCAAAGCATCTTTTAAAGATTTTAATACTCTCCATTTAAATTCAGTTGCTTGATTTGGTCTTAAAGGAGTACCTTTTTCTACTATAGTTTTATTAAGAGTTAAATTTAAAAAGTCTCTATTATATGGATAATTTACCTCCATAATTTGAGTTGCACTTCTTAAAGAATTTAATAACATTACACCCTCTGAAGTTGTAGGTTTCCATCCATAATCTCCTATTAACATATAATCTTTATAATTTTCAAGATCTGCTAAGTATGCTTCTTGATGTACATATTCTCCTATAAGAGCAGTAGCATTTTCTATACTAGAATTAGGAAGAGCATTTAAAGCATCTATTCTAGATAATACATCAAAATAAGATTTTCCTAATCCACCTGAAGATAGAGATAAAATTCTTTGTATATCTTGAGTTTGTTCAGCTTCTTGTTTTAAATCAAGGAATTTTCTTAAAACAGCTTGTTGAAGCAAATTATTTACATCCCCTTTAAGGTTGTTATACAATTCATCTGCTGTCATAAGTTGGGACATTTCTTCATACTCTTGTTCAGATAAAGTATGTCCATCCATATATTTAAATTCTTTAAATAATTGTTCAATTACTTGTTCTTCTCTATCTTTAGAAAATTCTGAAGTTAAAGATTTAGACTCTTCTAATAATTCTACATATCTAAATAAGATAGGTTGAGCTAAAAAGAATGAAGATAATTGTACTTTAGTACCATCTGATAAAGTATCTTGATCAAATTGTCTTAAAGTTAATTGAATTAATACTGGCATAGTATAAGAATTTTCATTTCTTTTAGCCATAATGTTAGCTTTAACATTATCCACAGCAGAGTTTTGGTTTTCTGCATGTACAGCATTTACTTCTCTATTACCATCTAATGTTTCAATTCTACCTAATTTTCCATCAGATGTATATCTTCCTATTGTAATATGTTTAGGTTGATAGTTACCTTCTTTATCTAATTCTCTAATAACTAATTTTCTACTTTCAGGTAATCTTTCAAGCTGAGCTTGGAATGTTACAGCATTAGAATGCATAGCAGTTCCTAACTTACCAGAAGTACCTGATTTTAAAAGTTTTCTTTGTACATCATCAGATAGTATAGTAAAGTTTTTTTGATCTACTATATTTTTAGCTTCATCAATTAATTTAGCTGTATCTTCTGCAACCTGCATAGATAGAATTCTAAATATTTTTTGTTGAACTTCTTCAGAAGGAGAAGTATAAACAGATTTATAAATATCTATCATAGCATTCTCTAATCCTTGTAATCTAATATCAGTATTAGTAGTTTCATAATCTAAGCTAGATTTTCTAATATTTTTATTAGAATCTAAATAATAATTAGATTTATATACATATCTTTTATCAATATCAAAATCTTCCCCAATTTGTTTAGTATGTTCATCAGGAACTATTAATAAGTCTCCCATATTCTCAGGTAAAAATCCTACTACTTTAAGTATAGCACCTGATTGGTGAGCTGATGTAGGAATTCTAAATGAGAAGTTAGATAATAATTCATTGTCTATTTTATCTAGATTTAAATTATAAAAACCATTTTCATCTAAAGTTACATATATTAATTTACCATTTTCATCTTTTTCTTCTAAAAGATTTATTTTCTTCATTGTAACTTTACCAGTATCTGGATCTTTAACTTTTTTATTATAATGAGATTGAACTAATACTTCTGCTTCATTAACTACTTTTTTACCATCTTTTGTAGTAATATAGGTAGCTTTTAAATCTCCTCTATGATTTGGATCAATCCAAATTATACCAGATCTATCCTTTTGTGAAATACTTTTATAATCATCAATTCTTTCAAAACCTTCAGATGAACCTACTATATGTCCATTACCTGGAAGTTTTATACTAATGAATCTATTTTTTATTACAGATAAAAATAAAGATTCAAATTTATCTGCATTATTAGTTAACCAAATAGGTACTACAGTTTGTAATCCAGTTTCATCTATTTCAAGTTCTTTAAGTAAAGATTTATCATATTGTCTTGTCTTAATTTCTTTCTTTAAAATATTAACAAGATTTTCAAATACTCTTTTCTTTTTATCTACAGAAAGATCTTGATAAGATTCTGTAGGAGATAAACCTAATTCTTTCTCTAAATTTTTAGTTTGTAACTTCATGTATTCAGATTCTACATGAGTTTTTATTTTATCCAAATCAGCTCCAGATAAAAGTGCTACATCTTCTATACCTAATTCAGATAATACAGATTTTGGAAATATATTAGGAAATACATTACCCATAGTATTAATACCAGCTCCTAAGATATTCTTAGTCATTTGAGAACCCATAGTAGTATGAGTATCCATATTTTTAGCTGCATATTTTTTAGCTTTATATGGAGTGTCTTGTTGCACTTTAAAGCTATTTCTATTTAGTTCTAAACTATTAGGTTTTAATTTTTCTTTTACAAAATTATCTATATCATTAATATCTAGATTATAAAAATCAGACATATTTAAGTTAGTATTTACAGAACCCACTTTATTAGCAGTTTGATAAGACATCCTTACATTCTGACCAGATTCTTTCTCCATAGCTTCTAGTCCTAATCTAACTTTATCTAGTTTTAATCCTCTTGTAAGTTGAGGTAATAGTGGAAATGATGAAGATTTTACATAAACAAATCTGTTTACTTTATGAACTTCATCTTGTAGAAGCCCTGCGTATACAGGTTTTAATGGATTTAATATAATAGCTAGATCTTCATTTGTTAATGTATCATTAAGTATATTTTGAGTAAATCTTTCTCTATCTTCTATAGTAATTCTACCTTGACCTACTAATACATCTAAATGTTCTTTCCAAGTAGTATATTCTTGAGCATCTGTACCTTCAATATTAAAATATTCTGCAATAGTAGGATTTAATTTTTTAAGTTCATTTATTGCTTTTTTCTTTAAATCATTATTTTCAGAATTATAATCTTTAATATATTGTTCTTGTTCTTTAGGTATTACTCCATTATTAACCATTTTAATATATTCTTCTATAATAGAAGAAGGAGCTTCTACATCATTTACCATAAGCTGGATATATTTAGTAGGTACACCATCTATTCTTACTGAATTAGCTAGTACATTTCCTGGTGCAATTAATGCTGCAACCCTTTTATTTACAGACTCCATTGTAGCTTTAGATAAAGCATAAGCATTTAAATTACCATTACTATCTATATAAGCTTTTCTAGAGGGAGCATATAAGGCAGGGTCTCCAATATATAATTGATAAATATTACTTTGAAATAAATACTGATTAGCTATAAAATCTAAAGCAGATATTTTGGCTTTTTGTATTGCATTTAATGTATCTCCTTGTTGGGCTTTGTTATTACTATAACTTGTATCAATATATTTTAAAGTAGGTTCACCTTTATCATTATAAGAAAGTATTCCTGATTTAATCCAAGTTCCATCTATAAGTTTACCTTCAGAATCAATATTTATTTTTTCTAGTAAATTAGCATTAATTACAGAATTTAGAACATCTTTAGCTTTTAATCTGGCAGCATTATAAATTCCTTCTAAAGCTTTTGTTTTATCTTCTTCAGAATTAAAACTCATTTTAGAATAAGATAATAATACTTTATCTAAAGAAACTCCATCTATATCTATATTATTAAATTCTGGTATTGTTATAAAGAATTTATTACTATCTTCATATTTAGTTATATTAGTTGAGTTATTATATGAATGAATAATTCTATCAAATTCACTATCAAATAAATTAGTTAGCATAAAGTCTATAACTTCATTATTTAATTGTACATCATTACCATTAATATCAAAGTTATTAGATTTTAAATTCATCAATGCAGTAGATATAGCAACCATTTGACCTTTATCTGACAATGAAGGTGAAAACATTTTACCTACTCTAAATTTAATATTTGGAGTATTAAAATTAGTAGATGTAGTAATTAATTCTTTTCTATTATTATCAATAAAGAATGCTAATTGAGCTAATATATGGTCTGTATCAGATAATTTATCTATAGATAAATCTCCAAAAGTCTTTTTACCTTGTTCTTTAATAGCTTCAGGAGATACTCTTACATATTTTTCTTTTATATTTTCTACAAAGTCTGTATTTTCTATAATATCTAATAAGAAATTCTTTTGAGAATAAGGTATAGATTTTAAGAATTTAAATTCTTTAGAATCTTTACTCATTAATTTATCTATAATATCATCTAACATTATTCTCATAGAAGTACCTGGAAAAGATTTTCCAGCAATTCTTTGAGATGGAGTTGCTAGTATAGAGTTTAATTGTAATTCTGTATCAGCAAGTGTATTAAGTATATTATTAATAGTATTTTCTAAGAATAAATTTTCATCTTTATCAATACTTAATTGAGCTCCTTCTTTCTGTAAAAGGGGTTTAATAGTTTTTGTTAATATTCCTAATATATCATTGTTACCAGTAATAATACTAGGTCCTTTTGTACTATAGTAATTGTTAAATGTATTTTCTCCTATTGTTATACCTAATTCTTTTAATAATTCATATACTTGTTTTTTAACTAAATCTTCACCTTTTTCTTTAATTAAGGCATTACCATTTTTATGTAAATTTTCTAATTTAGTATAAAAATTTGCTAAATACTGTTTATTCAATATTCTTAAACCATCTTTATTTTCAATGAAATTACCTTGTATAAAATTAGTTTTCCATTGTTCTCTAATTCTATAATTATCAGAATTAGAATTTGTATTTTGTATTCTTAATGTATATCTACCACTATTATCTGTAGAATAAATAACCATCTCCATACTAAGTTTTTGCTGTGCTAATTTATATAGCATCTCATTTTTAATATGTTCAGGTGCTTGAGATAATCTATTATACATTTCTCTAGCTATGACTTGAGTCATTTTATTATTACCATTCTGACTAGCAACTTCATTAAGTTTCTTTAACATCATTTCTGTATTAGAAGGTAACCCTATTGATAAAGCTTTAATTAAATCACTTACTTCATTTATATTAAAATGTATAGGTAAATTAAACTCCCCAGATACTTTTTGACCAGTAGTATTTACAAAATCAATTCCTGCAAAAGCTATTTTTAAAGCTGTAGAATATGTTAATTTAACATCTTTCTCAGTATTCATTTTGGAATAATCTGTTTCTAGTTGCTCCCCAAAATCAAAATCTTCTTCAAATACATCATTTACATAATCTCCATTATCATCTAAATAACCTTCATATATAGAATCTAATTTATATTCTACACCTAAGAGCTCATCTAATTGCATTTTAAGTCTTTCTAATAGTACATCTTTATTATCTACAATGGTTTGTAGCTTATTAGCATTTTGTTCAAACTTAGAAGCTAAAGGTTTAGTAGCTTCATTTTTACTTAAGTTTTCTGCAATCTCTCTATCTCTTTTAATTTTATCTAAAAGAAATTGTTCTGGAGATGACATTAATCTATTATAAATAACTTTAGGTTTTACAGTTTTATTTTCAGTTGGCTGTATAGTTGCAAGTACTGAATTAAATAAGAAATCTCCTACATGTGATAGTTCTCTATTACTTATACCAGGAATTTTTAAGATACCTAGTTCTTTAGATTGCTCATCTGTAAATATATTTCTAGCTTCACTATCTACATCAAATGTATTAAGAGCACTATTCATGTATAGTTCAAACTCTTCTTCTGTAAGAGTATCTCTTAATATTTGAATTTGTTCTTCTGTAAGAATATTATTAATATCTATTGGGCTAGATGCAGTATCATTTATATCTACTTGAGAATCTTGTACTACTTCTATAGGAGCTTGTTCTACCTTTAATTGTTCTACATTATTAGTAACATATACCATTGGTTGTACATCTGTAATCCAAAATAAAGGTTTTCCATTTTCATCTAATTCTTTAGATGGGAAAGATTTTACAGATGTTTGTAGTATAGATTTTACAAAACCAGAATAAGTATTTTGTCCATGTTTAGATTTAAAAGATTGAATGTTTCCCTCATTACTTACAGTAAACATTTCTCCTTTAGATCTCATCATAGCTTTATCTAAATTAACTGTAGCTCCTCTTAAAGCTCCATCATTATTTTGTCCAAATAAAATCTCTAAGAAATTACTAGTCCTTTCTAGATTACCTCCTTTAAAATCCATAGAATATTTTTCTCCATTATGAGCTATATTGAAGAAATTAGAGGCTGTTTGTTGATTATAACCAATACTAAATTGACTATATCTATTCTCAGATGGATCTACACTTTTAGATGTTAATATAAAATTACTAATTATAGAATCAAAATTACCTTTTAAATTAGATATACCAGCCTTTTCTAAAGCTTGATTTATTTGTTGAACAGTATTAGCATCTACATTGTATTTATCTTTTAAAAGTTGTTTTAATTCTTGATTATTTGTAGTGTTGTATAGCTTAGTTAAAATTAGGGTTTTAACTATATTAAAAGAACTATCATTTAAAGGTTCTCCTTTAGTTGCATCATTCTTCATAGGGAAACCAATATAGTAGACAGGTTTACCATTTATATCTCTTACCTTTCTAACCTCAACAATACTACCTTGTTGATTATTACCATCTTTAGAGATAAATGGTTTATCTCTATTTGTTAGTTCTTTATTTATATCTATTACAGTACCATCTTCTAAAGTTACTTGATTTGAATTTTCTATAAATCCAATTCTAGTATCCCCAGTAGCATCTTCTAGAGAAATAGACATTTCTCCTGTATTTACATTAGACTCATATTGTTGTGTTTCTTCATTAAATTTAGATAAGAAAAATACTTGTCCTATAGCCTTAACTGTTTTTACTTGTGATAATTTCTTACCTTCAAAGAATCTAGTTCTTTCTTGAGCTGTACTTAGAGCTCCTTCAAGAGCAATTTGATGTGGATCTGTTAAATGTGATACATTACCAGTATGCCACCATTCTGTATCATGTACTGCTGAAACTATATTATTAGTAATATTACCTTCAGAATCTATTTGATAATAGACTAAAGGAACTTTATTTCTCCAAATATTAGTCCATTCAGGAGAATTCTTTTCTACTGGAGTATGTCCATACTTACTAGCTTCTGGAGTAGTAATCCACTCCATATACTGAGAAAAAGTTAATTTTAATGGAGCCCTATGTGGGTCATTAGGATTGCTTTTATCTATAACTGCAACTGTAGTATTTTCATAATTAGGTGCATAATCTATATATAAATAGTCACCTTGAGATACAGAATATCTTAAGGTATTATCTTCTGGAAATCCTGGAAGAGTTTCAGCTTGTCTATATTTTCCTGTAGTTCTATCTTGATCATTGTAGATAGCTAATTTATTTAATCCTGTACCAGTACCTCTTTCTACTGCATTACTAGATACTACTTCTCCCATTCCTGTTGCATCATTAGGATTTTCTACAACTAAATGATTATCAGGATTTACTTCTTCTGAAGTATTAGAAGTTATAGATTTATGAAAATCTACAAAATTTCTAACTGGAGATAATAAATTAGATACATCTGTTACTTCTCTTCCTACTAACTCTGAAGCTTTTTTAAGACCTTCTAAAATATCTTGAGTTTCTTTAATACCTACAGATTTAATAAAGTCCTCAACCATATCTTTAAATGTAGACTCTTTTCCTAATTTATTATCTAAATAATTATAAAGAGCTTCACCTTGTTCTTTATACTGAGAATCATATTCTCCTTTATTAAATTTATCCTGTGACCATGATTCTACATTATTAACTATAGACTCATCTACATTTTCAGGTTGAGTTCCTGATGTAATCTTTACATTAGGATTACTAAAAAGACTTATAGCACCTTTATGAACATCTTGTATAGGTTCACTTTTCTCTTTTATTTCATTATTAGTATGTTTTACATCTGGGGTATTATTAGATTTTACTCCACTATTTTTTTCTACAGCTTCTTTAGCTTCTAGAGCAGCTTTTTTAGCATCAGCTTCTTTTTTAATTTTAGAATCTATATTAGCTTCTTTTTCTGTTTGCTCTAGAGCTTGATCTACTTCTTCTTTAGTCTTAGCTTTTTTAATTGCTTCTTCAGTATTTTTTCTAGCTTGTTCTTTGATAACTTCTGGATTAGATCTTTTAACTATTTCTTTAGTAGAATCAAATACAGCTAAAGTTAAATTCATATTATTACCATAAGCTTCAGAATAATTATTATCTCTATTAACTTCAGAACCTAATACAGATTTTTCTTCTACTGTATATTTTGGAATACTTTCTAATTCTTGCTCTATCTCTTCAAGTCTTTCTTTTACTAATTCATTATTTTGATCACTAACATGTTTTTTTATTCCAACTCTTTCATGCTCTAATAAATATCTTCTTTGAGAATCTTTATTTAATTGTTGATATACTTGATCTGTAGATAAAGCTGCTTGTAAATCTTTATTTACTGTATTTCTTTTATCTTTATAAAACTCTTGATCTAACTTAGCTTGTACTATACCTGATGCTATTTTAAAATCACTTGTATTGTTTACTAAAGTTTCAGCAAACATATCTTTTACTTTAAGTCCAGTATCAATATTTTTTTGATAATTTTGTTTTATATATTCAATTTTATCTTTTTGTAATTTACCACTCTCATCTATTAAACCTGCTTTTTTTAAAAAGTCAGTATCCATATTATTAACAGCATCTAAGGTTTGTTTCATAGTATCTATTTGCATATCAAATAAATATGTAGAACCATTTCCTTTAGCATAGTCTAACCTTAAAGAACCTACCATACCTGATAAAATAGCATTTTGTCTAGCATGTTCAAAAGCTGTAGCCATTTTACCTATTTGTTTTTTATTTTCTGGAGTTGGGGATTTTTTATAAGTTTCTAAAGACTCTTGGTAAGATTTTTCAGCACCATCTAAAATATTAAATAAATTAGCACTAAAGTTTTGCATATTATCAATACCTTCTTTATACTCCTTATTAAATTGTTTATTTTTATAATTTTCTACAGCTTTAAAACCTGCTCCTAATAATAATCCTCCAAGAGCACCTCCAATCATAGAATCTCTCATTTCATTTCCTTCCCAAAGATTAGTCCATGAAGTATCTTTACCCTCAACTTTTCTTTGAGCATAAGTTCCAATACCAGTTTGTACTCCTTCTTCAATAGCTTCTGAACCTGCTACTAATCCCCAACTTCCAACTTTTTGAGCTATTTTATTTTTAGTTATACCTCCTAATGCTCTTTCTCCTATTTCAGATACAGCATCACTAAGACCTATAGATATACCTTTTTGTTCTGCTCTACCAAAAGCTTTAGCAGCCATATTAGTAGCTACATCCTTAGAGAACTTAGTTCCTTTATTAAGAGCTCCCATAAGAAGCATATTTTGTAAACCATTAACAACAGCAACAGTACCCATTTCAGTTTTAAAATGAGTATTAGCAGCTTCCCTAGATTTAGTTAAGGCTACATCATCACTAAATCCTAAAGACTTAAATTTTTCATATGTATTATTCTGAGTCTCTAAAGCATTCATATGAGCTTCTTTAGTAGCTTGTAACATACCAAAAGCTCCTTGTTTAGCTAAATTAGATAATGAACCAAGTTTACCTACAGCTGCTACATTTTGAGCTCCACCTGTAGCCCAATCTAATAAAAGATTTTCAGCCATCATTTCAGCTACAATACCTCCTGTGTAACCTAATTGCTGTACTTGATTAGCTAGATAAGCTCCATTCCAAATACTACCATTAGGATCTTGGTATATTTGATTTTCCTCATTAGCACTATCTGTTAATTTTTTACCTAGTCTATTAAACCAATTAGAATAATCTACATTAGTTTTATCCATAGCCATAGCAGTCATATTGGAAACATCCCATGCTCCAATAGAATCTAAGAAACCAGCTCCAAATCTTTTAGTTGCACCTACTACAGTATCACCAACCAGCTCTGGTATAGATTGTTGTTCAAAAGCTTTTAGAGCCATATTATCAGGCATATTCCATTCAGACCAAGAATCTCTAGAGCTAGCTCCTAATTTACTAGATACCCAACTTGGAGTATAGCTTTTAGCAGCTCCACCATAACCCATGGATTTATAATCAATTCCAACTTGTCCTGTTGAACTATTTAATCCTTCAATATGATTTTTAAAGAATACTGGATTTTCTTGTCTGAATTTTATTAACTCTAAATCTCCTGGAGTTAAACTATTAGGTGATGTATTTCTTATTTGTTTTTTCATATTTTATCTATTATCTAATCCATCTATCATTCTACCTGCACTCACATAATCTATTGGACCTTTTGTATTAACTGGATTTAAATATCTGTCATACACATTAAATTTATCAGTACTACCAATTTGTTGTATATGATAATCATTTCCTCTTGCACTTTTTATATCTAATCTTACATTAGATTGTCCAGCAGTTTTAAGAGCTTCTGCTTTTTGTTTTATAATACCTATAGTAGGATAAACAACAGCTAATCCTACTTCAGTGTTAGAATTTACATCCCCTTTAGCAATATTATATACCGTATTATAAATAGGTGTTCCAGGATTTGTAAGTAGTCTAGTTTGTTTACCATTTTTATCTGTAGCTATAAGTCCATATCTACCTCTTCCATCTGTAGGTACAATACTTGTTATATTATCAAAACTATTAAATTGTGTAGCAGAAACTTCAGTACCATCTTCATTAACAAAATCTTTTCTATTATTTACATCCTTTAATATTGTTTTCATACTAGATTGTCCAGAAATACTTAAAGGAGCTGTAGCATAGTTTGTAGTAAATTTAGATTTATTTTCTTTCCAATCTTCTGAAATATTTGAAAACATATCTTTTATATTAGAAGAAAGATTATCTCTTCTATCCTTATTTTTATCAGGATAACTTTCACTTTTCAAGGATTCAATAGCTAACTTTCTATAGTCTTTATGACCTGTCAATTTACCATGTACTCGTAGTCTAGATTTTTTCATATCTTCCTCTTGTTGTTTATAATCAGATAAAGCTTCTTGATATTTTCTCATAGTTTCAGGACTTTTATCTCCCCTATCTATTTTATCTTTAAAATAATTAATCTTAATTTTTGAAGCAGCTTTAGGAATTGCATCTCCTACAATTATACCTAAACCAGTAGCTACCATATCTGGAAAACCAGTTACTTTATCTGTACCTTTTAATATATTCATTTTAGTTTGAATTTGTTGCTCAGTAAGTTTAACATTTTTAGGTATCTTACTTTGTACATATTCTTCAATATTATCTACGCTTAGTTTATTTTGTTTTATTTTACCTATAATATCTTGATATAAAGCTTTTTCTTCTGGATTTTTAATATTTAATATTTTAGATAACTCTGGCATAAACATATTTTGTAGAAGTTTTTGAGAGTTTTTATCTCCTTTAGCTGATGATTCTTGTATAGATTTCATCGATTCAAACATAGAACCTGCATTACTTTTATAAGTTCCTTCTCTTCCTAATAAATTATTTTTAGCATTTGTCCAAAGATCCTCAGCTTTAGTATCTCCTGCTATTTGTGCTTCTGCTATTTTAATATCATAAGCATTTATTTTATCATCTTTAGTTTTATTAGCTGCATCAATTCTATCTTTTTCTTCCTTTACAAGTCTATCTTGTCTATCAATAGCCCATCTTCTATTTTGACCAGCTTCATTCATTTGAGCTATATAAGTCCCATCTGAACCTAGATCTTGTTCACTAGTTTGCTTAGAGTATGCCATTGCTCCAGCATACATATTAGTACCTGTAAAACCTGAAGCATTAAAATCAATAGCTCCTGTATCAGGGTTAAAATAATTTCCTAGTCCATATAACTGAGATTGTCTTAAGGCAGCTATATTAGAAGGGTCACTTAATAATTGTCCATATATAACACCTTTTATTCTATCTTCTGTAACAACTTCTCCTGTTTTTTTATTCTTATATATATATCCACCTCCTGCACCAGCAGATTGTTGAGACCATTCATTAGCTTTAATTTTTTCAGCTGTAGAATTAATCTTTTCCCAATCTACATCTTTAGTAACTAAATCTCCTTTAAATCCTTGACTAATAGAATTACCTCCAGCATTTAAATACTCTCCTAAATAAGCTCTTTCTGCTGCTGTATATCTAGAAG
>JACCEA010175419.1_pt1 | contig 15501 bp, 15 predicted proteins | sample 7449851 | NCBI WGS metagenome assembly JACCEA01 (sample SAMN15323453, study PRJNA562643) | freshwater metagenome | isolation source: river surface water | place: USA:Blue River Watershed | collected 2017-08-18 | reverse complement strand
GACGTTTTTTACACAACTACAATACAAACTAATACAGAATGAATCAAACGAAATATATTTTTGTTACTGGCGGTGTAACTTCTTCTTTAGGGAAGGGGATTATAGCGGCATCTTTGGCGAAATTATTACAAGCAAGAGGATATAGAACTACTATTCAAAAGTTCGATCCTTATATCAATGTGGACCCAGGAACGCTAAATCCTTATGAACACGGAGAATGTTACGTAACCGATGATGGTGCAGAAACTGATTTGGATTTAGGTCACTACGAGCGTTTCTTGAATGTGCCTACTTCTCAAGCGAATAATGTAACCACCGGTAGAATCTATCTTTCGGTAATTGAAAAAGAACGTAGAGGAGAATTTTTAGGAAAAACCGTTCAGGTGGTTCCCCATATTACCAATGAAATTAAAGACAGAATGCAATTGCTTGGAAAATCAGGTGATTACGATATTGTCATTACTGAAATTGGTGGAACTGTGGGTGATATTGAATCATTACCTTATATCGAATCGGTTCGTCAATTAGTTTGGGAATTGGGTGAAAATAACGGAATTGTAATTCATTTGACGTTGGTGCCTTATTTGGCTGCAGCTGGAGAATTGAAAACAAAACCTACGCAACACTCGGTAAAAACGTTGATGGAAAGCGGAATCAAAGCGGATATCTTAGTGTGTAGAACTGAGCATGAAATTTCAGATGAGATTCGCAATAAATTAGCCTTGTTTTGTAATGTAAAAAGAGAAGCTGTAATACAATCTATCGATGCTTCTACGATTTATGAAGTACCTAACTTGATGTTAGAAGAAGGATTGGACGTTGTGGCTTTGAAAAAATTAGACTTGCCGAAAAAAGCGGCTCCCGATTTGAAGAATTGGAATACGTTTTTGAAGCGATTGAAAAGCCCAAAGCATACTGTCAATATTGGTTTGGTTGGAAAATATGTAGAAATGCAGGATTGTTACAAATCTATTTTGGAAGCTTTTATCCATGCAGGTGCAGCCAATGAAACCAAAGTAAATGTGATTTCATTACACTCGGAATATATAGATGCTTTGAATGTTAATGAGAAATTAGGAGGATTGGATGCTGTTTTAGTAGCGCCAGGTTTTGGTGAAAGAGGAATTGAAGGAAAAATTGAAACAGTTCGTTATGTACGTGAGAATAAAATTCCATTTTTCGGAATTTGTCTAGGAATGCAAATGTCGGTGATCGAATATTCTAGAAATATTTTAGGCCTTTCGGATGCTAATTCTACTGAGATGAATGAGAAAACATCAAATCCAGTGGTGAACTTGATGGAAGAGCAAAAAACAATCACAGACAAAGGTGGAACAATGCGTCTAGGAGCTTGGAATTGTGATATTAAACCAGGTACATTAGCGCATAAAATATACGGAACAACTTCTATTTCAGAACGTCACCGTCATCGTTACGAATTTAACAGTGCCTATTTAGACCAATTGGAAAAAGCCGGATTAAAAGCCTCTGGTACGAATCCGCAAACTGGTTTGGTAGAAATTGTAGAAATTGAAGATCATCCATTTTTTATTGGAGTACAATACCATCCAGAATACAAAAGTACTGTAGCCAATCCACATCCGATTTTTGTAAATTTTGTAGCAGCTGCGGTACAAGCAAAGAAAAAATAATACAAGAACCCCGTTTCTTAAAACAATAACTATTTTAAAAGTATAATGGAAAAAAATAAATTAGACCTGAATTCAATTATTGGTTTTGTGTTGATTTTCGGAATTTTGATTTGGATTATGTATCAAAATCAACCTGATCCTAAAGCTATTGCTGCTGAGAAAGCCAAGAAAGAATTGGTTGTTAAAGCTGCCAAAGCAAAAGAGTTAGAACAAAAATCAATCGAAAAAGCAGTGGTGGCTGTTGTCACTTCAGGCGATTCAACTCAGTTGGTTCAACTACAAAAATCACTAGGAAATTTTGCGTATTCAGCAACATTGCCATCTGCAAAAGGAGATTTTACTATCATCGAAAATGATGTTTTAAAATTAAAAATTGCAAACAAAGGTGGTTTTATTGCAGAAGCGGTATTGAAACAACATGAGAAATTTAAAAAGGGTTCTGGAAAATTAGTTGAGTTGATTAAAGACAACAATACTAATTTGAATGTAGTTCTTCAAACAGCTGATAATAGAACATTACAAACTAAAGATTTATATTTTGAGCCTAGTGTTTCAAAAGTGGGTGAGGATCAAATCCTGTCTATGAAATTGAAAGCTGGGGCAAATGAGTATTTGGAATACAAATACATTTTGAAACCAAACGATTATATGATTGGTTTTGATGTGCGTTCTCAAGGATTGAATAAAGTGTTAAATACTGCAAAGCCATTGGATTTAGAATGGAGTATGAAAACCTACAGAAACGAGAAAAGTATTTCGTATGAAAACAGATATACGGAAGTATATTTTGAACACCAAGACGGAAAGATTGATTATGTAGGACAAGGTGAAAATAAGGAAGAAAATGCCGAGAATGCTAGTTTTGTAGCGTTTAAACAACACTTTTTCTCTACCATTTTATTGACAGATAAACCTTTTGCAACATCTAAATTAGTATCCAATAATTTAGTAAATGATGAAGCTGTTGACACTGTTTTTACTAAACAGTTTACAGCTGAAATTCCGTTGGCTTTTACTAATGGCGAATTGGATTATAAAATGAATTGGTATTTAGGACCAACAGATTACAAAACATTACATAAATACGATAAGAATTTAGAGAAAATTATTTCACTAGGTTGGGGTATTTTTGGATGGATTAATAAATTTATTTTTATTCCGTTATTTGGATTCTTGAGTTCTTATATCGCGTATGGAATAGCCATTATTGTATTTACAATTTTGATTAAAATTGCTATGTCGCCAATTACTTTTAAATCGTTTTTGTCTCAAGCAAAAATGAAAGTATTGCGTCCTGAAATTGCTGAATTGGGTGAAAAATTCAAAAAAGACCCAATGAAGAAACAACAAGAAACGATGAAGTTATACAACAAAGCGGGAGTGAATCCAATGGCGGGTTGTATTCCAGCTTTGATTCAGTTGCCGTTTATGTATGCGTCATTCCAGTTTTTTCCATCAGCATTTGAATTAAGACAAAAGAGTTTCCTTTGGGCAGATGATTTATCTTCGTTTGATGAGGTAGTTAAATTACCCTTTCATATTCCGTTGTACGGGGATCATATTAGTTTGTTTCCTGTATTAGCTGCGATTGCAATTTTCTTTTATATGAAAATGACATCTGGAGACCAACAAATGGCTGCGCCTCAACAGGAAGGTATGCCGGATATGGCACAAATGATGAAAATCATGATTTATGTTTCGCCATTAATGATGTTGTTTTTCTTTAATAGTTATGGAGCTGGATTGAGTTTATATAACTTTATCTCTAACTTAATTACAATTGGAATTATGATTGTAATTAAAAAGTATTTTATCAATAGCGATAAAATACATGCTCAAATTCAAGAGAACAAATTAAAAGAGCCTAAAAAACCAAGTAAGTTCCAACAGAAATTACAAGAAGCGATGCAACAAGCGGAGGCTCAAAAAGCACAAAAAAATAAAAAATAAGTTTAAAAAAATCTCGATGCATTTCGGGATTTTTTTTGCAGCAATAATTTTTTGTAAAACGATTCGTTACTATATAAATTTAAAATATGAGAAATGTAATACTGTTTTTGTTTACTATGCTTTTTAGTTTTGTACACGCACAAACGGAAACCAATAAACTAGATACTAAAGGATTAAAACACGGTCTTTGGAAAGGGGTTTATGAAGAGTCAAAAAGACCGCGTTATCAAGGGACTTTTGAGCACGGAAAAGAAATTGGTCTGTTCCAATTTTTTGATGATACTCAAAAAGGAGATGTGATTGCGACACGTGAATTTAATTCAAAAGACAATTCAGCCTACACTATTTTTTATGACCAAAATAAAAATAAGGTTAGCGAAGGTAAAGTCGTGAATAAAGTATTTGAAGGTTTATGGAAATATTACCATTATGCTTCTCCTGCTGTAATGACCTCCGAAAATTATAAAAATGGAAAGTTAGACGGATTAAGGACCGTATATTTTCCAAACGGAAAGATGGCTGAACAAATCAATTATGTAAATAATCTAAAGGAAGGGGTTTATAAAAAATACACTGAAAATGGAATTATCATTGAAGAATCATTTTTTAAAAATAATGAATACGATGGGTTAGCTATTTTTAGAAGCGAAAGCGGAGTTGTTGTTTCAAAAGGACTATTTACCAAGGGGTTAAAAACAGGGACATGGGAAGTTTTGGAAAACGGAAAATTAGTTAAAAAATCCAGTGAAGATTTAGCTCCTAAATCCAAAAATCCAAAAAAGAATTAAGATATTGGCAAAGCCAAATTCAACTAAATGTTTTGTAACTTTGTGACCCATTTAATCCTAATATAGTAGAAATGAAACGTGTAGTTGTTGGACTTTCCGGAGGTGTAGATTCGAGTGTTGCGGCCTATTTGTTGCAACAACAAGGGTATGAGGTGATTGGTCTTTTTATGAAAAATTGGCACGATGACTCGGTTACCATTTCTAATGAATGTCCGTGGTTAGAAGACAGTAACGACGCCTTGTTAGTGGCTGAAAAATTAGGAATTCCTTTTCAAACAGTAGATTTAAGCGAACAATACAAAGAAAAAATCGTGGACTATATGTTCAACGAATACGAAAAGGGACGTACTCCAAATCCTGATGTGTTGTGCAATCGCGAAATTAAGTTTGACGTTTTTATGAAAATCGCTTTAAGTCTTGATGCCGATTATGTGGCTACGGGTCACTATTGTCAAAAAAGCGAAATTGAGGTAGATGGAAAAACAGTATATCAATTAAAAGCTGGGGCTGACAATAATAAAGATCAATCGTATTTTTTGTGTCAGTTGTCACAAGAGCAATTGGCGAAAGCCTTATTTCCGATTGGAAATTTGACCAAACCCGAAGTGCGTGAAATTGCAGCAGAAATGGATTTAATTACTGCCGAAAAGAAAGATTCCCAAGGTTTGTGTTTCATTGGAAAAGTCCGTTTACCTGAGTTTTTACAACAAAAATTACAACCTAAAGCAGGATTGATTGTTCAAATCGATAAAAATAATCCAGTATACCAAATAGCTAAACCAGAAGGACTTTCATTAGAAGCAAGTTTGGTTTTTGATGCCAATAAAATTAACTACACTCCCGATATGGGTAAAGTAGTGGGCAAGCACCAAGGCGCGCACTATTTCACTATTGGTCAACGCAAAGGACTGAATGTAGGCGGTACCACCGATCCTTTATTCATCATTGCAACTGATGTAGAAACCAATACAATATATACTGGTTTAACTAGTCAACACCCTGGTTTATTTCGAAAAGCATTGTTTATTGCGAATTCGGAAGTGCATTGGGTACGTACCGATTTGACTTTAGCCAATGGCGAATCGATGGAAGTTATGGCGCGTATTCGCTACCGACAACCGTTACAAAAAGCCACTTTATACCAATTTGAATCGGGAATGTACATCGCTTTTGATGAACCACAATCCGCTATTACTGAAGGACAATTCGTAGCTTGGCATTTAGGCGATGAATTAGTGGGTTCGGGTGTTATTTCATAATTTAGTTTAAACAATATGAATAGTATTACTTCACTTTTTAAAATCAAATACCCAATTATTCAAGGAGGAATGATTTGGAATAGTGGCTATAAATTAGCTTCTGCTGTCAGTAATGCTGGCGGTTTAGGTTTAATAGGAGCTGGGTCTATGTATCCTGAAGTGTTGAGAGAACATATTCGTAAATGTCAAAAAGCAACATCAAAACCTTTTGGAGTAAATGTACCAATGTTGTATCCGAACGTTGAAGAAATTCTTAAAATCATTGTTGAAGAAGGCGTAAAGATTGTTTTTACTTCGGCAGGAAATCCAAAAACGTGGACGCCTTATTTGAAAGAAAACGGAATAATAGTCGTTCATGTAGTTAGTAGTTCCGTTTTTGCCTTAAAGGCACAAGAAGCGGGTGTTGATGCTGTTGTTGCGGAAGGTTTTGAAGCTGGAGGACATAATGGGCGAGAAGAAACTACCACACTCACATTGATTCCGATGGTGAAAGAAAAAATCAAAATTCCGCTTATTGCTGCAGGAGGAATAGCTACCGGAAGAGGAATGTTGGCCGCCATGGTTTTAGGTGCTGACGGAGTTCAAATGGGAAGCCGTTTTGTAGCTTCGGTTGAATCTTCGGCTCATGATAATTTTAAGAATACAGTAGTGAATACGAAGGAAGGTGATACTCAATTAACATTGAAAGAGTTAGCTCCTGTTCGTTTGATTAAAAATAAATTTTACCAAGAAGTTCAAGATTTGTATGCTAAAAGCGCTACCAAAGAAGATTTAATCCAATTGCTAGGTCGAGCTAGAGCAAAAAGAGGTATGTTTGAAGGTGATTTGGAAGATGGCGAATTAGAAATTGGACAAATTGCAGGTTTGATTCACAAGATACTACCAGTCCATGAAATTATTGAAGAGATTATTTCTGAATTTGAATTGGCACAAAAAGAAAGTGCACAATGGACTTTTTAATTCCAACTAATGAAATTACTAATTAGCTATTTATTTTTTCTTTTGATAGGTTTTGGATTCCAACAGTCCTATGGTCAGGTGTACAAATTTAGTACTTCAGGATTTAGTGTTTTAGAGAAAAACGAGAATGGAAAATGGGGAAAATGGTCTGATTTAGAACTGTCTAAAATGATGGTGTCTTTGGATACTAATAAAAATAGAATTGTGATTTATTCTCAGATCATACAGCTGTTTGAGATTATAGAATATCTACCCACTACAGAAAATGATACGGATATTGTCTATGGTTTTGCCTGTAAAGATAATGATGGTGTAGGGTGTAATCTATCAATCATTACTCGAAAAAAGCAGGATAATCGGAAACAGTTGTACCTTAATTATGGCAATCAAATTATAGTATACAACATCTTTAATATGGATTAATTAGGCAGTTCAATATCTTTGATAAACTCATCATATTCGGCATAAAACAATTCTAAAGCTATCATTTTTTCATTGAAAAAATCAAAAATAACATCCCAATAGTTACGATTACTAACACTAACGCCTTCTTTTTCTACCCAAATTCTACTGATAGTTTTACCATTTTCCAGGTAATAATTTTTTTCAAAAACCAAGTTCGACACAAATTCGTCTTCCAAAATAGTTTTTAGCGCTTCTAGTTTCTCAAAATATGCGATGCGTTTATCGTCATTTCGTGGCTCAATATCGATCAGGACTTGTGCTTTTTTATTGTCGACATAAAACTTAAAGGAAAAATCTTTGATTTTTGTATCATACAAAAGCCATTTGCGCGGGTATTTTTCTGCGAAGGCAATCCAAAATTCGCGTTTCAATCGTTGAGCTTCCTCTTTACTGTACATGGATAATTGTTTTGATGGTGTAAAGTTTGTACAAATGCTTTTTCTAAACTATATTTATGTGCGCTTTGCTTCCGCAAAAATAGACTTTGATTATGGATTTCCAAGAATTTTTACAGTTAGTTCCTAAATTAATTACAGCTGAATTACCTGCAGTAGAAGCGCATGTCAAAATGGCTCCTTTGGAACGATTAGCTAATTTGGACAATCAATCAATTGAAAACAACAATCCAAGAACAGCTGCAGTGTTAATGTTGTGTTATCCCAAGAATGGAGAAACACATTTGGTTTTAATCGTTCGCAATTCCTATAAAGGTGTGCATTCTGCTCAAATTGCTTTTCCTGGAGGTAAGTTCGAACAAGAGGATACGGATTTTGCTGCAACTGCTATACGGGAGACTCATGAAGAAGTTGGAATTCATCCTAATAAAATTGAGGTTGTAAAACCATTTACTCAAGTATACATTCCACCAAGTAATTTTATAGTGTATCCTTTTTTAGGAATTTGCAAAGAGGAAATTAATTTTATTCCGGATCCTTTGGAGGTTGCCGGAATTATTGAGTTGCCAATGACAACATTCTTAAGTGACACAATTGTAACCGAAACGGAACTTATGATTTCTCAGGCCAATTCGATTAAGATTCCTGCTTTCGAAATAGAAAAGCACATTGTTTGGGGAGCTACTGCAATGATGTTGAGCGAGTTAAAAGAAGTATTTAAAAGCACGCTTAATACGAAGGTATAATTGGATTTTCTTTCCGATTTCATCAAAAATATTTTTTGTAAGTTTGCCACCTAAATTTTATATAAACACACTTAAAGTATGGGATTGTTAAAGAGAAATCCTTTTGGTCATATCCTGTTTATAAAAAAGTGGCTCATCCGTATTTTAGGATGTTTGACACACAGACGATATCGAGGATTTAATGAATTGCAAATTGAAGGTTCTGAAATAATTAAGAACTTGCCAGATACAAATGTTCTTTTTATTTCAAATCATCAAACCTATTTTGCAGATGTAGTTGCGATGTTTCATGTTTTTAATGCTAGTTTAAGTGGCCGTACCGACTCTATAAAAAATGTTGGTTATCTATGGCAACCTAAGATGAATGTATATTATGTTGCTGCAAAAGAAACGATGCGTGCTGGACTATTGCCTAGAATTTTAGCCTACGTTGGAGCTATTTCTGTAGAACGAACTTGGCGCGCTAAAGGCGTTGATGTTACAGAGAAAAGAGAAGTTAATCCAAACGATACTGAAAATATTAAATTAGCATTAGCCGATGGCTGGGTAATTACTTTTCCACAAGGAACTACAAAATCGTTCAAACCAGTTAGAAAAGGAACGGCTCATATTATTAAAGATCATAGACCTATTGTAGTTCCAATTGTGATTGATGGATTCAGGCGCTCTTTTGATAAGAAAGGCCTTCGAATGAAGAAGAAAGGAATACTACAATCATTCATCATTAAAGAGCCTTTGGAAATTGATTATGAAAATGATTCAATTGATGAGATAGTAGAAAAAGTAGAGTATGCTATTGAGCAACATCCCTCTTTCTTAAAAGTGATTCCTGCCGAAGAATTGGAAGAACAAGAAAAATTAAACGATTTACGAAAATGGGATTTATAAAAAAAGAGGCTAAAAGCCTCTTTTTTTATAAATCTATTTTTTGAAGTTCTTCGTAATTGTCTTTTAATTTTTTTAGGAAATTACCATATAATAATTTGTAAAACCCCCAGATAAATAGCATGATTAAACACATTGCAATAATAAATGGGATGACCATTGCTGTGCCATGATCTGGGATATTGTCTATTTTAGTTTTGCCACTATTCCATCCGTCAATAAATCCGAAAGCACCAATATAACTGCTGATTAAAATATTCCAATAGATGTAATAGTTCACTATTTTTCGTGTTTTTAAAATATGTTTGATTAGTAGTGTTGCATTATTTAAAACGGATATGGTTTTGTAATTTTTAAAAAATAAATAGATAAAACCCAGAATTATTAAATAATTTAAATTTTCAGCGATACTTAAATAAGGGTGTAATTCGTCATATTTAGATTGGTACGGATCGGGTAGAAACCATCCTAATCCATTTAAAACCACAAATTCTAATATACTCACAATCAAAATCCACTTCACTATTGAAGAAGATTTTTTATGAATCATAGCATAAATGTCTTTTTCGCTAAGTTGTTCAAAAGAGGCCTCGCACTTTTGCCAATCTTTTTTTAATAAATCCAGCTCTTTCATATACATTAAGGATTTAGTATTTTTTTTAATTTTCCTTTAATTCGGTTCATTTTTACTCTTGCATTCACTTCAGTAATACCTAGTGTTTCAGCAATCTCTGTGTAATCTTTGTCTTCCAAATACATGAAAATGAGGGCTTTTTCAATGTCGTTCAATTGGTAAACAGCTTTATATAGTAATTTAAGTTGTTCTTCTTCTTCGTAGTTGTATTGGACTTCGGGAATATAATGGGAATTCCCTTCGTAGCCTATTGTATTGATGGATCGTTTCGTCTTTCGGTATAGCGTAATGGCAGTATTCAATGCTACTCGATAGGCCCAAGTAGAGAATTTACTATCGCCTCTAAACTTCGGAAAAGCATTCCACAACTGAATCGTAATTTCCTGGAACAAATCTTTATGCGCGTCTTCGTCCTCAGTATATAATCTACAAATTTTGTGGATTATATTCTGATTCTCTTGAAGTTGCTTTACAAAAGACTGTTCTAGTTCCGATTTCATATTGGGGTTAGTAGTAGGTTGAGTTGTTTTGTTACATATTTTTTGCTACTAAGGCACAAAGGCACCACTTTTTTTATTCTTTACCGCTGATTCGCAAAGTTTGCAAATGCTTTTTGATATTGAATTTGATTTTTGATATTGTCATTTTCACAAGGGCTTGTTTTTGTAATAATTGACCATTAAGTTGACAAATTTACTATAGCCTTCCATTCCGTCTTTTTGTTGGTTCCATTTTAGGAAGGAATCATAAAAAAGATGAAATCCTGTTTCAATAGGTGTTTCGTATGATTTCCAAAAGGCATTACTTTCTTCATAATTATTCAGAATTCCTGGATGAACGGTTTGTAACAATTGCTTGTAAACACTTTCGTTTCGGATTTGCCAATTCGCTAAGCAATACCGCAAAGCAAAGCTGTAACCAGAATATTTGAAATATAAATTCTCGTTTTTTACCGAAGCCATAAAACCAATAAAATTGCATTCACTTTCGCTGGCATAACCCATTTGGTGCGCCATTTCGTGACAACTAGTAGTTGGCGAATGATACATTGGCATCAAATAATTGACTTGGGCTTCATTGGTAAACGGATTTAAATACCCCCCAAAACCCATATAAGTTAGTGGCAAACTAAAGAGTGATTGCTTCCCACTTAATTCAGAATACTGAAAAAAAGGATGTTGGTCAGCTAGGTTGCTATATCCTTCGGTATTCATTTGAAACACTTGTTCTTGCGAATAGGGAAATGCGATTTTCTCCTTTTTATTTTGTGTAATCTGGAACTGAACGTCATTCGTTTTAGTAATTAATTTTTTGGTAAAAACCAATAAATCGGCATCGGAATAGTCGCGTTCAATTTTCATTTTCTCAAAAAGAGGTTGTCGATAATAATTGAATCCCCAAAGCAAATGAAAAGTAAAATAGAGTACAGAAATGCAACTTACTATTTTCGAAATATTCTTTCTCCAATTGGTTTTCCATGACTTTCGGCATTTCCAGATCCATTGTATTCCGAAAACGATTAATAGAAAATACAGGATATCACCGATAGAAAATGGAATGTGTCCAAATAGGATTCGAAGTAATTTAGAAACAATAGGGTAGAATCCATTACTGTACCACCGCTCCACAACTTCCGGAAAATAACCTAGAAATGGAATCAAAATAATTTGAATTATAAGAAAAAATAGAAGTAGGTTTTGGCGTTTCACAAAATGCATTTTAAGATGTAAATATAATCACAATATCAATTCATAACGATTTTAAACTTTGTAACTTTGCTCGATTGATACTTAAAAACGATTACACAATATGAGCCAAGAAATACGCAATTTAGAACCTATAGTACTTTGGAATCAATTTGCCAATTTGAATGCGGTACCACGTCCTTCTAAAAAAGAAGATCGCGTTATTGCCTTTATGAAAGACTTTGGAAACCAATTAGGATTAGAAACTTTTGAAGATAACATTCGCAATGTAATCATTAGAAAACCCGCTACTCCAGGAATGGAAAATAGAAAACCAGTGGTACTTCAAGGGCATTTGGATATGGTACACCAAAAAAATGCAGTTACTGTTTTTGATTTTGATACCCAAGGAATCGATATGTATGTTGATGGGGATTGGGTTCGTGCGCGTGGAACTACTTTAGGTGCAGACAACGGACTTGGTGTTGCTGCTATTATGGCAATTTTGGAAAGTAAAGACATTCCACATCCAGCTATTGAAGCTTTATTTACTATCGACGAAGAAACTGGAATGACGGGCGCTTTGAACTTAAAAGGCGGAATTCTAAAAGGACAAATTCTTTTGAATTTGGATACCGAAGAAGATGATGAAATTGATATTGGATGTGCGGGCGGAATTGATGTAACGGCTACTGCTGAATTCGATGAAGAAGCCACTCCAGAAGGATCTGTTGGATATACTATTACGGTTAAAGGCTTGAATGGAGGCCATTCAGGAATGGATATTCATAAAGGATTGGGGAATGCCAATAAAATTATGAATCGCTTATTATTTGACGGCTTTGATAATTTTGGATTGCAAATAGCATCTATTCAAGGTGGAAGTTTGCGCAATGCTATTCCACGTGAAAGTGTTGCAAAAGTAATTATTGCTGAAGTATATGATGAGGCGTTTGTTTTTGACATGCAACAAATCGTGAACGAAATAAAATCGGAATTAAAAAGTACTGAACCTAATTTAGAGATTGTTTTTGAAAAAATGGAAACAGCTCCAGCCAAAGTGATGCCATCTATAGCTCAGTTTTATTTTGTTCGTGCCATGTACACTGCACATAATGGCGTGTATCGCATGAGTGCTGATTTTGATAACTTGGTAGAAACCTCTAACAATATCGCTAAAGTTGAACTGGCTAACGGCCAACTTTCAGTGCAATGTTTAACGCGTTCTTCGGTAGAATCGGCAAAAATGGATTTGGCAAATGGGTTGCGCTCTGCTTTTGAATTAATGGGTTGCGAAGTGGAATTCTCAGGTTCTTATCCGGGTTGGACTCCTAATTCTAAATCAGAAATTTTAGATGTATTGACATCGATTTACGAAAAACAGAATAAAGAAAAAGCCAAAGTAGTGGCTTGTCACGCTGGTTTAGAGTGTGGTATTTTAGGGGCTAATTATCCTGAAATGGATATGATTTCTTTTGGACCAACGATTCACGGTGCGCATTCTCCAGATGAAAGAGCGAGTATTTCTTCAGCTCAAAAATTCTGGAAATTTTTAGTAGAAATTTTAGGTAACATTCCTTTAAAATAATTGGAAATAGAAGCAACTAAAAAAGCCTCATCTGTATTGCAGATGAGGCTTTTAGTTTTTATTTAGTCTCTTTTAGGGTTGTTTTTCTTTTCCCTTTTTTCCTCTTTTTTTTCCTTTGCGGTTTTCAGAGGTTCTTTTTTAGTCGATTTTTTTGCGTCTTGACTTTTTGCCATTTTCTTTTATTTATAAGTTTAAATAGTTTAATTATTTTTTCTTCAAAATCTTATATTCTTCATAGCAGCCACTTATGGCATCTAGAATTTGTAAGTCGTTGGCGCTTTGGATAAAAGATTCTGAGTAATTACAACGCTTTAATATTTCACTAATTTCTTTAGTGTCAATGCCTAACAATGCGGTAACGGTTTCTCTATCGTATTTGGATTCTAGAAGCTTACGAACGGTTTCGTCTTTCTTCATTTCTTTCAGTTTCTTCAGCTCTTTGGGCTTTTTTCCGAAGAAATTATACAACATATCGGCAGGGTTAAAAATAGATCCCATGACGCGTCCAAAAGCATTGGGCGAATATTCACCCGCTTCGTAGCCTTGGGTTAAACCCGAAATGCTGTAACGGAAATTTTCTTTGGTAGGAATCAATTTCGAATCTACTTCAAGATACCCTGTTAAGTTGAAAGGACGAATAATAACCTCTTCCAAGGCAATCGCTTTTTCCGTTAACTGAATGCGGGTACTTTTATTTTTGATCCAGTCATTGGTTACACGAACTCTCAGCGGTTGAAAACCTAAAATGGTAAAGTGAAGTGTATCGTTTACTTGTACGTTAATTTCAAAACGTCCGTTAGCATCTGTAGTGGCACCACGAACTTTATTCAAGTTAATGATATTGACATTGGATAAGGGTTGGTTTGTATTGTCATTGACAACAATTCCCGAAACTTTTTGGGAGGGTTCTACTTCTTGTGCAGTAAGATGTACTGAAAGTAGTATAAAAAAGAAAACTACAAAATATTTCATAAACTGGTTTAAGACTTTAAAAGTAATAAATCAGTCGGGAATATTTTGTAGTTTTTCTATAATTATAAGAAAATTAACAAAAGCTGTTAGTCTCTTCTTGGTCTTCTTGGTCTTGGTGAATCACCGAAGCTCTCAGAACGTCTTGGCGCTCTTTCAGAAACTCCGCCTTCTCTTCCTTCGCCTCTTCTTGGAGCTGATCCTCTGTCGCTTCTGAAACCACCTTCTCTTGGAGCTGAATTTCTGTCGCTTCTAAATCCGCCTTCACGTCTTGGAGCAAAACTTCCTTCTCTTCTTGGAGCTGAACTTCTTCCGCCAAATCCACCACCTGAATTTCTACCATTATGATCACGTCTTCCGCCACCATCATTTTTAGAAATTTCAACGTTGATTCTTCTTCCGTTTAAGTCAAATCCGTTAAGGACTTCCATTACTTTATCAGTATGTTCTGCATCGGTGTTAAAGAAAGAGAAACCTTCTTTTACATCTACTTTGAAAACGTCATCACGACCTAAATCTAATGTTTCTTTCAAGAAGTCTTTCAATTGCATCCAATCGAAATCATCTCTAGAACCGATGTTTACAAAATATCGTGTAGCACCGCCATTGTTATTTTCTCTTGGAGCTGAATCTCTTTCTCTTCGGTCTGAACCTGAAGATTGAGAAGAAAGATCTCTGTTTTTCTTGTAGTAGTTAATGAAACGGTTGAATTCTACCGATACCATTTTCTTGATTAACTCTTCTTTAGATAATCCTTCTAACACTTCGTTGATAGCAGGAAGGTAGTTGTCAATTTCGTGATCTACTTCAGTATCTTTAATTTTGTTAGCTAGGTGCAACAATTGGATTTCGCAGATTTCAATTCCAGAAGGAATTGTTTTCTCTTGAAATTTTTGTTGGATAATTCTTTCTATAGAAGAAATTTTGCGAATTTCACTTTTAGTTACAATAACGATAGAAGTTCCTAATTTACCTGCACGTCCAGTACGACCTGAACGGTGGTTGTAGGTTTCGATTTCGTCAGGTAATTGATAGTTGACTACGTGAGTAATATTATCAACGTCAATTCCACGTGCAGCAACATCAGTTGCAACTAACATTTGGATTTGACGACCTCTAAATGATTTCATTACACCATCACGTTGCGCTTGCGATAAATCTCCGTGTAAAGCAGCAGCACTGTATCCATCTTCGATTAATTTTTCAGCAACAGCTTGTGTATCACGTTTTGTTCTACAAAAAACTACCGAAAAGATGTCTGGATTAGCATCAGCTAAACGTTTCAATGCTTCGTAACGATCACGTGCATTCACTAAGTAATACTCGTGAGAAACTGTAGCAGAACCTGAGTTTTTGCTACCTACAGTTACTTCAGCAGGATCGTGCATAAATTTCTTAGCAATACGTGCTACTTCAGCAGGCATTGTTGCAGAGAATAACCAAGTGTTTTTCTCGTCTGGAGTATCGGATAAAATCGATACGATGTCTTCATAAAAGCCCATGTTCAACATCTCATCTGCTTCGT
>JACCEA011827290.1_pt1 | contig 15508 bp, 11 predicted proteins | sample 7449851 | NCBI WGS metagenome assembly JACCEA01 (sample SAMN15323453, study PRJNA562643) | freshwater metagenome | isolation source: river surface water | place: USA:Blue River Watershed | collected 2017-08-18 | reverse complement strand
GTCCACGCAGTTAACATAAAAAAAACCGACCCCAAAAAAAAAAAAAAAATTTTAATTAAAGTGTAAAGAAAAAAAAAAAAGCATGCGCTTGATTAAAAAAAGTAAAAATTTTAATATGAACTTCGGACCTCAACACCCTGCAGCTCATGGTGTTTTAAGGTTAGTTTTAGAATTGGATGGAGAAGTGGTGGAAAGGGCAGATCCACATATAGGTTTATTACATAGAGGAACAGAAAAATTAATTGAATATAAAACATATATTCAAGCGTTACCCTATTTTGATAGATTAGATTATGTATCTATGATGGCTCAAGAACATGGGTATTCTTTAGCAATAGAAAAATTATTAAAATGTAATATACCGTTAAGAGCTCAATATATAAGAGTGTTGTTTAGTGAAATCACACGAATATTAAATCATTTATTAGCGATCACAACCCATGCATTAGATGTAGGAGCAATGACTCCGTTTTTATGAGCATTTGAAGAAAGAGAAAAGTTAATGGAATTTCATGAAAGAGTATCAGGAGCTAGAATGCACGCAGCATATATAAGACCAGGGGGAGTATTAGAAGATTTACCAATAGGTTTATGTCAAGATATAAATGAATTTGTAAAACAATTTCCATCAAGATTAGATGAATTAGAAGAACTATTAACAGATAATAGAATATGAAAACAACGTTTAGTGGATGTAGGAATTGTTTCAATTGAGAACGCTTTAAATTGAAGTTTTAGTGGTGTTATGGTACGTGGTTCAGGTCTTGCATGAGATTTAAGAAAATCTGAACCTTATGAAGTTTACAATCAATTAAATTATGATATCCCTGTAGGATATCATGGAGATTGTTATGATCGTTATTTAGTAAGAATGGAAGAAATGAGACAAAGTATAAAAATAATTGTACAGTGTTTAAACAAAATGCCTCAAGGAGAAATAAAAACAGACGACCGAAAAATAACACCACCATCAAGAAAAGAAATGAAAGAATCAATGGAATCATTAATTCATCATTTTAAATTTTATACTGAAGGAACAACAGTAGCTACAGGGGAAACATATACAGCAATAGAAGCACCAAAAGGGGAGTTTGGGGTTTATTTAGTATCAAATGGTACAAATAAACCATATCGTTGTAAAATAAAAGCACCTGGATTTACACACCTACAAGGACTAAATTTAATGGCTAAAGGACATATGATAGCTGATGTAGTAACAATAATAGGAACACAAGATATTGTATTTGGTGAAGTAGATAGATAAAAATAAAACATTGCGCGGCGGCCCCGCCGCGCAAAATAAAATCAACGAAGTCAAATTTTTTTAAAAGCAATAAAATTTTTAGTAAATACCTTAGTATTTAAAAAGGTCGGAAATCTTTAAGAGATCCTACTATTTTCACGTAAATCCAAATCCTAAAAAAAGAAATCTATATCTTTTATTGATGAAATCAAAAAAGAACAAAGTAAATTGTGAGCACACCAATTTTGTTAACTTCGTAAATTATCCAAAAATAAAAGAAAATATAGAATTAAGGTCACGAAAAAAAGAAAATAGCCATAGAATTAAAAAAAAGGTTAAAATTAAAAAAAAACAAATAAAATAACCTTAATAAAAAAATTTACATTATTAAAATGAAATTAATTAACCAAAAAGCAAATTTATATTTTAAAAAATCAAATCATTTAAGTTCAATTGTACACTTAAATTTTAAAAAAGTAATAAAAACATCTTTAGAAAAATATAAATGTTATAATTATAGAGGAAGAGTACTTACAATAGGAGATGGAATTGCTAATGTAGCAGGTTTATATAAAATTCAATCAGGAGAAATGGTTGAATTTGTGCCTTCAGGTATTAAAGGTATGGCCTTAAACCTTGATAAAGAAAGTGTAGGTATTGTTATTTTTGGTAATGATAGAGAAATAAAAGAAAATGATGTTGTAAGATGTACTGGAAAATTACTTAGTGCTCCTGTAGGAAAAGAATTATTATCTCGTACAGTAGACCCATTAGGTACATTTTTAGATGGTAAAGAAGCAGCTCAATTAAGTGAATCAAAACACATTGATATTAAAGCTCCTGGTATTATCCCAAGACAATCAGTTTATGAGCCTGTTATTACAGGATTAAAAGCTGTTGATAGTTTAGTTCCAATTGGAAGAGGTCAACGTGAATTAATTATTGGTGACCGTCAAACAGGTAAAACGGCTGTAGCTATTGACGCTATAATAAATCAAAGTGTTATTAAAAGCCCTTTTCAAACAGATACAAGAAAAGACAGCGAAAAACTTTTTTGTATTTATGTATGTGTAGGGCAAAAAAGATCAACAGTAGCACAATTAATTAAAACTTTAAAAAAATATTATAGTTTAGGTCATTCTATTATTGTATCTGCTACTGCTTCTGATACAGCTCCTTTACAATTTATTGCTCCATTTTCTGGTTGTACAATGGGTGAATATTTTCGTGATAATTGAATGCATGCTTTAATTATTTACGATGATTTAAGTAAACAAGCTGTAGCTTACCGTCAAATGTCTCTTCTTTTACGTCGTCCTCCTGGTCGTGAAGCTTACCCTGGAGATGTTTTCTATCTTCACTCTCGCTTATTAGAAAGAGCTGCTAAATTAAAAGATATGGGACATATTGCTGGTGGTACTTTAACTGCATTACCAGTTATTGAAACTCAAGAAGGGGACGTTTCTGCTTATATACCTACTAACGTTATTTCTATTACTGATGGACAAATTTTCCTTGAAACTGCTTTATTTTATCAAGGTATTCGTCCTGCTATTAATGTTGGTTTATCTGTTAGCCGTGTAGGATCTGCTGCTCAAATAGCTGCTATGAAAAAAATGTCCGGTACATTAAAATTAGATTTAGCATTATATCGTGAAATGGCTGCTTTTTCTTCTTTTGGTTTTGATGAATCTACTCAAGAATTATTACGTCGTGGTGCTGCTTTAACTGAAATGTTAAAACAACAACAATTTAGACCTTTATCTAGTGATGTTCAAATTTTAATTCTTTTTAACGGTATTAAAGAAAGAATTACTTCTAAACAAATTTCTTTTTATGAATATCAAGTTGTTCCTAACCTTTTATATGGTTTAAAATCAAAAAATCTTTTAACTACAGACCAAAAATACCCTATTAATTCTACTACTATCTCTCTTCTTTTACTTGCTATTAATGAAAACTTATTAATTTCTTCTTCTGCTTCTTTTTATTTTAAACTTGAAGCTCAAAAATATTCTCTTGAAAAAGAAATAGCTAACAAATCTGATCAATTATGTAGTTATATTAATTTAATTTCTAAACCTCACTTTACTTACCTTTATAATTTATCATTTCTTTTTATTAAAATTGCTATTAAATACGGTCTTTTAACTCAAAAAACAAATAAAAATGTTGATGATATTTTTAATATTTTATCTACTTTTGATATTGGATCTTAAGACTTTTTTAATTTTGTGGATTTCTTTCTTCTTTTATTTTTCCGCTGGCTTTTAGTAAATTTTGTGTTTTCGGTAAAAACCGTGGGTGTGCCACCGGATTTACTTTTTTGCTGAGTTTAATTTCTCCCTTTTTTTATTTTAACTTTTATTATAATCTAAATGTGTTTTCAATACTATACATAGGTCAAAAAACAAGTCCACTTTTACTTCGTTTAGGTTTATGTCAAACTTGATTATCTGATTGATATAACCCTAATTTATATTCTCAATTATTACATCATGATTTATTAACTCGTAATTATTTAAATATTACTTATTCTAATTATATTTCTTCTTCTGTTGTTTCTACCACATTTAAACAAAATAAACGTTCTACAGACATTGAAGCTCTTTCTTGTTCTTCCGTTAGTTGTTTTTCTCCTATTCACGTAGTTGATTTTGTTTGTCAAGGTAATCGTCAAAGTCTTAGGCCTTTTTCTACTTTTCAAACAATCTCAAATTTATCTCACTTTACTCATATATCTACTTTATTTACTTCTTCTTTTCATAGTCTTCAACCCCATTTTAAAAAATTTTTAAAACTTCAACCTTCTTTTATTGTCTATCGCCATTTAATTTTTTTTTATCAACTTCTTAAAAACCGTTTTAATATGAAATTGGTTCTTTTTGCTATGCGTCGGGTTTATCTTATTAGAACACGCCTTGCTTTTATTTCTTTTTGTTTTTATGGTCTTCAATCTTTTTTTTTTTCTAAACAGCCTCTTCTACATTCTACTTCTTTTCTTTTTTCTTACCTTTATGAACCCCTTCAAAACCCCCTTGACCACTGCCTTAGTCTTTTACGTTCTATTTATTGAATAAAATATAAATTAGATGCCAACTTTATTTGTTATCAAAAAAACCTTTTATATGTTAAAATTAAAGCATTTTATTGTATTCTTCAATCTGACTTTGCAACTTGCTCTTATTCTTTTTCTTCTTTTTCTTCTCTTAGTTTGACGAAGTCGACCAATTACATGGTTTCTTTTAGTCCTTTATTTTTAAAACTTATGACGCTTAATGCATGAACTTGTTTACTTGCTTCTGTTCACTTAAAACGAAATAAACAATATAAACACTTTATTTTTAATACTATTGTTAAATCGATTTCGAATCCTATTTATACTGCTTTTGATAAACATCTTCTTTCTTATTCTTTACGTCATTGGCTTAGTGCCCTTTTTTTTTTTAATTTTTTTCCTACTTTTTTTTCTACTTATAAACATCCTCACTTTTTTTATTTTTCTTTTACACCTTCTTTTTGTTTTAATAGTTCTTTTTTTTCTAGTTTTACAACTCCTTCTTTTTTGTCTTCTGTAGTTTCATCTAATTTTATTAACTTAGTGATTGACCCCAGTCGTCTTATTAATTTTCAACCTTCTTGTTGATTTCTTGATCTCTTTTACCTACGCCCTTTTTTTTCTTTTTTTGATTTTAGTTTTCAGATTTCTAATTTTTATGATAAACATGTTCCTTTTTATTACTTAAATCTTTTACCTCATTTTTTTTCTTCTTCTTTAGTTTCTAATTTTTCTTATTTACTTGATCACAACATTTTTTGTTGATTAAATACTCCTTTTCTTTTTCATTCTAACTCTATTTCTTCCTCATTGCCTTCAGCTAACTCCTCACTTTCTTGTCTTTTTGTTCAAGGTTTCCGGCCTCTTCATTCTTCTTTTTTCTTTTTTCAACTTAATTTAGAAAATATTTTTTTACTTAATTATATTTCATATGATCATTCATTATTTCGTTCACTTCCTTCTAACTTGGTTTCTTTTTCTTCTTTTAATTTTTATTTTTTTAATTCTTCTCTTTTTCCTTCTTCACATCTTTTACATTCTCTTTTCACTCTTAACTCTTCTTGATTTTCTTTTTTTAATCAATCTTCTCTTCGTTCTTGTTTTGGTCGCTTTTTTTTTTTACCTCAGACTTTTAATTCCTCTTTATCTGAAAACCCAGTTTCTAACAACTTATTAAATCACCGTTCTACTACTTTTCTTCAACCAAAATCTAGTCGTTGTATTCTTAAAAAATCATCTCATCGTTTATTAATTCAACTTAATCTTTTTATGCCTACTTCTAATCTTTCTTCTTATCGTGATCTTCTTACTTTTCAACGTCGTATTAAACATCAACACTCTCTTAATTTTCAATCTTCTTCTTATTTTAATTCAGGTCTTTCTATTGACTTTTTTTCTAATAGATTTTCTTCTCTTCGTTCTTCTTCTAATTTCACTTGAGCTTCTGGTTCAATTCCTCCACTCTCCTCTCTTAAACGTTTTCCTTTAATTAAATCTTCTTCTCTTTTTCTTTTATCTTTTATTCATTTAAATATTATTCGTCATGAGTTTTTTTCTTTTTATTTTACTTTTTTTATTACTAACTTTGAGGTTCCTTTTTGTTGTTTTTTTCTTTCTTCTTTTCCTCACCGTTTTATATTTTCATTTGACAACTTTGTTCTTTATCCTAAACCTAAACACTTTTGATCTTTTTCTTCATCTTCTTCTAGTCCTTTTTTTCTTCTTTCTTCTACGACCTCTTTAACTTCACAGTTGACTTCACAACCTTTTTATTTTTACCATGACCACTTTATTATTAAACATCTTTATTCAAAATCTCAGAATGCTTCTCTATTAGCTATAAACATTTCTCGTTCTTCAATTGCTTACCTTAAACGCAATAAAGGTAGTAAAAATAAATTTCAACAATTAAAAAATATGTCTTATAAAATCTTACTTGGTCTTTGTTCTTCTCGTTTTGGTTTAGATTCTCGTAATCTCCACTCTTCTGTTTTTAACATTCAAAACCACACTTCTGAAATTAACCCTGCTCTTTTCTTTGATCTCCGTTTACCAAGACGTCGTCTTGGTATTGGTTTTTCTTTTTCTGGTCGTGTTTACGGTGCTACTAAAGCTACTTCTTTTAAAATGTTATTTAATTCTGTCCCTTTTAATACCCTTCATGCTAATATTGATTATTCTCATCTTACTCAAAAAACGCGTAATGGTACTTGAGGTTTTCAAACTTGATTACATTTAAGTAAAAAAAAAACTATTAATGTAATTGCTTTTGTTCAATCTAATCCTCGTCCTTAACTTTATTAACTTTATTAATTTAATTTTATTACATGACTTTGTGGAATTTTATAGACTTCTGCCATTTTTAAGTTTTTTTGTTTTTTTTTTTTATTAAAAGAAGATTTTTAAAAAGATTTTGCTTTCTTTTTTTTTCACCTTTGTACACTTTTAGTTGTCTTTTATTTTTTTATATAATATAATTTAAATATTATATTTTATAAATTATAAAATTATAAACACATAATTATATACATATTTAACTATATTCAAATACTTTATTGTGTAAATAAATTAATTTTTAATTTATTAAACTATGAAATTCACGAAGTTAATAACTTTTTTTATTTGGAGAATGCAAACATTTTCAACAAAGTTTTTGTTAATACCTTTAATATAGTACACTATTAATAAAGTTAACTTTTTTATAAGAAACAAAACCAACAACTTTATAAATTTCTCTTTTGATTCCATGGACTTAATAATATTAAATCCACAAAATTAATGAGGTTTTAGTTATTATACAAATTAATTTTTTGTTTATGCAAATTATTTTTAAAAATTTTTTTATAATACTATTTAAAAAATAAATTTTTTTTTATATAATTTTTTGCACTGCAATGCAGTGCAAACTTATTTTATTAAATTTAATATTTTTAATTTTTAAAATAATTTTCTTATAATAAACATTTTAATTGAACTCGGCCTAAAATATATAAATTTTTTAATTTATAAACTACAATTTTATTTTATATTTAATTTTTTATTATAATTTTTTTTTTTTTTATAAAATACGGAAAAGTTATTTCGTAAATATAAAAAATTAAAAAAAACAGTTTTTGCTTGCTTAATTAAAAAGCTCTTGGTTTTTGTAAACATTTACTTATATTTTAAAAACATTAAAAAAGTTTTTTATAATTAGTTTATAAATATTATTTAATTATTTTATAAATTAATTGATGTCTTCATGTTTTTATTATAGTTTTAAATATTTAAATTGTAGTTTTATAATTTTACTAATAAAACAAATAAATATATACAATTATTATGAGGTTGTTGACAACTTCGTAACTAACTAAATTGTTTGCTATTTATATAAAATATATACAACGCTTTATTTATACATCAAAAGAAAAAATTATTTTATAAATTATTTACTTTTTTATACTCTTTTAGTTTTTTTTATAAATATTGTATACTTTAATGAAATCGTTTTTTAATATAAATTATTTTATTGCGCGGGCCACAGGCCCGCGCCGTATTTTTTAATTTTTAAATTTTATATTAACCTATTAAAGGTATTTAAAAATTTATAATTTTATAAAAAAACCTATTATAAAACAGCTCACTTTTATATTTAATTTTTTTTTTAATAGTGAGAATTTAATATGTGTTTTTAAAGTTTTTGCGCAGATTGACACCACCAATTTTGTGTGCTCTATTATACATATTTTTTTTACTTTACTAAATTTATAAAGTTAACATTAAATTTATTATATCCACAAAATTAATATTTAAATTATTTAAACTATACTTAATAAAATTATAATTAAAATAATTTAAAATTATAAAAATTGTCTTTAAAATTAGAATAAAATTTTAAATACCATGACAAGACCACAAAAACCATAAGAAGAAAAATAAAAATTTTAATTACATACAACAAAATTTAATTATATAAAAAAAAATTTTATTATGTACTAAATGGCGTACATTAATTTTGTGGATTTTGTAAACTACGTTTATTATGTTGACGACTTTATTATGTAAATAAAAAAAATACAATTTAATATATATTTTTAAAAATATACTCATAAATTTAGTATATTGCACAAACATAATAAACACACTAAAAAATTTTTTTAATAAAAAAAAACTCAACAAAATTAAAAAAAAAATTTACAAAATCAATAATAAAATTAAATAGCCTAAAGTTACTATAAAAAATTATATATTTATAAAATTAATATTAAAATAATAATTGAGTACATTGTAGGTAACATAAAAAATAAAAATCTATTTATTTTACATGACGAAGCTGTCAAAATTAATTAAAAAAAGTCAACGAAGTCCACGAAGTCCACGAAGTCCACAAAGTCCACAAAGTTAATAAAAATTTTAATAAAAAATCTACGAAGTCAATAAAATTATCTACAAAGTTGACTACGTTAACAAAATCCACAAAATTATTAAATAAAAACTTAAATTTATTTTTATAAAAATTTAATAAAATTTTATTTATGTAGGTATTTTTTATAGTTTTTAGTGAGTTGTGTTTACATATGATTTTTTTAAAAAATTATGTATATAGTTATAGTTTTTTTAAAATTATATTAGTTTATATATACAATATTTCTATGCTATAGGCGCAGTCTATAAGTATAAAAAAAAAAAAAACAAATTTACGAAGTCAAATCACTATAGAAGAGAGACAAATAAAAAGGTACAAAGTGTTGCGGAAATTTCAAATAAAAAATTAAACAGTTAAAGTTTTTTGTTTATTTGTAAAAGCTTGAGCAACAATAAAGAAAAATAAAACAGTACCTAAAAGACTCATATAAGAACCGTAAGAAGCAATAGCATTTCATCCAGCAAATGCATCAGGGAAATCAGGAATACGACGAGGCATACCAGATAAACCTAAAAAATGCATAGGACCAAAAGTAAGGTTAGTACCAATAAACGTAAGATAAAAATGAATTTTACTTAAAATTTGATTATATTGAAGGCCAACAATTTTTTCTAATCAATAATAAAATCCAGCATAAATACCAAACACAGCTCCAATAGATAAAACATAATGAAAATGAGCAACAACATAATAAGTATCGTGTAATACAATATCTAAACCCGCATTAGATAAAACAATACCAGTTTAACCCCCACATGTAAAAAGAAAAATAAAACCAATAGCTCATAACATTGGAGTATCTAATTGAATACGACCACCTCACATAGTAGCAATTCAAGAAAAAATTTTAATACCAGTAGGAATAGCAATAATCATAGTAGCCGCCGTAAAATAAATACGCGTATCAACATCTAATCCAACAGTATACATATGGTGAGCTCAAACTAAAAAACCAACAATACCTATTGAGATCATCGCGTAAACCATTCCAAGATAACCAAATACAGGTTTTCTAGAATAAGTAGAAATAACATGGCTAATAATACCAAAAGCTGGAAGAATTAAAATATAAACTTCAGGATGACCAAAAAATCAAAACAAATGTTGATATAATAAAGGATCTCCACCACCTGCAGGATCAAAGAATGTCGTATTAAAATTTCTATCAGTTAATAACATTGTAATACCACCAGCAGATACAGGAAGAGATAATACTAATAAAAAAGCAGTAATAAGTAAAGACCAAACAAAAAGTGGAATTTGATGCATAGTCATACCTAAAGCACGCATATTAAAAATAGTAGTAATAATATTAATAGCTCCAAGAAGAGAAGAAACCCCAGCTAAATGTAAACTAAAAATAGCTAATTCAACGGCAGCTGAAGAGTGACTTTGTAAAGCACTTAAGGGAGGATAAACAGTTCAACCTGTACCAACACCCATTTCTACAAGAGAAGAAGAAAGTAATAAAAGTAAAGAAGGAGGTAATAACCGTTGTAGATAAGAGCGAAGCACTCGCTAATAACTCCCTACAAGAACCCTACAAGCACCTCACGGCACAAAGAGCTCAACCAATTACAACCCTTTATAGAACAAAATAAAATAAAGCATATTCTTAAAAAACGCAATTAACTTAAATTTGACTACGTTAAATAAATAAAAAAAAACTTTGATTACGTTAACTACGTCCATAAAATTAATAAAAAAAAATTTATAAGAAAGCTTAAAATAAAAAAAGTAAGAAGCTAAAATAAGCGCCAAACTTAACACTATAAAGGAAATAAATAAAAACACACTAAAAAAGCGCATAAAGTAATCACATCAACCCAAATCACAAAAAAAAACCAAACAACACAAAAAATAAAAAAAAAAATAAAACAAAAAATAAATAAAAAAAAATTTACAAAATCAAATAAAAAATAAAGTAAATAAAAGTTTATATAAAATTTTTAAAGAAAAGAAGAATCAAGTCCATAACGTTTTTTAAATTTAAATAAAGCGCTATCTTCTATTTTAGATTCAGTAAGAGAATAAAAATTAACATTACCATTTCAAAGAGAATTAGAAATAACGTCTATATCTAAAACAAGACATAATTTTTTATTAATAGGTTGAATTAAATGCAATACAGCATTAGAAGAATAGTTATCCGTGGAACTAATAATGTTTTTAGAAGAAAAATCTAAATATTTAATAAGATAACTAGTAAATAAGTACTGTTGAATTTTCATTTTTACAGAAGAAAAAAAGGAATCCTTAAAAGAATAAAGTGTGTGTTGTGGTTTTAAAAGAAAACCACCATGAGCTTTATAATGTAAACCAAAACAAAGTAATTTAGGTTCAGAAAGGAGAGTATTTTTCAAATCGGAGTTTAAAGAAGTAAATTGTGGAATACTGCAAAGTAAAAGAAGAGGAATTCCAGTAAGATAAGTAGATCCATTTGTATGTATAATAAGTTTGGGTTCTAAATAAGGGTGTATTTTTTTTTTCATATTTTTTAAAGTATATAAAGTAAAAATTAAATGTAAATTCACGAAGTCAATAAAATAAAATTTATAAAAACATCGACGGAAGTCGACATTGACTACGTTAAATATTTACTAAAGCTTAAAATGATACAAATTTAAAATAAACTAAAAAAAATGTGTTAATTAAAAAGGCCATATAAAAAAAATTACAATAAATTACGAGCAATTTCTGTTTCTCATTTATTACCATTATTTAATAATTTTTTTTTATTGTACAACAGCTCTTCATGTGTTTCAGTAGAATATTCAAAATTAGGACCTTCTACAATAGCGTCAACAGGACAAGCTTCTTGACAAAAACCACAATAAATACATTTTGTCATATCTATATCGTATTTAGTAGTTCTTCTACTTCCATCAATACGAGGCTCTGCTTCTATTGTTATAGCTTGTGCTGGGCAAATAGCTTCACATAATTTACATGCAATACATCTTTCTTCACCTGTATTGTATCTTCTTAAAGCATGTTCTCCACGAAAACGAGGGCTTAAAGGACCTTTTTCAAAAGGATAATTTAATGTAACCTTATTTTGAAAAAAATATTGTAGCGTGAGTCATAAACCACGCACTAATTCAGTTAATAATAAGATCTTAACTAAATTAGTTTTAATTGGAGTATTTTTGGAGTTTTTTAAAAAAAAAAACATAAAGTTCACTATAAAAATTAAAAAATAAAAAATAAAGTCCATAAAATCAACGCAGTCAAAAAAATAAAAAAAAACGCATCAAATTGACTTGATACCCAAGACACATAAGTGTCCAAAGGTACTGCTTTAACACAAATTGGCATAAAACCATGATTAACTCCACAAATTTCACTACATTGTCCGTAAAAAGTTCCTTCTCTTTTAATATAAATAGAAGTTTGATTAAGACGACCAGGGCAAGCATCTACTTTAACACCAAAAGAAGGTAAAGCTCAGCTATGAATAACGTCGTCAGAAGTAATAAGAAAACGAACATGAGTTCCAACAGGTAAGTATATAGGGTTATCAACTTCTAAAAGACGAAGTTGACCTTTTTGAAGATCTTCATTAGCAACCATATAACTATCAAAACTTAAAGATTCATTTTGAGCAATATTATAATCAGAATATTCATAAGACCAATATCACTGATGACCAACAGTTTTAATAGTAACAGCAGGATTAATAACTTCATCCATAGAATAAAGTAAAGCAAAAGAAGGTATAGCCATAACAGCTAAAATTAAACTAGGAGTAATAGTTCAAACAATTTCAATTACTTTACCATGAACAATTTTTGAAAAATTATTTTTACTAAAGTGAAAAAGAAATACAGTACGACTTAAAATATAAAAAACAAAAATACATATAAGACATAAAAAAAACATAATATCATGGTGAAGATCTACAATACCTTCCATAATAGGAGTAGCTGGATCTTGAAAACCTAATTGTCATTCTTGTGCAAAATCACAAGAAGATAAAAAAGATCCGCAAAAAGATTTAAATAATAAATCAAAAAAAATTGACATACTTTATTAAGCATATTCTAAACACAAAAAAAAAGCGCCATAAAAAAAATAAAAAAAACAAAATATCTACGAAGTCCATGAAATCAAAAAAAAATTCACAACTTCATAAAAATCAAAAAAAAAACTACTTAAAAAAACTAATAAATATGACAAAGAACTTCACCACCAACATTTAACTGATGAGCTGTAATATGATCTCAAATACCTTTAGATGTAGAAAGAATAAAAATACCTTGCATAAAAAAAAGAGAATTAAGTTGATGACCTGAAACAAAAGAATGACTAAAGTGATTAAAAGAAACACTAGAATCAAGGTAATTAGGTAAAAAAGAAGTTGTGTGACTTAAAGATAATTGTGAATTAGATAAAGATGTAGAAAAAACCCTTTTATTTAAAATGGAAGCAGAGGCTAAATTATTTAATTGGTTTTTAGAAAAAATATTAGCACCACGTAATTGATTAATAGAAATATAAACCCTTTTACTAGGCTTAGATATACGAATGATTTTATTAATAACAGGCTTTTGATTTTTATATTTAAGTAATATTTGAAGTTTATTTGAGGTAGTAGGATGAAAACGATAACCTCTTATATAACCATGTTCCTGTAAAATATTTAAAATAGCAATAACTAATTTAGTTTGTACAGACTCGATAGTCAGTATATGACAACGTTGTCCATTTTGTATATTACTAAATAAATGACTTAAAGTATCTGACATGTTAAAAAAGTTTATATAAATATACAAACCACGAAGTTGACAACTTTATTATGTTGACGGCTTCATCATGTAAATAAAATAAATTATAAAAAATTTTATAAAAATCTTCTATAAAGTCCATGAAATCAATAACTTTATTATGTAAAAAATAAAAAATAAAATAAACAAAACCCTAAAAAAAAATAACCATAAAATCCACAAAGTCAATAAAAAAAAAATAAAAAAAAAAACTTTAAATTTAAGAACAAATTAAAGTAAATTCATTTTTTTTTATATTTACAATAGCATTATGTAATAAATTACTATAAATATTAAGTGCTTCATTAGAATTATCATTACCAGGAATAGGATAATGAACTCCAAAAAGATTAGTATCAGAATCAATAATACCAATAACTGATAATTGAAATTTCATAGCTTCTTTAATAAGAATAGAATTAGCGTTGACATGAAGAATAAATAAAGCCTCAGGTATGGTCTTAGGATCTTTTCATAAATTACCACAATTTAATTCAGTAAGAATTTTGGATTCACCTATTAAATAGGTATGATGAAATGGATTGAAAACAGTTTGAATTTCAGAACTTAACCGATTTAAGTGAACTGCGTTTATTTCAGAATTTTGTTTTGAAGAAACCAAAAAGTGTTTTTCACAATTTTCTGAAGAAATAACATTATTATGACGAGGACTAAAGTTTTCATCAGCAACAATAAAAAAAATAGAGCCTCGTTTTTTATAAATTTTTTTTACAAAATCTAAAGCACGTCTCAACATTAAAACAGTTTGCTCTAAATCAATAAGATGTGTATCACCTTTAATAGCATACAAAAAAGAAGCTGTATAAGGATTTCATTGATTTGTTTTATGACCTAAATGAATAGCAGATGCTATAAAGTGTTTAATAAGAAACATAAATAAATTGAATCAATTATAAAAGACTACATTAACTACGTAAATATTTAACTTTAAAGGATCTATAAAGAGATCCAAGACATATAATAAAAACAACGAAGTTGACTTCGTAAAAAATAAAAAACAAAAAAAATAATCAACGCAGTCAAAAAAAAAAATATAAAAAAATAAAATTAAAAAAAAACCACAAAGTCAAATAAAAAAAAAACAAAAAAAAACCTATGTAAAAAAAAAAAACCTCAGGTAAGAAAGGACTTGAACCTGCAACCTTCGGTTTTGGAGACCACTGCTCTACCAATTGAGCTACTTACCTTTTAACTAAAATTTGAGTACTTCCATAACTTTGTAAAAAACGCAAACGCAGTCAAAAAAACATATTATATCTATAAAATTTATAATTTTATAAAAATCAAAAAAAAATTTATAAAAAAAAATTATTTGACGACTTCGTCATGTAAAATTAAATACTAAATAACAACGAAGTTACAAAATAACTCTATGACAACATCATCACGTAAAATAAAAGCACCAAACTACAGGCAAGGTAGGGATTGAACCTACAACCTTTGGTTTTGAAGACCACTGCTCTACCAATTGAGCTACTTACCTCAAACATACAAACACCAACGCAATCAAAAAAAAAAATAAAACCAACAAAGCCGGCCAAAAAAAACCGGTTATCAACTAGCTTTTTGAACACCAGGCAACAAACCTTGAGAAGCAAGATCGCGAATCATAGTACGAGCGATTTTAAAAAAATTATAAACACCCCGCGAACGACCAGATAAAACACAACGATTACGAACTTTTACTTTAGAACTATTTTTATTTAGTTTAGATAATTGTGTAAGAGCTAAAAATCTTTTTTGTGTAGAAAAAAAAAAGTGATTTTGATTAGTTTTTAAAATAAGACGACGGCGCTCTAAACGTTGAGCACAAAGACGACGCATAAAATCTTTTTGTAAATGTTTTTTCATAAGAGAATAATATAACTAATGGAAGAAAAAGCCCTTCCAAAAAAAGACAACAACAGAATACTAAAAAAACTCTTCAGATAGGACTTGAACCTACGACAAACCGGTTAACAGCCGATTGCTCTAACCAACTGAGCTACTGAAGAAAAAAAATAAATACAATAACT